>Ga0209060_10003118_pt1 | contig 14291 bp, 8 predicted proteins | sample Coa_R1_8_FD_187155 | JGI IMG/M metagenome (GOLD analysis project Ga0209060, IMG submission 187155) | Surface soil microbial communities from Centralia Pennsylvania, which are recovering from an underground coalmine fire - Coalmine... | ecosystem: Environmental > Terrestrial > Soil > Unclassified...
TGGACGTTTCAGCCAAAAACTGCTGGCGTTCACACGAGTGTGAACGCGGCACGCAGGAGTGCGTGCGCCACGATGGTCGTCGCATTGTTCGGCTTGCTGGTTTGGCATCCTTTTCCCCCGGAAATTGTTCCGCGGCAATTGGAACTCACAGCGATTGACGTGGGACAGGGCGACAGCTTGCTCGTGGCTTTTCCCGACGGCAAACTGATGTTAGTGGATGGAGGCGGGCTGCTCACGTTCGGCCAGCGGGTCAAGTCGAAGCTGGATATTGGCGAAGATGTTGTCTCGCCGTATCTTTGGCGGCGTTCCATCCGCAAGGTCGACGTGGTTGTGCTTACGCACGCGCACGATGATCACGCCGGTGGATTGCCGGCTTTGATTGAAAATTTTCACCCGCGGGAACTCTGGACTGGAGCAATGCCACCGAGTTCCACCTGGTCTCGAATCGAGAAGAAAGCTCGCGAGGAGCGGCTCGAAATCCGCCCCATGCAGTCCGGCCGAAGCTTTGATTTTGGCGGCGCACACATTGACATTCTCTCGCCGCCGGCGGATTACGTGCCGGCAGACAGTCCAAAGAACAATGACTCGCTTGCCATGCGCATCGCCTTTGGACAGCGCTCTTTCCTGCTCACGGGCGATATGGAGAAGCCCATGGAACTGCGCGCGCTCGCCGCGGGACTTTTACAGCACGCCGACGTCTTAAAGGTGGGGCATCACGGCAGCAATACCTCCAGCGTCAATCCTTTTTTGGACGCCGTGTCACCCACGTTCGCGATGATCTCCGATGGCTTCGAAAATTCGTTCCACCATCCGCATCCTAAAGTACTGGACCGGCTGGCCGAACATCATACAGGAGCGTTGCGCACCGATCTAGATGGGCTCATTACAGTGAGGACAGACGGCCGCCGAATGTGGGTAGAAACTTATCGCCCACCCGCACGTCACTAAATCACGCCCTGTCTTTTTCGGGTGTTTCTCTGGGTTGAATAAATCTTGATACGATGGTAACGTCAGAGGTCTCCACTAAAATGCGTCTTTCCCGCTGGTGCGTGCGCTTCGCCCTTGTTGTTCTCTTCTATAGCCCGGTTCACTCCAACCTCGCGGCGCAATCCGAAGCGGATGTGAATGCGAGCATCAAGAAATTTACTCAGATTTACGAAGCTGTCGAGACCAACTTCGCCGACAAGGTGGATCCGGATCGTTCCGTGTACCGCGGCGCGATTCCAGGCATGCTCCGGACGCTGGATCCGCACTCGAATTTCTTCGATCCAAAGGCCTATGCGTTGTTGCGCGAAGGACAAGCCGGTCATTACTACGGCGTCGGAATGTGGGTGGGCGCACCGCAGGGAAAAGTGATCGTGATGTGGCCTTTCGAAGGATCTCCTGCGTATCGCGCGGGATTGAGGCCGGGCGACGAGATTATCGCGGTGAACGACACCAATACGGAGAAATCCACGGTGCCGCAGGTTTCCACGATGCTCAAAGGGCCGCGCGGAACCCCGGTTACCGTCACTACCCGGCGGGTAGGAAGTCCTGAACCGCTGCATTTCTCTTTATCGCGCGACAATGTTCCCCGCGACAGCGTGACCACGTTCTGGCTGCGTCCCGGAATCGCATATATGAAGATCGACGCGTTCAACGAGACCACCAGCCATGAAGTGGATCAAGCCTTGGCCCATCTCCCGGAAAGCCAGATTGAGGGTTTGATTCTCGATCTACGTGGAAACGGCGGCGGATTGGTGCAGGAGTGCGTGAATGTGGCGGATCACTTCCTGCGGAAAGGCCAATTAGTGGTCTCTCACCATGGCAGAGCGTCCGCGGAAACCAAATTCGTCGCAAAGCACGGTGAGCGCGGGCGCGAGTATCCGATGGTGGTTATGGTGGATCACGGCACCGCGTCTGCCTCCGAAATTCTTTCCGGCTCCCTGCAAGATCACGACCGCGCTTGGATCATGGGTGAGAGCACGTTCGGTAAGGGCTTGGTGCAGGCGCCGTTTCCGTTATACGGCAATAGCGCATTACTGCTGACTATCGCGAAATACTACACGCCCAGCGGACGTTTGATCCAGCGCGATTACGAGCACCAAGGATTCTACGAATACCTCAGCCGCAACGAAGGCCACTACGATCCCAAAGACATGAAGAAGACCGACAGTGGCCGCGTGGTGTTCGGCGGCGATGGGATCTCACCGGATGAGAAGTACGAAGCTCCCAAATTGACCAAGCTGGAATCGCAGCTGCAGATCATGGCCGGGAATACGTCTTACTACTTCTTCTATGCTCCGCACTTCTTTGCCGAGCATCCGAATCTGCACATCTCCAAGGAATGGAAACCGGATGCCGAAGTTTTCAACAGCTTCCGCGAGTTCGCCACCAAGCAAGGCGTTCTATTTCCGGCCGAAGATTGGGAGCGCGATCGCGCTTGGATTTCCGACCGGCTGCGAGAAGAGTTGCTGATTACAGCCTTCAACAAGGATGTCTCCGACCAAATCGCGCTGCGGAACGACCCGGAGGTTATGCGCGCAATGGAATCGCTCAGTTCCTCCAAGGCGCTGCTCGACAGAGCACACGAGACTCTGGCTTCGAAGAAGTCGGCTGCTACGTCCGAGGCGCATTAGTTTTCGCTTCAGATCGCCCCGCGTACTACCCGTACCGGGACTAGCTTCTCATTTCGCGACTCGCAGGATTCGCATCGAGTGGATCAGACAGTGAATGGCATCCACCGAACATCCAACTGAGGCGAAACGGGATCGAACGGTAATCATGTTTTTCCGATGTTCTTCCGCGCGGACGGCGTGACTTGCCGGGCGACTTTTCTAAGAGCGCGGTGTTGGATGAACTACACCGCAACAACGTGAGCAATGGTACTTTTCGCATGTGTTAGTACTTGCGGATTCCACCATTCGTTGCGATACTGACCTTGGCCTTCGGAGGGCTCTAATTAGAATTATGAAGCAACGGATATTCTTGTGTGCCGGGATCTTAGCAGTTCTCGGCTCTGCGATGTCGGCGCGCGCCGACGTCGTTTTCAATTTCAATTCGCTGGGCGCGTATTATACGCAATCGGACGAGTCTACAGCGATCGCTAATTACATGAGCAGCGTGCTTGGCTGCTCGGGTTGCGTGAGTGTATCTTCGGGTGTAGCCGTCGCCCAGCAGTACAACGCCGACGGGCACGTGGTGGGAACGGGCGGAGTAGCTCTGACGCTCGGCAACAGTGAAGGCGCTACTTCGAACACGGCGACGCCGGGCGCCTACGGTTCCGACTACTACATCTCGAACATGGCTAGCAACACCAATGGCACCAGCGACTCGCAGCTGTCCCAAGGAATTGTGATCACGCTGAGCAAAGGGTATTCCTTCACAGGCACCTTCAGCTTCGACTATCAGATCTTTCCGGACAACACTTGCACTGCCACCTGGAGTTGCGGAGGTTGGAATTCGAGCACGGGTAAGTATAACAACCAGCCAGATCTGACATTCACGACGAATGGCAGCACGCCGGCCAACACCACTTTCTGGGGTGTAGTGCCGGGCACCACGGATGGCGCCATCACCAAATCGGCCGACTCTAATAACGAGACGGCGCTCCAGGCGATCGGAACGTCCGGAAACTTCACGTTGACGAACGCTACGGTCATCAGCTTCCAGGATTGGCCGGCCGCGATCGGCGTGGACAACCTGAAACTGGTCACCGCCACGCCTGAGCCGAGCGGTTATGCCTTCCTGATGGGCGGACTGTTGGTTGCCTTGATGGCTGGCTCGAAGTTGCGGCAGCGTTTGGCGAAGTCCGCCAGCTAAGCCGTTTCTTTCTTCGATCATTGACGCCACTTCCTCGCGAGAGGGAGTGGCGTTTTGTATTTTTTGGACGCTGGTTTTTGCCGCGAACTGGGTGCGCCAAAAACAATAAGGGCGCGGCCGGAATTACCCGAGCCACGCCCGATCGGAGATGGAGTTTTGGAGATTTCTCGGATTACGCCGACGCGGATGCGTGGGAAGTTATGGTTTCTTCCACGATGCGGCCGTCGAACAGAGTGATGCTGCGCTCAGCGCATCGAGCGTAGCGCGGATCGTGGGTCACCATACAAATAGTGGCGCCTTCCTTGTGAAGTTCGCTCAGCAGCGTCATTACCGCTTCACCGTTGGCCGAGTCCAAGTTTCCGGTAGGCTCGTCGGCAAGCAGGATGGAGGGATGGCCGCCTAATGCGCGCGCCACCGCAACGCGCTGCTGCTGGCCGCCCGAAAGCTGCGAGGGATAGTGCTTCATCCGATGCGACATTCCGACGCGCTCCAGCGCATCTTTCACCAGATTCTTCCGCTCGGAAGAAGGCATGTTGCGGTAGGTGAGCGGAAGTTCGACATTCTCGTAGACGGTGAGGTCGCCGATCAGGTTGAACGCCTGAAAAATGAAGCCGATCTCGCGATTGCGCACCCGGGCGCGTTCCGAAAGCTTCATCTGATCGACGCGCGTGTCGTTCAGGACGTAGTTGCCATCCGAGGGCGTATCGAGCAATCCCAGAATCGCAAGCAGGGTGGATTTTCCGCATCCGGAAGGCCCGGAAATGGAAATGTACTCACCCTTGCGGATGTGCAGCTCTATGCCCGCCAGCGCGTGCGTCTCCACTTCATCGGTGGTGAAAACTTTCGAGACATTCGAAAGCGATATGAGTGTTCTTCCTTCAGAATTCACTTGGGACTCCTTCATCGAACCGCTTGCTCATCACTTGGACGTACGCTTTGATCCGCAGTTAGGTTCCAGGAATGTTCAGAACTCAAAACGCGTTTTAAGCTGTCCAAACAATGTATACCCGTCTGGGCAGCAATGGTTACAAACGGGGCTCGGAAGTCTATTTCTTCTATTATGTTTGGCTTATCGAGAAGACCGAGGAGACGGGGTTCAATTCAACGGCAAAGTCAGACGCGCCTCACAACCTGGGCCGCTCTCGGCATTCTGCAGGGTTAGCGTGCCGCCGTGCGCCTCGGCGATCTGGCGGCTCAGCACCAAACCGATCCCGGAGCCGGAAGGCTTGGTGGTAAAGAACGGCACAAAAAGGTTCGCGGTATTCGGGAGTCCGGGACCCTCATCGCGAACCCAAACCACCAGCTGGCTGTCCTGCCGATTCCAGCCGACTCGAACGCCGCCCTTGGTCTCCAGTGAAGCATCCACGGCGTTGCGGATGACGTTGATGAGCAACTGTTCGAGTTGATCGGCATCGGCCTGGATCGTGAGATCCGGACCGGCGGAGAGCACGGGTGGGATGCGGGTTTCCAGCGTCACCACACGGCGGACAAGATCGTTGACGACGACGGGCGCCATGGTAGGAGGCGGCAATTTCGCGAGCCGCGCATAGGCGCCCATGAATCGGCTCAGCGCTTCGCTGCGCGATGCGATTACGGCCAAGCCCCGGCGCATGTCGTCTTCCCAATCCGGAGCGCGCGGTTCGCGGGCGAGGAGATTTTCAAGGCTTCCGGCGATGGATTTGATCGGCGCTAGCGAATTGTTCAACTCGTGGCCGAGCACGCGGACCAGGCGCTGCCAGGCTTTCAATTCCTCTTCGCGCAGAGGACGCGTGAGATCGGTGACGACGAGAAGTTGATGCGGAAGGCCGCCCTCGCGGAATGTACTGCGGCCAATGCCCCAGCGCGCCATTCCACCGGGAAAGTGATGCTGCACGGTCTGCTGGGTTTCTCCTTCGAGGTAGCTATCCAGGCCCAAGGTTTTGGCTTCGGCGCCCAGCAGGCGTTCCGCAGGCTCATTCAGCAGGCGTTCGCCCGCGCGGTTGACCAAGCGCACGCGATGTTCGCCGTCGAAAGCGAAGACGGCAACGTTGATTTCCTCCATTACCTTGCGGAGGAGCGTGGTGGCTTCGAGCGCGCCAAGACGTTGCGCGCGCAGGGTGGTGCTCATGGCGTTGACTTGCGCCATCACTTCGCTCATCGCGTCGTCACTCTGGCCGCCGCGCGCGCGGATGGAATAATCGCCCTCGCGCATGGCTTCGAGCAGATTGGCCAAAGTGCGCAAGGGCGAAGCTACATGCTCGCGTACAGCGAAAGAGAAGCCGAGCCAGGCGCCGACGATCAGGACGCTGAGGGTCCACTGGACTTTGGAGCTGTGATCGCCCCACCACAGGATGATCATGGATGTGATTACGGCGGGCACCCCGGCGGCCAGCGCCATCAGCAGGATGCGCTGTTCGTGAACGATTTCTGGTTTCTGGAATTTCATCGGTCACGCGGCTCGGCGCGGTTCATAAGCCGTAGCGCTGCAAGCGCCGGTAGAGCGCGCTGCGGCTGAGCCCCAGGGCGTTTGCGGCGTGGCTGACATTGCCGCTATAGCGCGCCAGGGCTTTTTTGATGAGGAACGCTTCCACTTCCTCGATGCTCATGTCTTCCAGCCTGGGGCTGCCCTCGCGCGACGAGCGAAGGGCCAGGTCGGCCGGCTTGATTTGGCTGTCGAGCGCCATCAGCACCGCGCGCTCCACCACATGATTCAGCTCGCGAACGTTGCCTTGCCAGGTATTATCGAGCAACAACTGCATGGCCGCATGATCGAAGCCGCCGATGCGTTTCCGGTAGCGCTGCGAGTGCATGGAAAGAAAATGCGCCGCCAGCAGCGGTATATCTTCACGCCGTTCGCGCAGCGGAGGCAGGTGAATTTCGATCGTGTTCAAACGGAACAGAAGATCCTGCCGGAAGCGGCCGGCTTGCACTTCTTCCTCGAGATTCGCATTGGTGGCCGAGATGACGCGCACATCCACGCGCTTGGTTTTCGACGATCCGACGCGCTCCATTTCACCAACTTCCAAAACGCGCAGCATTTTGGCTTGCAGATTTTGCGGGACGTTGGCGATTTCGTCCAGGAACAGGGTTCCGCCATCCGCCAGCTCAAAGCGTCCCACGCGATCGGCCTTGGCGTCGGTGAAGGCGCCTTTCACGTGGCCGAACAGCTCGCTCTCGAAAACTCCTTCGGCGAGGCCGCCGGCATTGACCGTGACCATCGGTTTGGAGCTGCGAGGCGAAATGGCGTAGAGCGTTTTGGCAACCACTTCTTTTCCGGTGCCAGGCTCGCCGGTGATCAGGACGTTGGCATCCGACGGGCCGACGCGCGAAATCATCTGCAGCACCGGCTCCATGGAAGCCGATTCGGCGATCAGGGCGGGCGCGCCTTCGGTGCGGAGCAAGCGATTTTCCGCTTCCAAGCGCAAGCCGCGACGGATGGCGTTGCTCAGATCGATCTGTGTCTTGACGATGCTGAGCAGGCGTTCGTTTTCCCAAGGCTTTTGGATGAAATCGCGCGCGCCGCGGCGCATGGCTTCGACAGCCAGCCCGACCGTACCCCAAGCGGTCATGACGATGACGGGCAGAATGGAGTCGATGCCCTGAATGCGCGAGAGTAGGTCGAGCCCTTCCTGGCCGGACGTGGTGTCGCGAGTATAATTCAGGTCCATCAATACGACATCGAAGTCGCGGGATTCGAGCGCGGAAATAATGGCCGCCGGAGAAGCGGCGGATTCAATTTGATAGCCTTCGCCTTTGAGCAGCAGGCGGAGAGCTTCAAGTACGTCAGCCTGGTCGTCCGCAATCAGAATGCGCGGGGCTGAGTCGGCGAAAGATTTCATAAACTCGTTTCTGGTTCTCTCGTTTCTCGTTTCTCGTTCGCGCGGTGGAGCCGTTTGGAACGAGAAACTAGAAACGAGAAACGTGGGGCTCACTCGTATCTTAACGCGATCATTGGGTCTACCCGCGTCGCCCGGCGGGCCGGCAGGTAGCTGGCGGCGAATGCTACCGTGGCGAGCAACAAAGAAACTGAAGTGAGCGTCAGTGGATCCCACGGCTTGACGTCGAACAACAGGCTGGATAGGAAGCGTGTCAGGGCTAAAGCCGCGGCAGTTCCGATGACGAGTCCAAGGATTACCAGTCCCATGCCTTCCTTGACAATCAACCGCAAAACGTCGGCTGCTTTGGCGCCGAGCGCCATGCGAATGCCGATTTCGTGCGTGTATTGCGACACGGAGTAGGACATGACGCCGTAGATCCCGATGGAGGCGAGCAGGAGGGCTAATCCAGCGAACGCGGTGAGCAACAGCATATTAAAACGCCGGGGCGCCATGGATTCCCACATCACTTCGCTCATGAGCCGCACCTGGAACAACGGGGCTTCCGGATCGAGGGAGCGCGCGATGCGCCGCAGTTGCGGGACGACGCCGGAAGAGCCGGTAGTGCGGACGGCCAGTTGGTATCCACGAATGGGGGGATCCTGCGGCATCTGCGGAATCGGCAGATACACCTCGGGAAGGGTGTCAGCGGCGAGGTCGCCTTGTTTTACATCCGAGACCACGCCCACCACCGTGATCCAGGTGCGCGAATTTTCGGCTGGGCCCCATTTGAATCGCTTGCCCAAGGGATTCTGATTGGGCCAATAGCGCCGCGCGAGCGCGGTGTTCACGATGGCCACGGCCTGCGAATCCGAGCTGTCGCTATCCTGGAAAAATCTTCCTTGTAGAAGCGGGATACCGAGCGCCTGATGATAAACAGGCGTCACTCCCAGGAACATGGCGGAATCAAGCGACTTTATACCGGCCGCGGCTTGGGCTTCGGTGGTGATGACGATATTCCAGTGGCCCATGAGCGGCAAACCGGTGCCGACGGCCACGGACTTAACGCCTGGCAGCGCGCGGGCACGATCCATCAGCTCGGTATAAAACGTTCGCAACTGCGCTTTGGTTTTGTAGTTGGTGTCGGGCAGGGCGAACGACAATGTCAGGACACGATCCGGATCAAAACCTACGGGCACGCCGGCCAGCTTCACAAAGCTGCGCAACAGCAACCCAGCGCCCGCTAGCAGCACCAGCGAAAGAGCCACTTCCGCCACAACCAGAGCGCCTCGCAGACGGCTACGGTGGAAAGCGGCGGCACCGCGGCTGCCTTCTTTCAAATCGGAGTTCAAATCGGCCCGCGAAAATTGCAGCGCCGGCGCCAATCCGAAAAGCGCGCCGGTTAAGACAGAGAGCAGAAACGCAAAGGTCAACACATCGAGGTTCATTTGCGATTCCGCCAAGCGCGGCACGTTTCCTGGGCTGAAATGTATCAAGAGCTGGGTAAGCCAAACCGCGATGAACAAGCCGAACGCACCGCCCGTGAGGCCCAGCAGCAGGCTTTCGGTAAGAAGCTGGCGAATCAAGCGGCTCCGGCCGGCGCCCAACGCCGTGCGAATCGCCACTTCCCGCCGGCGGCCGGAAGCTTTCGCCAGCAGCAGATTCGCCACATTCGCACACCCGATGAGAAGGACAAACCCCACCGCGCCCAAAAGCACCAGCAAGAGCGTTTTCACATGGCCAACGATGTGCTGCCGCAGATCGGTGACGAATCCATCGAGCGTGAAAAGCTTTTGAATGGCTGCGGGATAGGTCTCATGAATGCGGCGGGCGATTCGATCGACATCGGCGCTTGCTTGCTCCAGACTGACGCCCGCCTTGAGGCGGCCGATGGCGGAAACGTTGAAATTGTCTCCGCGGGAATCTTCGCTCAACTGCTCGCGCGAAAACGCGGTGGGTACCCAGAATTCGGCTGCCTGGCCGCGGCGCAAACCTTCGCCGGGAAAATCGAAAGTTTGCGGCATCACGCCGATTACTTTTCGAGGCTCGCGATCGAACACTAACGTACGGCCCAAAATCGCTGGATCGCCGCCGAAACGCCGCTTCCACATGCCGTAGCTCAGCACCACCACTCGATCGTTCCCCGCACGGTCTTCGTCTTTCGTGAAAACGCGTCCGCGCCATGGCGAAACGCCCAGCAGAGGAAACAGATTCGCCGAAACACGCGCTCCATCCACGCGTTCGGTCCCCGACGGGTTAACCAGGGTAAAGGATTCCTCCAGGAACGCCGCAACGTTTTCAAGCGTGCGTGTTTGATCCCGATAATCGATGTAATCGGGAGTAGAGCACGGCATCTTAGCGAAGGAGGCCGAGCCGCTCATCTTTTGCCAGAGCAGCACCAACCGATCGGGCGCAAGATAGGGAAGCGGGCGCAGCAGCACGGCATTCATCACGCTGAAAATGGCGGTGTTGGCGCCGATGCCGAGCGCCAGCGCGAGAACGGCGATGAGCGTGAAGCCTGGGTTTCTTAGAAGCGTCCGGACCGCGTAGCGGAGATCGTACATGCGCGTTTCTGGTGTCCTCGTTTCTCGTTTCTGGTTGCCGAAAAACTAAAACTAGAAGCGACGCCGCAGGTTGATCGTTCCGTTTACTGTGACGATGGTCAGGTCAGGCCCGCCGTGCCCGATGATACCGTCGGCGCGGCGGCTGGCGAATTCGTCGTGCATCGACAAGGGGAAATCGGTGTGAATGTGACCGTTCCTGGTTCCGGCGTGAACTTCGGCGGCGGCGGTCTGAGGCATTTCGACCGTGATGCCTCCGTTCACAGTGGAAAATTTGGAATCGCTGTTGATTTTTCCGACCGATGCGATGATGGATCCGTTCACGGTCTCGCCCACGGCCGCGCCCGCGGTGCTCAGACGGACGTTGCCATTGACGGTGTGTGCTTCCGTATCGGCTTGCAGCGATTTCGCTTCCACTTGGCCATTCACGGTGCGGCCGACGAACCGAACTCCTTTGGGAAGGCGGACCAGGAAGTCGATATTCACATCGTTGCCGGCCGAGTTCAAAGGACTACCAGCGCCGGGAAGACACGCAGGCTGGCGGCCATTCAGCGAAGGATAAACCGCGCAGAAGGTGACTCCGCCGTCGTGCTCCACCACTTGGACTTCGATGGCGGCGACATCGTCGTACGGCTGGCCAGTCTTGTGAGCGACCACTTCGACATCGTTCCCGAGCGCAGGCTCGGCGTGGATGCTGCCGTTGATGCCGCGGATTTCCACCTGTTGCCCGGCGGGCACCTTGCCTTTCCAGTGGAAGCCAGGATTCGTCGCGCTGGAGTCCGCCCTTGCGGGTCCGAACCAGGCAGCCAAAACCGTTACTACGACGACCGTTGTCGAAAACATCGGAGTTCTCCTTCCTAAAACAACGTTTCCCGTTTCCAGCTCAAGAAACGTTTTTACTCATACCTCAACGCCTGCATCGGATCCACCCGCATGGCGCGGCGGGCCGGCAAATAGCTGGCGGCCAAAGCCACACCGCACAGAATCAGTGGAACAATCGTGAACGTGAGCCAGTCCGTGGGACTGACTTGGAATAACAGACTGCTGAGATAGCGAGTTAAGGCCAGCGCGCCGAGCAATCCCGCGGCTGTGCCTGCGAGCGCCAGCACAAATCCTTGTCCCACCACCAAGCGCATCACCTGATCGCGGCTTGCGCCGAGCGCGACGCGGATCCCGATTTCGTGGGTCCGCTGCGCGACCGAATAGGAGATCACACCGAAGATTCCGATGGCGGCGAGCAGCAGGGCCAGCGCAGCGAAACTTGCGAGCAGCACGGATTGGAAGCGCGGTCGCGAGACGGCTTGCGACACGAACATATCCAGCGGTTGGATTTTCGCGATGGCCTGGTCTTTATCGAAGGCATGGATAATTTGTTCGGCGACGGGCGCGAGTGTCATCGGATCGATGCCGGTGCGGATCATCAGCGTCGCGATATTTTGCGTCTCCTGCGAGTTCGGGAAATACACTGTCGGCTTGGGATCTTTCTCCAAAGCTTCATGCTTGACGTCGCCCACCACTCCGATAATCTGGTACGGCGTTTCGCGTCCCCACTGGACATAGATGCCCTGGCCGACCGCATTTCCATCGGGGAACTGCAGGCGGGCGAGTGACTCGCTCACAATTGCGACTTGTGGCGCATTCGAGCCATCACGGCTATCGAAGACCCGGCCGCTGCGGAGCGGAATTCCCATCGTCGCGAAATACCCGGGAGTGACGACAGAGACGCCGGTGGACGGTGCGTCGGTGGGACGCGGTGTGGGTCGGCCGGCCACCCAATATCCGGTCCCGGGCAGGACACCGCCGAGCGGAGGAAATTGAATGGAACCGGTAGAGATGACGCCGGGGGCTTGCGCGATGCGGCGGAGCATTTCATCAAACGCCGCGGCGGCCAGTTTCGAATCCTTGTAGCGTGGATCGCTCAATCCCACCTGCATGGAGAGGATGTGCTCGGGCTGGAATCCGGGAGATACGTGTTCCAGCCGGAAGAAGCTTTGGATCAGCAGGCCCGCGCCGATGAGCAACATCAACGCAACGGCCATTTCTCCAGCGACCAGTGCAGCGCGCAAGCGGTTGCGGCGCAGGCTGGAGGAAATAGCGCGGCCGCCTTCCTTTAATGTGTCGCTCAAATCGGGGCGCGAAGCGCGCAGGGCCGGCAGCAATCCGAACAGCGCGGCGGTTCCAAGAGAAAGCAGCGCGGTAAACGCCAGAACATTCTGGTCGATGCCGACGCTGTTCACATTCGCCATCGAGATACTTTCGGGCAGCATCGCGAGCAGCACATCCTTCATCCAGACCGCTAGCAGTAAACCACAAATTCCACCGGCCGCGCCGAGTAACAGGCTCTCCACTAGTAACTGGCGGACGATGCGCGCTCGCGTGGCTCCGAGCGATGTCCGGATGGCAATTTCGCGCTGCCGCCCGCTGGATCGCATCAGCATCAAGTTTGCGACATTGGCGCAGGCGATCAGCAGTACGAATCCGACGGCTGCCAAGAGCACCAGCAGCGGCGTGCGAAAATCGCCCGTGAACTCGTCGCGCAGTGGCTTTACGGTTGCGCCCCAGCCTTTGTTGAAATCTGGAAATTCTACCGCAAGTTGCGTCATGACGGCGCTCATGTCCGCCTGGGCTTGCTCGACGCTCACGCCCGGCTTCAGGCGAGCGATGGGCGCCATGTAGCGGCCGCGGCGAGGCTGTTCCGCATGCAGCGAAGCCAACTCCCAAATGTCGGCTTTCACGCCAGGAAAACGGAACCCGGCGGGCAGCACGCCAATCACCGTGGTTGGATTGCCGCGCAGCCGGAGTACTTTGCCGGCGATGTGCGGATCGGCTCCGAAACGGCGGCGCCAGAATCCATCGCTGATGAGCGCGGCGTCAGGAGCGGTGGGCTTTTCTTCTTCCGGCACGAAATCGCGGCCCATGGCAGGATGGACGCCGAGAGTCGAGAAAAAGTCGAGCGTCACATACATGCCCGGAACTTCTTCGGGTGTGCCGCTGCCGGTCATGCTCATGGTGATATCGAACGGAATGTAGGCGGCGACGCGCTCAAAGGAGCGGTTGCGCTTGATCCAATCGCCGACATTCTGCGGACTGGCGACGTTATCCTTCTCGCCGCGCGGGCTGGACTCGCGGATGGATACTAAACGTCCTGGATCGGCGAAGGGCAATGGCCGGATCAGAACAGCGTTGACCACGCTGAAAATTGCGGTATTCGCGCCAATTCCGAGAATGAGTGCAAGCAGCGCGACGACGGTAAAGCCGGGGCTTTTCCAAAGCAGACGAATCGCGAACCGGACATCCTTCGCCAGGCTATCCATGATCGGTAGGACGGTGCATGTTCCGGGCCATCGCAACTTACGGATAGTCAGTAAGTTACGGGCCGGGATCTGTTCGGTTGTGGGACGGCGAGGAACGGAAATGCAACAAAAAGACGCTTCTCGATCAGATCGAACGCCGATGGACGAGAAACGTTTTTACGATCCAGTGTCGGTTATCCACCCATCCGCGATATTGATAATCCGGTTGCCGTATTCCGCGTTCTTTTCGTTGTGGGTGACCTGGACGATGGTGGTGCCGCCTTCATTCAACTTCTTGAAGAGCTCCATGATCTCTTTGCCTTGGTTGGAGTGCAAGTTGCCGGTAGGTTCGTCCGCCAGGATGATTTTGGGATTCGCCACGATGGCACGCGCGATGGCTACCAGTTGCTGTTGGCCGCCCGAGAGTTGGTTGGGATAGAGATCCTTCTTGCCGACAATCTGGAACCGGTCGAGCACGTCGCAGACGATGCTATCCCGTTCACCTTTCTTGATATTTCGATACGAAAGCGGGATGTCGAGGTTTTCGTAGACGGTGAGTGAATCGAGCAGGTGATAGCTCTGGAAGACGAAGCCGAAGTATTTCTTGTACAGTTCCATGCGATCCTTCTTGTTGAGTTTGTGGATCGCATGGTCGAGCAGGTAATACTCGCCGGTCCAGGAGCTGTCGTGCATTCCGAGCAGGTGCAGGAGAGTGGATTTGCCGGCGCCCGAGGGTCCCATGATGGAGACGAACTCGCCTTCCTTGATTTCGGCGTTGATGCGGCGGAGGACGAAAGTCTTGGTCGGGCCGTGCTCGAAGTATTTCTCGACATTCCGAAGCG
>Ga0209060_10003119_pt1 | contig 14288 bp, 15 predicted proteins | sample Coa_R1_8_FD_187155 | JGI IMG/M metagenome (GOLD analysis project Ga0209060, IMG submission 187155) | Surface soil microbial communities from Centralia Pennsylvania, which are recovering from an underground coalmine fire - Coalmine... | ecosystem: Environmental > Terrestrial > Soil >...
CGAGTGACTGGCCGGCATTGCGGAGCGTCGACTCCGCGGATTCCATCGTGGCTTTCAGCTGTGCCGCGCGTCCGGCAACCGTTTCACTCGCCCGCGAGGCTGCGTCGGCAAGCGAAGAGGTGACGCTCTCGATCCTTTCGCGCTCCTGGGTCAGGCGGGAAGCGACGGCCTCACCTCGCACGTCGAGGCGCGCGCCGGCTTCATCAACCGCAGCGATTTGCTGTTCAAGAACCGCTTCCAGGGCACGCAATCGCGCGAACGCTCCATCAAGACCGGCATTGAGCGCATCCAGCTCCCGGCGCACCGCGCGCCCAAGGCGCGCTGCCGTGCGTGCCGTCGCTTCATCGGCTGCGAAAAGATTTTCGGTGGCGTCCGCCAGCGCCCCGGCGGCCCGACTGATCTCGCTTCCACGCGCGAGCGCCCATGCTGCGGCAATGATGAAGAACGGCGGCAACAGTGCTGAGACGAGCACCAACGCCCATTGCGGGATCGTGAGCGCGACAAGGCCGGCTCGGCCGTAATATCCCCAGACGTAAGCCGCAGTAATGCCAATCCAGAACGCCGAGGCCGCCGAAGCAACCGACACGGCCCAAAATCCGCTCCACCCGCGCGACGCACGGCGATTCGCTCTCGGCTCCTGATCGGCCCCAAGCGGATCGGAGGTCTGCAGCAGAATCGGTTGGTTGCGTTCGGTCCCAGTGCTCGCCATGGTCCCTTTTACAGCATGGTAAACGGCGCCGGCACTCTAATCACAGGACGAACTTTCGCGAAGCACGCACAAGCCGAATCGGGAGGGGCGGGATGGCAATACTGATCCTGGCATCGTTAATTTTTCTCGCCATACATTTGGTGATCTCGGGCACACGGCTGCGCGATTCGCTGACCGGCGCGATTGGCGAGGGCGCCTATCTGGGGTTGTTCTCGCTCGCGTCGATTGGCGTCATCATCTGGATGGCGATCGCGTATAACCGAACCCAAGCCGGCGGCGATGATCCTTTGCTATATGCAACCGGTATCGGCGTGCGCCACATGGCAATTCCGGTGGTGCTGCTGGCATTTTTGATCGGCGTGCCTGGCCTCCTCAGTCCGAATCCCACCTCCGTCCGGCAGGAAGGGGCGGCCGCAAAGGGCGAGACGGTGCGCGGGATCCTGCGCGTCACCCGCCATCCTTTCCTTTGGGGCGTTGCCATCTGGTCCGCATTCCACCTCGCCGCGAATGGGGACGAGGCTTCTGTCGTGTTTTTTGGAACTTTTTTCGTGCTCGCCGTCCTTGGCACGTTCTCGATCGACGCAAAACGGCGTCGCAAGCTCGGCTCGGGATGGGACTCATTCGCTTCCCGGACGTCCAATATTCCGTTCGGCGCCATCCTCGCGCGGCGAAACACTTTCAGTGCGCGAGAGTATTTTGACTGGCGCTTCTTCGTCGCGATTCTGGCTTTTTCGGCAGTTCTACTCGCGCATGCACGCATCTTCGGCGTGTCACCCTTTCCGACCGGATGGCGCCCCTTCTGAGCGTCCTGTTTGGCCGGGCATCCGGTTAACGCCCTCTTGATCTGGAACTGCGATCATCAGCAGGAATGCCGAGGCTCGCCATGGCTCAAAGCCCGGTCGATCTCGACCATCTTGATCGCTACACGGGGGGAGACATCGCGCTCAACGCCGAAATCCTGCGCCTGTTCGATCATCAGGCGGGCGAGCTGATCGCACGCCTGAATGCCGTTCTGGAAGCCAAGGACGCCAAGAGCTGGGCCGAGATCGCCCACGCATTGAAGGGCGCTGCACTTGGAATCGGTGCGTTCGCGTTCGCCGACGCGGCAGCCAATGCCGAGCCGATCAATCCGGCCCACGACGGAGAGGCGCGCCCCGCTCTCGCCGCATTAAGGGCCCAAGCCCTCCGGGTGACAGAGTTCATCCGGGGCTACCCGGGGAGCTGAATTTCCGGGGGCAAAGCTGCCTTTTCGTTCGTTATGAGCCAGCAACCGCGACAGATTTGCGGGCGCCGCTGGAAGCTGATTGGCGGCGTATCCATTTTTACATATAAGAACGGCAGATTTTCCATTCATACAAGAATGAGATGTAGAATTACATGAGCGGTGCCGTCCACGAAACCGACGTCGTTATTGTTGGAGCAGGCCCTATCGGGCTGTTCGCGGTGTTCGAGCTGGGGCTCCTCGACCTCAAAACCCACCTGATCGACATCCTCGATCGCCCCGGCGGACAGTGCACCGAGCTCTACCCGGAGAAGCCGATCTATGACATCCCGGGCCTGCCCATCGTCACCGGGCAGGAACTGACCGACCGGTTGATGGAACAGATCAAGCCTTTTGGTCCGGCCTTTCACTTCAGCGAAATGGCGTCATCCCTGACCCGGCTCGCGGACGGACGCTTCAGGCTCACGACCGACGCTGGTACGGAGATCATCGCGCCGGTCCTGGTGATTGCGGCGGGCGGCGGCACATTCGTACCGAAGCGCCCGCCGATTCCCGGGATCGAAGCCTTTGAAAATCTCGGCCCCGGCATTGGCGTCCATTATGCCGTGCGCAAAATGGATGCCTTCAGCGACAAAGATATCCTGATTGCCGGCGGCGGCGACAGCGCGCTCGACTGGACCCTCAATCTGGCGCCCATCGCGAAGTCGCTCACGCTTGTCCATCACCGCGACGGTTTCCGCGCCGCCCAGCACAGCGTCAATCAAATGCGCGAACTCGCAAGCGCGGGGAAAATCAAATTCCACGTCGCGAGCGTGAAGGCCCTGCACGGCGGTGGTGGAAAACTGGAAGCCGCGACGCTTGTGGGCGCCGACAAAAAAGAATGGCAATTGCCGATTGATGCTCTCCTGCCGTTTTTTGGCCTCACCATCAAGCTGGGGCCAATCGCGGAGTTTGGCCTGAACCTCAACGAGAATCTGATCCCGGTGGATACGGCGCGCTTCGAAAGCGCAACGCCGGGCATTTTCGCCATTGGGGACATCAATACCTATCCGGGCAAGTTGAAGCTTATCCTTTCCGGCTTTCACGAGGCGGCCTTGATGGCGCAAGCCGCCTTCCATATTTGCCGACCGAACGAGAAGCTTCGCTTCCAGTACACGACCTCGTCGACCAGCCTGCAGAAGAAGCTCGGCGTGGTTTAGATCGAGGACACTTGAAAGACCGCGCATGAAGATCTTCGCGACCGACCGGAACGGCAAGGAGCACGAACTCGAGGGACGTGACGGCTGGACCGTGATGGAGATCCTGCGCGACGCAGGGCTCGACGTTGCGGCCGAGTGCGGAGGCGCATGTGCGTGCGCGACGTGCCAGGTTTATGTCACCGATGGCTGGTTCGAAAAACTACCGGCCCGGTCCGAGGCCGAAGTCGACATGCTCGACATGGCGCTCGCAGTCCAGGACAACTCCCGGCTATCCTGCCAGATCACCTGCTCAGCTGAGATTGACGGCATCAAGCTGACGGTGGCGCCGGAGTAAGCGCGCCCGCGCGCAGTGGCGTCAACTAGACGGCCTCTGAAACGTCTTGGGCGCGGGATCGATCACCTGAAAGGCTCCGCCCGGAGCAATTGCGAGGACGGCGAGCCCGCGTTCGACCGTTCCATCTAGGCCAAGCCGGAAAATGCCATCAACACCCGCAAAGCCATTTGGATCGGTGAGCGCGGCGCGCGTGAAGCGCCGATAGGGCTCACCGCTCGAAAGCAGTGCGACCAGCGAGATCGCATCATAGGCAAGAGCAGCAAGTTGCGACTGGGCTGGTGCTGAGCCGAAGGTCGCGCGATATTTGGCGACGAACGCAGCATCGGCGTCAGGATCGGGTGCCGCAAACCAGCCGCCGATGAGCATTGGCTCGCGGCTGACACTGGGGTCATCCCAGAGCCCCGTGCCGAGCAACTTCACCTTGTCTTTGCTCAATCCGTCATAGGCAAGCGTAGGAGCGATGCCCCGCAGAAGCTGTCCGCCCTGCGCGATCAGCACGGCATCGGGATTGGCTTTTGCAAGTTGTGCGGCCGGCTGGACGATGGCCCCTTCGCTAGGGTTGAAGCGTTCGATGTCGACGGCGTTCGCGCCAGATTGCGCGACGGCCGTCTGAAACGCCCTTACCACAACCTCGCCGTATGCCGTTTCCGGAATCATTGCGCCGAATTGCCTGTGCCCCTGCTGGGCCGCGTAGGTAACGACACGTTTGACTTCGGTTTGTGGAAGGAAGCTCAGGAGATAAACGCCCGATCCGGCAACGCTCACATCGGTCGAAAACGCGAGCACGGGAACGCCGCGATCGCGCGCGAGGGGAGCCACAGCACTGACGGATTGGGAGAAGAGGGGGCCAACGATCACCTCGGCGCCCTGGTCGAGCAGATTTTGTGCCGACGATGCAGCGTCTCCCCCCGAGCCTGTATCGTCTGCGGTGAGCAGCAGAAGGTCGCGATTGCCCGAATCATACAGCGCGAGTTCGGCCGCGCGCAGCATCGAGTTCGCAAGCGCCCGCGTGGCCGGACTGCCGCTCGAGAGCGGCAGGATAATCCCGACGCGGATCGGCACGTGCCCGGAAGTCATATTCGGCAGCCGCGTAAAGCTCGGCTGGTCGGACGTCAGCTGATGCGGCGCGGGTGCCTCGGGCGGCGGTGTCACAACGGTCGGGGCTCGAGTCGCGGAAGGCGCCTTTTCCGTCGCGCACCCGCCGAGGAGGCCTATCGCAAGCATGGCCGCAATGGCGCAAGATCGCGTTTCAAACCGCGCCAGCCACGAAGCCGCAAATGTCATCTTGGCACCCTGGTGAAGAGGATCGCGAGCCTAAGTCTTCAAGCGCGCGCGGTAAATGCACGCTCGCACCGGGCCTCTATGTGATTTCGACTCCGATCGGAAACGCACGAGACATTACCCTCCGGGCACTCGATGTCATCAGTGCGGCCGATCTGGTTCTGGCCGAGGACACGCGTGTCACGGCGAAGCTTTGCTCCATCCATGGCCTGCACGTTCCTTTGGCCACCTACAACGACCACAACGCCGCCCGGGAACGGCCCCGCATTCTGAAGAGGTTGCAAGCGGGCGCGCGCGTAGCGCTGGTGAGCGATGCAGGTACGCCCCTCGTCTCCGATCCGGGATTCAAGCTCGTTCGCGAGGTGGCGAGGGAGGGGCTCCCGGTCGAGGTGGTTCCCGGTCCCTCGGCGGTATTGGCTGCGCTCGTGCTGTCGGCGCTACCATCCGACCGGTTTCTTTTCGCGGGATTTTTGCCGGTGCGGAACGCCGAGCGGCGCCGGGTTCTCGAGGAACTCCGAAGCATCCGCGCGACTCTGATTTTTTTCGAATCGCCACGGCGGGTCGGCGAGAGCCTTGCCGACATCTACACGGTGTTCGGTGAACGCAATGCCGCGGTCATGCGCGAAGTCACAAAACTGCACCAGGAAACGTCCCGCGGTACGCTGTCGGCGCTGTCTTCCCGCTACTCAGGGAAAGATGGATATCCGCGTGGGGAAATCACCATTGCCGTCGAAGGGCGCACGACCGAGCCTCCAGACCAGGTGCAACGGCTCTCGCCGGCGCTCGTCCGCGCAATGAAGGCAATGCCACTTCGTGAAGCCGTGGATCTGATCGCTGAAGCAAGCGGTGAGTCCCGCTCCAAGCTCTATGCCCGTGCGCTTACGCTCAAAGACAATGCCGAAGCCTGAGCCTTTGCGGTCACGCAAAGTCGCCGAGCGGCGCGGCCGCCGCGGCGAGACAATCGCGGCGCTTTTCTTGATGTGCAAATTTTACCGGATTCTTGGACGCCGCATGAGAACCCATCTCGGCGAAATCGACCTCATCGCGCGTTCTCCGGGGGGTGATATCTGCTTCATCGAAGTGAAAGCCAGGCCGGACATGCTATCCGCGCTCGAGGCCGTACTTCCACGTCAACGCGCGCGCATTGTGCGAGCAGCACAGCAATTTATCGCACTCAGCCCCTCGCTCGCGCGCGCTCCCATCCGCTTCGATATAGTCACTGTCGCGCCCCGGGGATTCCCTCGCCATATTCGCAACGCCTGGAGACCGGATGATGCGCCTTTCTGAACGCAAAGAACCCGGTAGATGAGTGCAGCTGGCAGGCTTGATCATCCCGATGCGTACCTGCGCAAAGAGGGCGAACGGCAGGATGGCCCGCACGACATCGCCATGAGCGCCCTGATGCTGGCCAAACTCGATCATCCCGCTCAGGCCATTGAGCCTTACGTTGCCCATATCGAGGAGATCGCCGCCGTCGCAAGAGCGGATGCAGATCGTTTGAGTGACGTAGATGACTCCGTTCGGCATCTAGCGCGGACGCTAGCGGGGCGTTTTGGTTATGACGGCGACCGGCTGAACTATGACGATCCTCGTAACGCCGATCTGATGAGCGTCATCGATCGGCGCCGCGGCATGCCTGTCGCGCTCGGCATTCTCTATCTTCATGCGGCGCGCGCGTCCGGCTGGCACGCGGAAGGGCTCAATTCTCCCGGTCATTTTCTGATCCGGATCGTTGTTGGCGGCCGCGGCACGATCCTTGATCCGTTCAACGGAGATGCGCCTTCAGAAAACGGATCGTTTCCTCCACGAACGGCAGCCGGTGATATCGCATTGGCGGCGGTGAGCGACCGGGACGTTCTCCTTCGGCTCCTGAACAATCTGAAGATCCGCTCCTTGGAGAAAGACGACCGCGCGCGCGCCGTTGAGATTGTACGCCGGATGACGCTCATTGCCCCGCGACAGCCCGAAGTGTGGTTCGACATGGCGCGCCTGCACGAGGCCTCCGGATCGCTCGGAGCGGCACGTCAGGCCTACGAGTCCTGCCTGTCGTGTGCGCCGGGCGGAAAGCCACTCCACAACGAGGCGGCGCTCGCACTCGCCATGCTAAAGCGGCGTCTCAACTAAGGAGCAGCGCATGCCCATAGCAGCCGCCATCCAGATGGATCCCATCGAGAAGATCGACATCTCGGGCGACTCGTCTTTCGCACTCGCCATGGAAGCGCAGAGGCGCGGCCACACGCTGTTCTACTACGGCCCCGCGAATCTCGCGTTCGAGGACGGCGCGGTGACGGCGCGCATTCGGCCGCTTTCCGTGCGCGACGTCCAAGGTGATCACTTCACGCTCGGAGCGCCGTCGGTTCAGGACCTTTCGAAGTTGGACGTCGTCCTGATGCGGCAGGACCCTCCCTTCGATATGGCCTACATCACGGCGACACATATTCTCGAGCGCCTCCAGCCAGAGACACTGGTGGTCAATGATCCGGCATCCGTGCGCAATGCGCCGGAAAAGCTCTTCGTCACGCTGTTCAAGGACTTCATGCCGCCGACCCTGATCACAACGGACCGGCAGAGGATCAGGGAGTTTCGAGAGCGCCACCGGGACATCATCGTAAAGCCGCTTTACGGCAATGGCGGAGCCGGCGTCTTCAGGATCCGAGAAGACGATGAAAACCTTGGTTCTCTGCTCGAGATGTTCACGCAGTTCTACCGCGAACCGGTCATCGTCCAGCGCTACGTTCCCGAGGTGAGAAACGGCGACAAGCGCATCATTCTGGTCGACGGCGAGATTGCGGGCGCGATCAACCGTGTGCCGGCAAAAGGCGAGGCGCGCTCCAACATGCATGTGGGCGGCCGTCCCGAAGCGACGACGCTCTCGCCGCGCGAACGGGCCATTTGCGCGGCGATCGGTCCCGAGCTCCGGGCAAGGGGACTTGTGTTCACGGGCATCGATGTCATCGGCGACTACCTGACCGAGATCAACGTCACCTCTCCGACCGGCATCGCGGAAATCAAGCGTTTTGGGGGCTCGGATGCTGCGGCCTTGATCTGGGATGCCGTCGAGCGCCGTTTGAAGAGCAAGTGAGGCTGAAAGCCACCTTCCGGCGTTTATATTCCGAGCGGTCATTCCTTGGTTGTTAGTGGTTACCATCCGGAAAGCCTGTGAAAGGGGCCGGACCCTTTCGAGCTGGCTTGATTCCCGACACACCTTTTCCTTCGGCAAGTTCCGCGATTCCGGGTTCGTACGATTCGGCGCGCTCTGCGCCCTGAACGAGGATCGGATTGCCGTTGGCGGTGGCTTTCGTCCGCACCCGCACGAGAATCTCGAGCTCGTCACCTATCCTCTCGATGGGGCATTTGGCCATCGGGATTCAACCGGGAGCGAAGCCGTGGTCGAACCTGGACAGATACAGCGGCTGAGCGCCGGGTCAGGCGTAACCCATGCGGCCGTCAATGCAGGTCAAGAGGGGCTTTGCCGCGTGGTCCAGCTTTGGTTCAAGCCGTCCGAGATCGGTACCCGGCCATCCTGCGAGCGGAAATCCGTCGACCTTGACGCGATCCGAAACCGGTTTGCGCGATTGGCAGCGCCGGCGCCTCGGGACAATGAAATCCGTATTGCGCAGGACGTCGAGCTATGGGCGGCCCGACTCGACGCAGATCATGAACTCGTCCAGCGCATATCGCGTGGGCGACGGGCTTGGCTGCAGGTCGCCAAAGGCGAGATCACTTTGAACGACAAGATAATGCGCGAAGGCGATGGGGCCGCGATCACCGACGATGACCGCTTCTTCGTTCGCGCGATTGTTCGAAGTGAGTTGCTGCTGATCGATCTGTCCTGACACCACAGGGATCAGGCGGCCAGACCGAAGCGGCTCTTGTATCGCGCGTCGATGCCCGACAACGGAAAATAGATGAACACGTCCGTGGTTCCGAATTGGCGATCGATCACGGCACCCTCGCCAATTCCGGCACCCGCACGGACGTAGCCCTTGATGAGGGGCGGCAAGCTCCGCAGGGCTTCCTTCACGTCGATCGCTTCCTTCGGCAACCGGTTCATCTCGACGTAGAGATCCGGTCTTGCACGCACGCGGCACTGCGGAGGGATGGAATGGAAGTGATGCAAATAGGAAAGCGGCACGGCGAGCTGATCCGGATCGGTGCCCTGGAGCGATGCGCAACCGAACATGAGATCGATGGAAAACCGCGCGACATAGGTCATCACGCCGCGCCACAACAGCTGCATCGTGGCCGGCCGGGTCCGATAAGACTTCAGAATGCAGGAACGGCCAAGCTCGAGAAATCGCGTCGATGACGGGAGCCCGGCGAGCATCGGTGCGATATCGTATTCACTCGACGTGTAGAAGCCGCCCGCGCGCGCGGCATCCGCGTCGCGCATGAGACGGTAGGTGCCGACAACGGCCGGCCTTCCGTCCTCGTCATGGGACGCGCGGTCAATCACCAGAAGATGGTCGCAGACCTCGTCGAAATGATCGAAGTCGCGCCCGCTATCGCGCATCGCTGGCGAAGGGACGGCAGACATTTCCTCGTAGAAGACCCGGTAGCGGAGGCGCTGGGCCTGTTCGACTTCCGCTTCCGTCTCAGCAAGGCGCACTTCGAGCGCGCCGGAAACCGACAGCACCGGCCATTGCACACGCCCTTCGAGAGGCCCTGGCTCGTAAACGTTGACCAATTATCGCGCTCTTGCTCGCGGGGCGCCGCGCCCCGGCCCGGCGTTGGAAGACGCCACTTTGCGGACAGCCATGATTTTACACGCTCCCGCCCCGGTGGAGCAAACGGGACCCCCGACAGCTGATGCCGATTTCATGTTTCGCCGGGATTCCCCTCCAGTTTCGGGGCGCTCTCGCGCAGGCGTCCTAGCAGCAGGAACAGGGCAATCGCGGGCAGGCCAATGACACCGGCCCCAAGGAAATAAACGGCATAGGCGTGGAGTAATCCGTCGGGACGCCTGAGCAGATCGATGATGAAACCGGAGGGACCTTTCGCCAGTTTTCCGACGATCGCGTAAGCCGACGAAAGGAGGGCGTACTGAGTCGCGGTGTAGCCAAGGCTGGTCAAGCTCGACATGTATGACACCAATGCGACACCCGCTACGCTGGTGCTGAAACTTTCAAAAGCCATCAGCGATGCGTAGAGCACGACATTGGGGTGCGGCTGCGCGAGAATCGCGAAGGCGCCAATCGATACCGCCTGGAGGACGCCGCCGAGGATCAGCGCACGGAGAAAGCCTATGCGCAAGACGGCGAATCCTCCGACTCCGATCCCCGCGAAGGACGCAAAGAAGCCGGCGGTGCCGCGAACGCTGCCGACAAGATCCTTCGAAAGGCCGATGTCGTGATAAAACGGGTTCGTCATGGGGCCCATGACGAATTCCGGAAGTCTGTAAAGCGTGATCGCTGCGAGCATCAGGGCCGCAATCCAGCCATGGGTTCGAAAGAATGCCGAAAACGGGCCGGTGACAGCATCACGAAATCCACGAAAGGTGAGAAGCGGCCCCTGGGATTCTTTCCGTTCCAGAACGGCGTCGGCGCGCTCCGGCTCGCGTATGAGATAAGTGGCGACGAGGCCAATGATCATTGCGGCGCCGAAGAATGCATAGGCGACGCCCCAGCTCGTGTGTTCGGCGAGAATCAGAATCACCGCGTCGGTCGCCAGGATCGCGATCCGATAGCCGAACTGGTAAGCAGATGAGAGGACGCCGAGATCCTCGTTGCCGGATGCGGTTTCGATACGCCACGCGTCGATGACAATGTCCTGCGAGGCCGATGCAAAGGCCACGAACAGCGCAAGAGCGGCGAGCGTCACGAGACCGAAAGAGGTTCCGGCGACAGCCATGCTCACGAGCCCGGCAAAAACGCCGATTTGCGCGACAACCATCCATCCGCGTCGCCGTCCGAGCGCGCCGAAGAAGGGTGCGCGGACTCTATCCATGACCGGCGCCCATAAAAATTTGAGCGAATAGGGCAGACCCGCCCACGAGATGAAACCGATCGCGGTCAGGGCGATTCCCTGGTCGCGCAGCCAGTAACTCAAGGTATTTCCGACAAGCAGAAAGGGCAGTCCGCTCGAAATCCCCAATGTCAGCATCAGAAGTGTGCGCGGTTCGAGATAGGTCTCGAAACTGCGCGCGCGTGCGTGTGCGTTCATGCTGCCGTTGATGAGGTTTGGCCGTTCCTTTGCACCATCGACAAGGCCGGCATGCGACGAGCTCTCAGGGAATCGTTTGGGGCTGCCGGAGAAAATCACCGATCCCCGCGCAATGACAAGCCTTGGGAAAAAGACTCCCAAAGAGTCGAAAAGAAGCGATTCGAAAAAGGCGATGCTTTCGTCTAACCTTTTCGCGCGGCCGTTTTTCTGGCTCGCGCCGGCGCGGGGCAGCGCCGGAAAACTATCTTCAAGGGAGGATTTTTGATGCGCTTTGTCAGCATTGCGCTTGCGGGATGCTTTGTCATGGCGGCAACCGCCGCCTTGGCCGATGATCCCATGGCGAACACCTATGCGAATACGATCGTGAGCAAGGATTCCAAGGGCATGTCGAGTTCGCTCTATTTCAACCAGGACGGCACCTACACAATGAAGGCGACCGGGCCGAACGGCGCACCGATGACCATTCCCGGAAAGTGGTCCCTGAAGGACGAAGGCAAAACCATTTGCCTCGTGACCGCGGCGCCGCCGAACACGCCGCCCGCGCCGCCGAGCTGCTCTGCCCTTCAGACCCACAATGTGGGCGACACCTGGACCGTCACGAACGACCAGAACCAGAGCTATACCGTCACCCTGACCTCAGGCCGTTAAACCCACAATATCTGCGTGAAATAGCCGGCCGCGCGAGGGTTCCTGCATGTGCGCGGCCGGTTTCCCTTTGAAGCCAGGTTCCGGCGGAGGGCGTTGTCACAAAAGCTTCGTACAACTGTGATGGACGTTGAACCCACCGCCTCCTTTATGGAGGCGGGCGGCACGTTGGCCGATCGGGGTTGAGGATGGATGCGCGCGTAGCCGACGAAGTGAAGGTCGACGTCCGCGACCTTTCCTTCTTCTACGGGAAGACCAAGGCCCTCAAGAACATCAATGTTCCCCTGCATGACCGCAAGGTCACGGCTTTTATCGGGCCTTCGGGCTGCGGGAAGTCAACGCTCCTGCGCGTTCTGAACCGGATCTACGAGCTTTATCCGAACCAGCGCGCCGTGGGCGAAGTGATCCTGGATGGAGAGAACATTCTGGACGCAGGCCAGGACACCAATCTTCTGCGCGCGCGTGTCGGCATGGTGTTCCAGAAGCCAACTCCGTTTCCCATGACGATCTGGGACAATATCGCCTTCGGCATCAAGCTCTATGAGCGGATGCCGCGCTCGGAGCTGCACGGCCGGATCGAACACGCCCTCCAGAGGGCCGCGCTCTGGAACGAGGTGAAGGACAAGCTGCGCGAATCAGGTCTGAGCCTCTCCGGCGGCCAGCAACAGCGGCTATGCATCGCCCGAACCGTGGCGACGAGGCCGGAAGTCATCCTGCTCGACGAACCATGCTCGGCGCTCGATCCGATCTCGACGGCGAAAATAGAGGAATTGATCGACGAGCTTTCCGCCGAATACACGATCGCGATCGTCACCCATAATATGCAACAGGCGTCGCGCGTGTCGGACTATACGGCGTTCATGTATCTCGGCGAGCTGGTGGAATTTGGATCCACCGAAAAGCTCTTCACCACACCGGAAAACAAGCAAACCGAGCAGTACATCACCGGCCGCTTCGGCTGATTTTCAGCCCTTCGACGCTTCGCGATAGGGCATCATGTCCATCTTCGGATAGCGCGCGCTGACATCGGCGAGCGTCTGTTCGTTCCAGTAATCGCTTCCGGGTGGAGGCCAGCCGAAAAGATCGCGCTCCCTCGGCGTCATGCGTTCCATCGCCTCGATCATTTCGGGACGTCCGGCATGATCGGGCCAGCTCATCTTGCCCTGCCAGCGCCAGCCGCGCTCCTGGAAATCGACCAACATGACGAAACGCGAGCGCCCGGGTCCGCCGAAATCCGAGCCGCGATGAAGGACATCCGTTTTGTAGATGAGAAGACTGCCGGCAGGCGCCTCGGCCGAGGCTTCGCGATCGAAGAACGCGCCGAAAGGCTGCTCGCGGGGAATCAAGGGCAAGTCACGCGTGTGGGCGAGCGGCACGAGCTTCGTGGGGCCGTCGAGTGCGGTAACGTCTGACAGCAAGATGAACGTTGTCATCTGGGTGTATCGTGTATCGCGGCGCGGCACGACAAGGGTGTGGTTGCCGAAATCGCGATGATGAGGCTGGTCGTAGTTTATCGCGCCGGCGTACTTCGCCCACAGCTCGACCTTGTAGATTTCAATATCTCGGGACTTGAGAAACCGTTCGGCTGCGTCGACCAGATCGGGATAGACGGCGATGCGATTGATGGCCCAGCTCGGATAAGGAAAGAAGCGCAAGCCCGCGAACTGGCTGCGCGCGAATTTCGAATGCTTGGCGGGATCGGCGAAGTATTCCTCCGGTCTTGGATAAATCTCCCACAGCGCTTCCTGCGCCGCCCTGAGCGTCTCGGCGTCCAGGAAGCGCTCCACGATCGTGAAGCCCTTGTCCCAGATCTCGGCGAGATTTTTATCCGGCACGCGCATGGATCAGACTATCGCACGAAATGCAGGCAGGCGGTGGCACGACCGCGCTCATGATACGTAGTCCTCGGCAACGGTTGTATCGCGCGTTTCGCCGCTCGACACGGCATTGAGAAGAACACTCAAGATCGCGCTCACGAGAAGATTGAGCGCCAGCGCCGACAACGCGGCGTAACAGGGAACGGCCATACCAAAGATGTGCAGAACGTAGGTCGTTGCCACGCCCTTTTGCGTCCAGGCCATGCTCGTACCGGCAACAATTCCGGCGAACCAGCCTGCGATCAGCGCCCATCGGTGAAATTGCTGCACATAGAGCCCAAGCAGAACCGACGGCAGCGTCTGAATGATCCAGACCCCGCCCAGGAGCTGCAACTGGATTGCGTAACTGACCGGCAGGCCTACGGCGAAAACGAGCCCGCCCGCGCCGACCAGGACCGAAGTGAGCTTCGCGATCCGTGCCTCGCGCACCGGCGCGCAGTCGCGTTCGATGTACTCGCGCCAGATATTCCGCGTGAAGAGATTGGCGCAGGCAATCGACATGATGGCGGCCGGTACGAGTGCGCCGATCGCAATGGCGGCGAAGGCGACGCCGACGAACCAGGGCGGAAACATTTTCAGAAACAGCGCGGGGACCGCGAAATTGTTGCCGAAGGTCTTGAACCCGCCAGCGAAGGCTGGCGAGGACTTCACGCCGGCCGCGATCGCCATGTAGCCGAGAAGCGCGATCAGCCCCAGGGCGAAGGAGTAGGCCGGCAGCACCACGGCGTTTCGTCGGATTACGTGCCGGCTCGACGCGCTCAAGAGTCCCGTGATCGCGTGTGGATAGAGAAAGAGCGCCAGCGCCGATCCCAGCGCGAGCGTCGCATAGGCCGCCTGCGGTCCAAGGCTCGACGCGGTT
>Ga0209060_10003120_pt1 | contig 14284 bp, 14 predicted proteins | sample Coa_R1_8_FD_187155 | JGI IMG/M metagenome (GOLD analysis project Ga0209060, IMG submission 187155) | Surface soil microbial communities from Centralia Pennsylvania, which are recovering from an underground coalmine fire - Coalmine... | ecosystem: Environmental > Terrestrial > Soil >...
CGAGACCACATTGACGGCGATGTTGTCGTCATAGACCTCCGAGGCGAGCCCGGTGGTGAAACGCTCGAGCGCGGCCTTGCACATGCCATAGACGGTGCCGCCGCGCCCGCCCGCGTAAGGGGGCTTGGGATGGATGCCCGCCGGCGAGGAGATGTTGACGATCGCGCCCGCGCGCCGTTCGCGCATCTTCGGCAGCACCAGCTGCGAAAGATGGAACGGCGCATAGACCTGCACCTCCATCATCAGCTTGAACCGCTTCTCGCTGAATTCGCTGACCGGCATGAAATAGGTGATGGCGGCGTTATTCACGAGAATGTCGACGGGACCATAGGTGGCAACCGCAGTGGCGACGAGGCGCTCGCGATCGGAAGCCTGGGCGAGATCGGCCCGGACGAGCGTGGCTTCGCCGCCGGCGCGCTTGATGCGCTCGACGGTGTCTGCGAGCGTTCCGGGAAGCTTGCTCTCGCCGGATTTTTCGGTGCGCGCGGAGGCGACGATCTTCGCGCCTTCCATCGCGAGCCGCGCGGCGATGGCTTCGCCGATCCCGCGGGAGGCACCGGTGACGAGCGCGACCTTTCCTTTAAGCGTGCCGTTCGGGTTGATCTTTGCCTGCGCCATGTGGATCTCCGGTTTTTGCGGAGTGTAGAGCGCAATCCGCTGCAAGCGAAATCGGGCTTGCCGCTGCGCGGCGAAAGCCCCCTCCGTCGCCGCGCTTCGCACGGCGCCACCTCCCACCGTTGCTTCGCAACGGGGGAGGAAACCGCGGAGGCTTGCTTAGCGTCTTTCCTCCCCCGCGAAGCGGTGGGAGGTGCTGAGCGCGGAACGCGCGAAGCGGAGGGGGCGCCTTACTCGAGCGCAGTCACCCGTTCCGGATGGCCCGACCAGCGCCAGGCCATGGAGGGCCGCGAAATGCCGAGCATGACGCCGCCAAGCGCGGGCGGATGAAGCCAGAGCTGGTCGGCGGTGCGCGAGGACGCGCGCGTTTCCGGACGATCGACGGTGATCCCGGCCTCGCGAGCTTTCGCTTTGCGCTCGATCGCCGCCATGCGCGCGGATTCCGCAAACGCCATGTAGAAGCTCGTGCCCTCGCGCGCATGGAAGCGGCCCATGGTCTTTTCGCGATCGATGGGCGTGATCACTTCGAAGCGGTGGAGCGCGCCTTCCTTGAACAGCGTGAGCACGCCGGTGTAGCCGAAATGCTCCGAGGTGATGGTGGTGAAGTGCTGCGCGTCGAGCAGGAAGAGGTCGGTGAGCCGAGCCACGGCTGCCTGCTGGTGCGCGGCGAGCAGCGTCACCTCATAGAGAAAATCGAGATCGCCGACCGGCTCGCGGATTGCTTCCGGCGAAATCACGAAGCGCACCGGAGCGTTCTCGATCATGACTGTGAGCAGGCGCTGGTTCCCGAGCTCGACGATGCCTGCGCCCATGGCCTGCGCATGCGACGCGACGCGCTTGGGATCGGGCGAGGCGGCACCCGCCGCGAACAGATGCGCGCGGCCGCGCCGCTTCAGTTCGTCCGAGACGATCCCGTTGCCGTCCGGTTCGAGGAGTTCGATGTCGGACGCACCCGCGCGCAGCGTCAGGCGCTTCGCAGCGAGCGCGGAAACGGAATCGCGCCCGGCTTCTTCGGCGCCCACGAGCGCGCGCCATTTCTCCGCCGCCGCGGCGGCATCCGGCGTGGCGACGAGGATGCGATCGATTTGGGTGAGCATGGGGAGGAGGTTAGATCGTGTGCTGCTCAATTGGAAACAGATGTCATTCCCGGCGCGCGCTTTAGCGCGCGGGAAGGGAACCCAGTAGCGCGAGCGTCGGCGAGCGCGAATGACTCTTTCAGCGCGCTGACGCGCGCTGCGCTGGGTCCCCTTCCCTCGCATCGCTTCGCGATGCTCGCCGGGGATGACATCTTTATTTCCTCTCCCCGTAGGAGACTGCCATGCCGGCGCGGACATCCTGCTGCACGCCATATTGCGGGAAGGGATAGCGGAAGCCGTTCTTCGACAGCGCCTTCATGCCTTCGATCGCCTTGACGAGATGGTCCGGCGGCGTCGCCATCAGCATCTCGTCATCGAGCACGCCGCCATAGCGCCGCTCGGCGAAGCAGGGAATGGAAAGACTCGGCTCCTTCTTCGTGAGTGCGCGGCCCCAGGAATCGGCGCAGGCCGATTCGCCGACCACGCTCCAGTCGAAGCGCTTGTAGCCCGCCCATTGCAGGCCGTTGATGAAATAGATCATCGCGCCGGGCGTCGCATAGAAGAGCGCGATGTCGGGCGGATCGAGCTTGCCGCTCGCAAGCGGGCCGACGGCGAGCGCTTCGTAACGCCCGTCGGGCACGCAGTTCATCGCCGACTGATGGGCGCTCGCGTCTTCGAGCGTCGAGAACCACACGCCTTTCATGTGCGCGCCGGATTTCCATTCGTCGGTCTTGGCATTGCCGAGGCCGACCACGGCGCGGCATTGGGCGCCGACGAGATCATCGGCGGTGATGCCAACGGTCCAGCCGAGCCGCGAAGCCTGGCCCACGACCTGGTCGAGCGTGTGCACCGCCTTGGGGCGGCGGATGCGCTCGATCGCTTCCATCTCTTCCCTGTGCTCGAAGAGCTTCATGGCAAAGACATGGGTGCGCAGCTTCAGGAGCCGCTCAAGCTCGGCAACGGTTGCGGCCCAGTCGTGGGTCATGTCGGTCTCTCCCTGCTCGCGCGAGTTTAGCCAGTTTCCGGCCTCCGCGCCTCTGCGTGAATCCTTGCGGAGTGGCCGCTGGTGCATCAATCGCCGGTGAGTGATGATGGGCTCAGCAACCAAGGGAGCACTCCCATGATCGGTTATGTCACGCTCGGGACCAATGATTTCGAGCGGGCGAAGACTTTCTATGATGCGGTCTTGAGCGAACTCGGCGCCAAGCGCACCCAGACCTTCGAGAATATGCAGCTCTGGGGCACAGCCGCGCGCGGTCCGATGCTGGCGCTCTGCCGGCCTTACGACGGCAAGAAGGCGAGTGCCGGCAACGGCACGATGGTCGCGCTGTCCGCGGATTCCCATGCGCTGATCGACAAGGTGTATGCAAAGGCGATGGCGAACGGCGCCACGGACGAAGGCGCGCCGGGCGATCGCGGCGGAGGATTCTACGGCGCCTATTTCCGCGATCCGGACGGCAATAAGATCTGCCTGTTCAAGATCGGGTAGGGACCTCACACCCGTTCGCGGGGAAAAGAACCACTGACCAGGAGCAGCCCATGATCTTCCCCGTCATGAACCACATCGCCAAGTCGAACCGGCACACGACGTTCTATCTGGGTTGCGGCACAGACACGGCGCCTGCGATCATCTTCTGCCATGGCTGGCCGGAGCTCTCGATCAGCTGGCGCCATCAATTGCCGGTGTTCGCGAGCCTCGGCTTCCGCGCGATTGCGCCCGACATGCGCGGCTATGGCCGTTCGAGCGTCTACAATCGCCACGAGGATTATGCGCTCGAAGAGGTCGTGCGCGACATGATCGAGCTTGCCGATGCGCTCAGCATCGAGAAGGCGATCTGGGTTGGCCATGACTGGGGAAGCCCGGTCGTCTGGAGCGTCGCGTCGCATCATCCCGAGCGCTGCCAAGGCGTCGCCAATCTCTGCGTGCCCTACATTCCGAGCGGATTCGCGCCGAAGAATTTGATCCCGCTGGTCGATCGCACGATCTATCCGGAAGCGGAGTTTCCGGCCGGGCAATGGGATTACATGCTGTTTTACGAGGAGAATTTCGAGAAGGCGCGCGCGGGCTTCGAACACAACATCAAGGCGCTGGTGAAAGCCTTGTTCCGCGCGGGCTCGCCGGACGGAAAGGGCCAGCCCGCGATCACCGCTTTCGTGCGCAAGAACCAGGGCTGGTTCGGGCAACTCCCCGGCGCACCCGACCTGCCGCGCGACGAAAGCGTGCTGAGCGAGGAAGATTATCATCGCTACGTCGCAGCGCTGCAGCAGAACGGATTCTTCGGCCCTGATTCCTGGTACGTGAACGGCGCGCGCAACGAGGCGTTTGCGAAAAAAGCGAAGAACAACGGCCGGATCGCGATGCCGGTGCTGTTCCTGCATGCGGCTTACGATTATGTGTGCGCGACGGAGGGCACGCGGCTCACCGATCCGATGCGGGAGTTCTGCAGCGATCTGACCGAAGCGCACGTCCCGTCCGGACACTGGATGGCGCAGGAGCAGCCGGTGGCGGTGAATGCCGCGCTCACGAAATGGCTGGCGACAAAATTCCCGGCGCTGTGGGGGAATTGAGATCGGTGCAGGGATTGGTGCCGCGCAGTGTCATTTTTTCCATCGCATTGTGGTTCGCGTTTGCCCCCGCCGCGCGCGCAGTGGAGTCGTTCAGCGTTCCGGTCGCGATCGTCGATGGGTATGTGATCGTCGACGTGAAGATAAACGGCGCGGGACCATTCCATTTCATGTTCGACAGTGGCGCGGGGCTCGTGCTCCTGCGTTCGACCGCCGAAATCCTCTCGCTGCCGACGAGCGACGGCGTCGAGGCCTCCGGTGATGGCGAGAAGACGGTTCGTTTTCGCCGAACAAGCATCGCGCGCCTTGCGCTCGGTGGCTTCGAGGCGCGCGCGCTCCCCGCAGCCGTGATGCCGGATGACGATGCGGTCGCGGTCTTCGGGCGCTATCCGTTCAGCGGCTTCATCGGTGCGCCGCTGCTCAGCGGCTTCGCCGTGCGCCTCGACTATGTGCACAAGACGCTGACCTTCACGCCAGCGGACACGTTCTCCTATTCCGGCCAGGGCACGGTGCTTCCGCTCGAGAATGGGCACATCGCGGCCTCGCTTGATGGAAACCAGATATTCTTCTTCGTCGACACCGGCACGGTGCCGGGATTGACCATCGGAACCATCGCTTCGGAGCGTCTCGATCTGGCTCAGCGATATCACGCCGGTCCGGTGGTCGTTTCCGACTGGGGCCTCGGCGGCGCGGTGCGCTCGCGGTTCGCGCACGCGCGCCTCTTTCAACTCGGCGAGATCGAGATTGCCGAACCGCTGCTCCGGCTTTCAATTCAGAAAGCGGGCGCGCTCGCCGCGGACGAAGGCCGGCTCGGCTATGGCGCGCTGGCGCGCTTCGACGTCACTTTCGACAAACCGCATGCGCGCCTGATCCTGGAGAAGAACGCCGATTTTGCGCGGCCGGAGACCGCCGATCGCTCCGGCATGTGGATCGGTCCGGGAGGAGAGTCCTTCCGCGTCGTCGATGTCCTGCCCGGCGGGCCCGCCGATGCCGCCGGTCTCAAAACCGGCGATACGATCCTTGCGATCGACGGCGTGAGCACGGCGGATCTCGCCCTGCCGCGCGTCCGGGAAAAATTCGAACGCGAACCCGAGGGTACGAAGGTCGAGTTACGGGTGCGCCGCGGGAGCCGCACGCGCGCATGCGTGCTGACGCTGCGGGACCTTATCTGAACCAAAATACAAAACTGGGTGTCATCCCGCGGGATGACACTTCTTGGCGCCCCTACACCACCAGCTTGCGGTAGAGGTGCCAGGTGGCGTGGCCGAGCACTGGCATCACGATCGCAAGTCCCAGAAGGAACGGAATCGAGCCGATCACCAGGGCGGCCGCCACGATCAGCCCCCACGCCGCCATTTCGAGCGGATTGCGCGCCACCGTGCGGATCGAGGTGATGATCGCCGCCGGCGCATCGACATGGCGGTCGAGGACCAGCGGAAAGGACACGGCGCCGACGGCGAGCGAGACCACCGCAAAGAGAAAGCCAACGCCGTTGCCGATGACGATCAGGGCATGACCACCCGGGGTGTAAAGGACCCGCGAGGCGAACACGCCGAAGGAAAGGATCGGCGTGTCACCCATCGTCTTCACATAGATCGCGTGCGCGGCCATCAGCCAGGCGCCGAAGATCACGAGGAGAAGCACCGCGAGCGCGAAGATCGACCAGCGCGCGGGCGAGGAGAGTACGTCGAAGGCGTGTTGCCATTGGCCATCGAGGCCGAGTTCGCGGCGGCGGCTCAGTTCATAGAGACCGACGGCTGCAAAGGGGCCGATCAGCGCAAAGCCTGCCACCAGCGGAAAGAGCAACGGCAGCACGTCGTAGCGGACCATCAGGCTCCAGAGAAAAATCCCGAGCAGCGGATAGATGATGCCGAGGAAGATCGCCTGGCTCGGGATCGCGCGGAAATCGTCGATGCCTTTCATGAGCGCATCGACGAGATCGGAGAAACCGATGCGCCGCACGGCCGGAAGGGCCGCTCTCACCTCAGTTTCGGTTGCAATATGGGCCATGCGCGTCCCTCCTCGAAGGTTTGCGGGGCAGAGAGCGCGGCCTTTTGCAGGGCTCGCGTCCCTGCATGTCGTGGCGAGCCTACACCGGGCTTGCGGTTTCCGTAAGACGGCAAGCCGGTTTATGAAAGCGCCCGGCGAACGAGGAGATTTCCGATGAAAGGCGAAACGGCGTGGTTCAAGGAAGCGAATGAACTCCTCGGCGAGACGATCGCGCTCCGCCGGAAGATCCATGCGCACCCGGAACTCGGGCTCGATCTTCCGGTCACAACGGGCGCGGTGCTCGAGCAGCTGAAAGGCCTCGATGTCGAAATCGCGCGCGGCCGCTCGACCTCGGGCCTCGTCGTCACGCTCAAAGGTCCCTCGCAAGGCGCAACCGTGCTCCTGCGTGGCGACATGGATGCGCTACCGATGGACGAGGACACCGGTCTTCCGTTCGCCTCGACGCAAGCGGGGCGCATGCACGCCTGCGGGCATGACGCGCACACGGCGATGCTCGTCGGCGCCGTCAAGCTCCTGCATCGCCATCGCGACCGCCTCGCCGGCACGGTGAAGTTCATGTTCCAGCCGGGCGAAGAAGGTCACTTCGGCGCGAAGCGAATGATCGAGGACGGCATGCTCGATTCCGATCCGAAGCCGAGCGGCGCGTTCGCGATCCATGTCTCGACCAACCAGCCGGCCGGCGTGGTTGCATCGAAGCCCGGCGCGCTGTTGGCCTCGACCGACGAAGTGAAGATCACGGTGTGGGGCAAGGGCGGCCACGCGGCGATGCCTTATCTGGCGCTCGATCCGGTGCCGGTCGCGTGCGAGATCGTGAGCGCGCTGCAGTCGATGGTGACGCGGCGCATCAGCCCCTTCGATCCGGTGATCCTGACCATCGGCAAGATCGAATCCGGCACCACGCGGAATGTGATTCCCGAAACCGCGAGCCTGCTCGGAACGCTCCGGAGTCTCTCCGAACATTCGCGCAAGGAAGCGCGCGCCGGCATCGAGCGCGTGGCAACGAAAGTGGCAGAAGCGCATGGCGCGCGCGCCGAGGTCGAGCTCAACGCCGGCTACAATGTCACCGTCAATGACGGGCGGATGGTGGCGCTTGCTGCGGAGGTGGCGACATCGCTCTTCGGCGAAGGCGGCTATGCGCCGATGCCGGCGCCAATCATGGGCGGCGAGGACTGGTGCTATGTGCTCGAGCGCATCCCCGGCTGCATGGTGTTCCTGGGCGTTGCGCCGCGCGCGAAGAACTGGCGCGAGGCTTATCCCATCCACTCCAATCGCATGCTGATCGACGAGGAAGCGATGGCGAACGGGATCGCGCTGCATGCCGCGGTCGCGGAGCGCTTCCTGGCGCAGGGGTTCGGGTGAGGGGCCGAGCGCCGGTGTCACCTAGCGCGAGCCGTGCTCCCTCGCAGCGGACGTCGCAAGACTGGCAACGATGACGGGCCGGCGCCAAATCCTCGTGGTCGAAGACGAGCCTTTGATCGGGATGGACATCGAGACCACGCTCGAAGACGCGGGCTTCGACGTCCTCGGTCCGGCCACCTCGGTGGCGGACGCGCTCTCGCTCCTCGAGCGGCATGGTTGCGACGCGGCCATTCTCGACGTCAATCTCGTCGGCGAGACCTCGGAGCCGGTTGCAGAACGTCTTGCCGCAAAAGGCGTGCCGTTCATCACTTTCTCGGGACATGCCAAGGACCAGGCGCCGGCTGTCTTTCGTGCCAGCATCTTCCTCGCGAAGCCTGCGCTTCCGGAGGAGCTGCTGGCAGCCGTGGACTCGCTTCTGCCGCCGCGCCAGGAGCGCGCGGGGTGAGTCAGCGCGCTCGCGTCTGCTTCAACCAATCAAAGTGTCATCCCGGGCGCGCGAAGCGCGACCCGGACCCATCCGCGAGCAATTTTCCAATTGAGCAGATCACGCATTAGACAGTCGCAGCGAAGGAAAGAAGGAACCTGGACTTGGGCCAACTCCTGATGATGTTCGTCACGATCTTCATCGCCGAGCTCGGCGACAAGACGCAGATCGCGACCGTTCTTTTCGCTTCCGAGCGCAAGGGTACCCCGCTGATCGTCTTTGCGGCATCGGCTTCGGCGCTTGTGCTCGGCGCCGCCCTTTCGACCATGATCGGTGCCCTGGGTGCCAAATGGCTCGACGCCGTTCCCTTGAAGCTGATTGCGGGCATCGGATTCATTCTGATCGGCGCCTGGTCGATTTTCTCGCACTACCGCGGCGGCTGAGCCCGCAACCCGGCGGTAACATTTCCGCTTCAGGATGGCTTCCGCTACAGTCGCCCGATCGAGCGCCACCATCAGCATCTCCCAGGGATATGAAGGTCATTCGGAAGTGCCGGCAGAGGACGGATCGGCACACGGGGGACTTTTGCGCATGCAGGCCTTGAGCCGCTCGCGGGCGCTCGTCCCGGTCAAGCAGAAAACCTCGGAAATGTTTGCAGCGTTCGCGAAATCGCTTTCGAGCGAGCGCGTGAGCGTGCGCGAGATCGTAGACGCGCTCGGCGACCGCGGTCTCGGCGTCCTCATCGCGATCTTCGCGATCCCGAACGTGTTTCCTTCGACGGTGCCGTTCGGAAATGTGCTGACCGGGATTCCCGTGATCGTGCTTTCGCTCCAGCTCATGCTTGGCTTTGAGCGGCTGATCCTCCCCGATTTCATCGGACGCAGGACGATCGATTCCTCATGGTTGAAGCGGGCGGCGCCGACGGTGGTCACGCTGTTCGGTTTCGTCGAACGGCTGTTGCGCCCGCGGCTTGGATTCATGACCACGGCGCGCGCGGAACGCTGGGTCGGCATCCTTCTGTTCCTGCTCTCGATCCTTTCGACCCTGCCGATTCCGTTCGGGCACCAGATCCCGGCGTTCGCGATCATCCTGATCGGGCTCGGGCTGATCGAAGGCGACGGGATCTCGATCCTGGCCGGTGCCGTCATCGGCGCGCTCGGACTCGTCACGCTCGTGCTGCTGGTGATCGGAATCGTGCATGGCGCACACCGGCTGCTGCACATCCATTCGCTGCGCCACTGGCTGCAGACGCACTGAGAGTTCGCAAACGATGGTCGTGAGCGGATCGGGCTGAAATTCATCTCGCGTCTGGTGACGGCGTAAGGCAAAGGCGCGCTTCGCGTTCATCGCCGGTTCATCGCGCGCGGCTAAGATTCCGCGGGCGCAAATAGCGAAAACAAAAACGCGCCTTTGAGGATCGACGATGAGACTACGGACGATTTTGCTGGCCAGCACCTTTGCACTCGCGGCGCCGGTTGCGCTGGCGCAGCAGCAACCCCAGCACATGATGCCGATGGACCACTTCGCGCACCCGCACGAACACGCCTTCCCGCAGGAGCCGGCGCCGCCCCCGCCGAACATGCCGCCGCCGAACTTCGGACATCCAAATGCGCCGCCGCCTCCGCCGCAACCGATGACCAACCTGCCACGGGGTCCTCAAGGTCATTTCCTGCCGGTGCCGCAGAACACGCCCCAGACGAACATGTCCGATCTCACGCGGGAACACTGGCATGGCGGCCATTGGGAGCACCATCATCACCATGGCCATTTCGGCTGGTGGTGGGTCGTCGGTCCCGACTGGTATCTCTATGACGAGCCGATCTATCCCTATCCCGATGCCTACACGCCGCCAGGCGAGGAACCGGGTTGGTGGTATTGGTGCGCTGCCTACCAGGAATATTATCCCTATGTGACCGATTGCCCGAGCGGCTGGGTGCAGGTGCAGCCGAGGGATTGAGCAGGATAAGTGCCCCCTCCGTCAGCGCGCGTGAAGGACGCGCGCTGCCACCTCCCACCGCTCCGCGGGGGAGGAAAGAAACGGCGCGGGCGAGGAAAAACACGCCGAGGGGGAAAGAGACAGCTTGCGTGACGCTTTTTCCTCCCCCGTGAGCGAAGCGAACGGTGGGAGGTGCTGAGCGCGGAACGCGCGAAGCGGAGGGGGCTCGCGCGTGATGCTCGCCGCTTCGCGGCGAAAGCCCCCTCCGTCAGCGCGTGAAGGACGCGCGCTGCCACCTCCCACCGCTTCGCGGGGGAGGAAAGAAACGGCGCGGGGGAGGAAAATAGAGCGCGATGCTCGCCAGCAGTTTCCTCTCCCGCGACAGCGGAGGTGGCAGCGCGTTCACCCGCGCTGACGGAGGGCGGCGGTTTTACACCGCCGCAATTTTTCCGCCCGGGCTCGCGACGATCAGCCTGATGATCTCTTCGGTGATCTTCGGCTCGAGACCTTCGGTATGGCCTTTGTCGATCCGCACGATATCGGCGATGAGGCGCCCGCCGCGCGCATCGGGATAGACGAAGATCCTCGCCGTTCCCGGCCGCGGCTTAAGGCCCCACGCTCTGGTCGAATAGCTCTCGCGCAGGGTGTCGTGAATTTTTCCGGGCTCGGTATCGACGACTTCCTTAAGAAGCTGCTTTTTGCCCGCGCCATATTTCTCGGCCCAGGGCGATGATTCGGGAAGCGCCGCGATCTCGTGTTCGCCCGTGGCGTAGATGAACGAGAAATCGCCCTGGAGTTCCGGTGGCGGCGGGAACGCCGGCATTTGACGTGTGACTCCCGGCGGCAAGGGCACGCTGAACCCCGGCGCGCGTTCCGCCGCACCGATGCGTCCGCCGGAGAGGCTGAGCCAGCCGTCAACCCGGTCCCTGAAAAACGCGTGCTCCGCGAGAAGCCGCCGCGCGGTCATGCCGCCCTGGCTGTGTCCGACCAGCCAGAAGCGCGCAATGTTCTTTTTTCCGTATTTGGCCGCCACGTGATCGACGATGTTGTGCAGATGCGCGTCGTCGGCTTCGCCAACCCAGCGCCGCGCCGGCTCCTTCGTCGCGGCGGACGGTGTTGCGATCACCAGACGGTACCGATCTTTGAAATCGGCCACCGGGAAATAGGCGCGCTGCCAGGCACCGACCGAGCCGCCGCCGTGGAGGCTGAGGATGAAGGTGAGATTGCCGCCGCCGCGAAGATCTTCGGGATCATCGAGATAGAATTTCCGGCCGGTCTTCTCGTCGAGCGCTGAGATGCTGGGCATTGTTGCCTCCACTCGTTTGGATTGAAGCTATCAAAATCCCTTTCGCTGTCATCCCGGCGGAGCGGAGCGACAGCCGGGACCTATCCGGCGAGCGTTCGCGAGCCGAAGAGAGTCACCCGTTCGCGGACGCTCGCGCGATGGTTCCCGGCTCGCGCTGGCGCGCGGCCAGGATGACACTTGTTTGCGGGGTGAATGAGGCTACCCCGCCTTCCGCCCGGTGTCTGCGCTTCCCGGTGCCATCGCGTTCAGCACATTGGCCTGGCCTCCGAGCGTGTGCGCAATGCCGGAGAGCAGGGAAAACGCACGGCCGACGAGGACGAAATCGCTCGGCACCTTCACCACCGGATTCTCCCGAATGGTGTTGAAGAGATCTTCCGTCACCTCATCAGTGAACTCGCCGCGAAACTGGCCGCCTTGCGCACGCCGGTTCATCGCCTTCGCGATAAGGAGCAGGGTCGAGGGATCGCCGTTTTTTGTTTCGAAGCCGAGCTGCTGGAAGGCGCGCACCATCGCGCCTTCGTTCGTCGTCATCAGCGAGAACATGAGATTGAAGAGGCCGTAGCCGAAGCCGTCGGGCAGTTCCTTCGACAGCCCGAAATCGAGCAGCACGAAGTGCGGGACGATCCGCCCGCTCCTCGTGCGCACAGGATTGACGAAGATATTGCCGGGGTGCGGATCGGCCTGGAAGAAGCCGCGCGCGAGAATCATCGTTGTGTAGATCCGCATCAGTTCCTGCACCACGTCTTGCGGATCTATGCCGGCGGCCTCGAGCGCCGGCTTGTCGTTGGGTTTGATGCCGGAGAGGAATTCCATCGTGATCACGCGCGCGGTGGAAAGCGCGTGATGGACACGTGGCACGCGCACGGCGGGATCTTCCCGGAAGAGTTCGGCGATGCGTTCGCCGCTCTGCACTTCGCGGCGGAAATCGAGTTCGAGCGCGAGATGCTTGTGCATCTCCTGCACCAGGGGACCGAAGTCCATCGGCTGCGGATCGAGCCTCTGGTAAATGGAAAAAAGCCGCGTGACATTGGCGAGGTCGGTGCGCACGACATCCTGGATATCGGGATACTGGATCTTCACCGCAACCTGTTCGCCGCTCTTGAGACGTGCGCGATGCACCTGCGCGAGCGAGGCCGATGCGACAGGAACAGGTTCGATCTCCGCGAACGAAGCCGCGAGCTTTCCGCCAAGTTCCTCTTCGAGGACCCGGGAGATGTCTTCCCAGGCGCGCGACGGCACCGCGTCATGGCACTGGCTCAGGGTCCTGATGTACTCGGGCGGGAAGACGTCCGAGCGCGTTCCGATCACCTGTGCGAGCTTGATCATCAGCCCGCGCAGCCGGATCGCATTGCGATAGACGAGCCGCGCGTTTGCCTCATGCAGCCGCGAGAGGTCGCGCTTCCCGGGATCGCGGCCGGCCACGCGATCGAATGACCGCAGAACTTTGTAGCTGCCATAGACCCGCGCGGCGAGCGCGGCCGTGCGTGCCGAGCGGCTGAGGCGCGCGAGCGGGTTCATGGTCCGGTTCGTCTATTGCGCGGCGAGTGCCGAGGCGGCCGCGTCCGGATCATCCAGATAGCGTGCCGGCGGTTGCCATTCGGTCTCGAGCGCATCGAAGCGCTGGATCAGTTCCTCGACGTCCTTGACCACGCCCTTGGCCGACGCGCGGATCGTTTCATGCAGCTGGTTTCGCCGCTCGCCGCGCTGGCGAAGGGAAAAGCGCAGGAAACGATCGAGCAGGCGCTGCACCATCTCGTTGCCCGCATATTCCTTGCCGTCATCGCCCACCAGCGTGCGCGCTGAAATTTCGGAAAGTGCGGTGCGCAGATATTCGACATGCGGTGATTCATCGGAACGGATGTAGCGCACCATGTCGGCGGCGGCTTGCGGTGCATCCGAGACGTCCGGATCAGCCAGCACCTCTTCGGCCCAGCGGAAGGTCGAAGCGGCGAACACCTCGATGATGAGCACGTTCATCATGAAGCCGAGTACGCGCTCGACATCCTCGTGAAGCTCCGGAAGCGCGCGGGCGCTGCGGTTGCGGTTCCCGCGCCGGCCCATGATGGCCATCAGGATGTCGCCCGGGACCTTCGGGTTCGAGAGTGCGAGATCGCGCGCGGCCTCCCACATCTGCTTGTGGCCGCCTTCTTCGCCCCAGCCGGCTTCGTCGCGCGCATGCGCCTCAAACAGGCCCTGGGTCAGGTGCGCAAGTGCGGTGCCTGTGACGTTTTCCCGGATGAAGCTTTCGAGCGGCGGCACGGGCAGTTCGCGGATGGTGGCGCCGAAGCCTTCGACAATGGCGATTTCGGTGAGCGTGCGGATCATCGGCTCGCGCACGCCTTCCTTGAGCAGCAGTTTGGCCTGCGCAACGCTTGGAAGATGCGGCGGCACTGCGTCCTTCGGCACTTCGACGAGGGGGAGCGGCGAGGTTTTCAGATGTTGCTCCTGCCAGGCCTTGACCGCCGGATTGCGCCACAGCGTGCGCGGCGAGACATAGCGGCCGTCGGCATCGAAGCCGCCATGGCAACGCACCCCGCCCGCGATCAGAGGAGCATCGAGTTTCGGGCTCGCGAGCAGCTCGTCCAATTTGAATTCGAGCCGGGACTCGTGAGTCGCGCTTGCTATGGCCATGAGAAAACTCCTCGTTGGGAAATGGAACGGACTCTAGCCCCGTGGAGACGGAGAACCTCTTTGCAGCGCCAGGTCGGCGCCCAGAAAATCGATGGCACGGCGCAGCGCGGCGAGCGCCGCCTCGTTCCGGCGTGCGGACCGATGCTTCAGGCATTCGTCGACGAGCTCGGCGAGCTTGGAGAAATCTTTCGGCAGACGGCGGCGCGTTTCGCGCAGAGGTCCGGACGACAGCAGCGCGCGCACGCGGCGCGCCAGCATCTGCCAAACCCTATTGCCGCTCATGTCGGAGACGACGACGAGAATGTCATGCGCGGCGGCGGCGCGCGATTCCTGGTCGCGCTTCGGATCTGCCATGACGGCGC
>Ga0209060_10003124_pt1 | contig 14268 bp, 16 predicted proteins | sample Coa_R1_8_FD_187155 | JGI IMG/M metagenome (GOLD analysis project Ga0209060, IMG submission 187155) | Surface soil microbial communities from Centralia Pennsylvania, which are recovering from an underground coalmine fire - Coalmine... | ecosystem: Environmental > Terrestrial > Soil >...
AGTTTAGCTGGACAGCGGGCGCCGGCCTGTGCGGCGCCTACACGATAGTGGTGACCTACGTAGGTAGCGTGTCCTTCTACACGAGCACCGCTTCGCAGGCGATCAACCTCACGGACGGCTGCTAGACAGGCCCAAGCCGGACCGAGCGAGCCTCTGCCCCACCGTCTATTGGACTGGTGCGGTGGTCCTCCCTCTGCCCACTCGCTTGCCCGCACGGACTCCGAGGCAGGTCGAGCAGGCCCCTGCCCATCGCACCGGACGGTGCAACGCGGCGTACACCCCCACCACCCTGAACTCGCGAGTGCTGGATGTTGCGGTCGCCGGAAACCTCCGTCGACCCTGACCAAGTTGTCTTACAAGCCTCGTCCTCTGGGGACTCTACTCCACCCGGCAGGGCCGTCGATCGGGCCCCCAGGGTGGCAACCGTTATTAATCAAATAAGCCAATAGTCCAAACAGCCAATACGTCCAGACGGCCCATGAGAGTCAAGGTGGATGCGGGGATGGCCACAGTGTTCGGGTCGGCCGATCGAGTGAGGGTACTTGCGGTCCTAGCGAACGCGTCCCGCCCACCGACCGCATACCGAGTCGCACAAGTTGCCGGGGTCGAAGCACCCAATGTGTACCGTGAGCTCAAGCGCCTCCTCCAGGTAGGGGAGGTGAGAAGGGCCGGGCTCGGCGGTGTTGGGTGGGAGGTCGTAGACCCCGACATCCGCGCCGCCCTTCGGCGTCGATGCCGAATCTCGTGGTCTACCGACATGCTCCTAGATCGCGAGGGAAAGCAGGTCCGGGGGGCAGAGGTCATTCGCCAGAACGCCGCAGACCCGCTGGACCTGAGCAAGTTCACCGCGGGCCGTCGCCCTACGCGGGCCGAGATTCGGCGACGCGTTGCGAAGGATCGAGTCCTGATGCGCGAGGGAGGCAAGGCTTCCCAGAGAACCCTCCGACCATCGGTATGAAGGGGGAGGAGGTTCGCTCCGCCCTGGCGAGAGCCACTAGTCGTGCCGAGCGTCTGCTCTGGCTTGCCGCGATGCTCCGAACCGAGACGGGAGGACGTGTAGTGGTCGTGGGTGGGTCTGCAATCGAAGTGTACACTAGCGATGCCTACGTCTCGGCGGACCTCGACCTGGTCGGGGATCGCGACCGACTGATCGATACCCTCGAGCGCTGGGGCTTCAAGAAATCGGGCAGGCTCTGGTCCACGGCCGCCTTGGAGGTTTGGGTAGACCCAGTTGGATCCACCTACGACGGAGACCAAGCTCGGCTCGGAGAGGTTGTAACGCCCTTCGGTCCCGTTCAGCTCGCTTCCGTCGAGGACCTTATCGGAAAGCGACTGATAGAGGCCAAGGTTTGGCCCGGGTCGAGTGTTTGGGCTTTCGACCAGGCGATGATGCTGGCCGCCGAGTTCGAGAAGGACATGGATTGGGAGTACACGACGAAAGTCGCGAGCCGCGAGGGCGCAGGGGATCTTGTCCCCGAGCTCAGGCGGCGTCTCCGACGCCGGGCCAGAGCGTCCGGTCCCCCAGGGCCAAAGCGGAGAGCCAGGCACTCACGCGACGGCCAGGTGGATTGACCACGCCCACCGATCTTCAAGACGGTGACCCTCGGGCCAGTCCCCGGACAGCGTAGCCTAGCAGTACAACACCCTGAAGGTGAATTCCGGCTGCGACGAACGACGGCGACTTCGACGCAACTCATGCCGCCCTCGACGACGGGAAGCGGCGCAACGCGGATTGCAAGTCACCATGCCGGCGTCCGGGTGGCGAGCCCGGATCCGCTTCAATGACCCCCAGGGACTCGTCTGGGGAGGGCCCGGAGGGGGCAAGGGCATTCCGGTGGCCAAGATCCCGGAAGTGGAAGGATCAGCGGGCGGACCCTAGGCCTCTACTGGAGGGAGGAGACGATCGCCAACGGTATCCAGCCGAGGTCGGGGTCGGTGGGCAGATGCTTGGTGAAGCGACGGACGTCTCCGAGCCCTTTCTGGGCCCCGTCCCACGACTCGACGGCACCGAGCACCGCGATGACCTTCCAGATCACGGCCTCGTCCGCAGCCCCGAGGGCTTTCCCGGCCGGGGGCGGGTCCACTTCGAGCGTCACGGACACAACCACGCTCGAGTAGGTGGCACAGGTGAGCCACGTGTTGTGGGGCAGCCGGACTAGCTGCGCTTCCCCGACGAAGCATCCGAATCCCGGCCGCGAGCGGGACACCCCCCACGGGTCCGGAGCGTAGCGGGGGGGCAGCTTGAACGAGATGCCGAACCCTCCTGCCTCAATGGCCAGCTCCACTTTTTGAGCGAGTTCGTTCCAAGCAATGGGTCCGACCCGGGCCGTCGCCCCGAATGGGAACGGGCCCTGCGAGTGCACGAAGCTCCACTGCCAGTGGGAGGCGCTGGCCCCCAACAATGGGTCCGACGGAAGAGGGCGCTTCCCAGGCGGGCGGAGCACTGGATCGCCGGCGGTCATGGCCCAAGGTCATGTAACCGGCTCTAAGAATCGTTCCTGTTCCATCACCGACGGACACTGACAACCCAGGCCTTCGACGAGGATAGAACCTGGGCCGCTGCTGTTGAATCGTTCATGACCAACGATGGTGGGCCCCACGCGATCCGCATGGGAGGCGCCATCAGGATTGCGTGTTTGGAGGAGCGCGCCTTTTGCCGGGAAATTGGTGCCTCCGGGAGAGGTTGGAGCCACTCCCGAAGCTATCGAAAACCCGTAGGTGTGAGAGGCGGGCGAGTCGACCCCGGCCCAGAACAACGGGGCGCCACTTGACAGCCTGCATGAGTCGATGTGATGTTTAGGTGACAGTCCCTGACTAGGAGTCCGACCGAAGGGGTGGGGCCGCTTCGGGAGAGGAGGCCGGACCGGCGACCCCTGCCCAGTCCCAGTAGCCCTTTGGGAAGTACTCGGGAGGCACGGCAGCATTGCTCAGGATTTGCCTCGCTCGAATTAGGTCAATCCACCGGGTGCAGGCACCCCTACCCGCCGGGTTGTTGAACCGAAACGGCGCCCACGATCCGCTGGGAATGCCGCTTGCCGGAAGTAGAGAGTCCCAGGGAAAGGTTTCGCGCTTGAGCCGGGTGGCATACATGATACCGGTCGGCGTGACCACGATGGACGTCGGGCTGAGAAGGAATCCCGCTGCAATGGTTGCGATTGGCATCCCGAACACTATCCCGGCGACGAGGAGGGAGACCGCCGCGTTGCCCGCCGAAAAGGACAGGAGCGAGAGGAAGGAAGCCCAGCCACTCGAATAGGCGAAAACGAACGCACAGATGCCGGCGAACATGAAACCCACGATGATCGGGAGAAAGAACATCGGGGAACTGTACGGAGACGGCCCACCGTTACTGACCCCTTCCATCCGCTAATCTCCCGGAGGCGGAAACCCCGCGCGATCCGAGCCCACGGGCCCGCGGTGCCGACCATGATGCAGAGAGTTTACTTCAACCCGACGGTCTCCGAAGCGCCGTCGAGAGCATCTTCCCCTACGCCCCATCGCAGCCGCTTCCGACCGGATTGCGGGGCCAGCTTCTGACAAGGTGCCGCTGTCAATGCCCGAGGGGAAGGAGATTCGGGCGAGCTTGGTCCCAACAGGCTCACACCTGCCCGCTCGTTAGGAGGGGTCGAGAGGTTCCGCCAGGACGCATGCCAGGACGCGCCTCCCATTCCTGGGGGCGCGCGAATTGTTCTGGATACACATCGCTCGCGTGGGGATCACCGTGATCTCCGGAGTCCTCGAAGTGATGCACGCGCTATTCCCCGCTTCCGGACCCTTCCCCTTCGGTTGCTGACTCGCGGCGTTGGCGCAGGGACTCGCGCCCAGCAGGGGACGAGCTCACCCTGAGCTTTCCTCCATGACGAGCCGGTCGATGTTCGGCGTGGGGTGGGAGGACGCGCGCGATGGTCCAGGTTCTGCCCAGTTGGCACGGAGTGCCGCCGAATTGCGACAACTTCCGGTGGGGTCGCTAAAGCCGATCACAAGGGGGGGGACCCCGCAGGCCCTACCAATCCGCCGCATGGGGGTAGGGGGTCGTGGCCGGCCAACCGCTACTGAAGGGAAGCGATGATGGCTGCGGGAATCCACCCGAACTCTGGATCGGTGGGCAACATCTTCGTGAAGCGCCGAGTGCCCATGTGGTGGTCGGCCCCGTCGTACGATTGCACTGCGCCGAGCTCGGCGGTTACGTTCCAGATGACAGGGCGATTTGCTGCGCCGAGGTCCCGCTTGGTCGGAACGGGATCGGCTACCAGCGTCACGGCCGTGACCACGCTCGAGTAGGATGGGGCGGTCAGCCATGCGTTGTGCGGCAGTCGGAAGAGCTGTGCCTCGCCCACGAAGTAACCGATGCCCGGGCGTAGCGGTGTCGACCCCCAGGGATCGGGCGCGTACTGGGGCGCCTGCCGGAAGGCAAGGTCGAAGCCACCCGCTCGGATGGCCAGTTCGGCTTTTGGCGCGATATCGAGCCAAGCTACCGGGCCGAGATTCGCCGTGGCCCGGAACGGAAACGTCCCTTGCCATGGCGCAAGACCTCCATGCCATCTGGCCGGGCTGGTCCCGAGCAAAGGGTCGGAGGGAAGGGGGCGCTTCCCTGGGGGGCTGGGGACGGGCGAAGTAGAGGCCATGTGGGACCCTCAAGGGGATCCGAGTAAGAAACATTCTGGCCCCCCAGCGACCGCGTAGAGTGGCAGGCCTCGCTGGTGGCATCGGTAACCCTGGCCTTTCAGCGCCGGACAGGTGCCCACCTGCGCCTGGACCCCCGCCGAAGAGCGTCGCGCCCGGGCCATTCTCACAGAGGTTAGGCGCGGCACACCACGCGCCTTGGCAGCTTGCCTCGGGTGGCCCACACATGTACTACGTCCGAGTGGACCATCCGCGTTGCCGGGGCTCCTACAGGAGGATCGAAACTCCACCCCACCCCACCCACAGGGTGTCGGGGGCGCATCACGGAGGCGACCGGTTAGCACTCTGCTGCCTAGGAGGGCATGTCCGTGATCCGACCCGCCGTGTGGTCCCACCTGATCCAACTGACAACCGGCGCATCAACGTTTAGCTGCCAGAGCAACGCGTTCAGCTCTCCGCGATGCTGAAGCTCTTCCTCGACTTGATGCCAAAGCGCCTCGCGAACAGGAATGTGGCACTCATGGTCCTGCCGCCCCCCCTTCTCCCTCACGAACGTACGCGAGAGTTCGGCTGGGGTCAGTCCTGCCATGAACTGCTGGATCTGGGTCTGAATGTACGCCTCATCTTTCTTCAACACGTCGATCGAAGGCGGAGCATCGGGGTCGCCCTCCTGGGGCGGGAACGGGAAGGTCGCGCAGCTCTTCATCCAGAAGTAGAGAGCGCCTTGAGAGTGCGCGAATATGTCGAGGAGGCTGGGGTACGACGCACCGCGGTCCTTCGTCAACTCCGCTGGGGGAAGTTTCGCAAGGGTCTCGAGGTAGCCGCGGCGGGTGTCAGCCAGGTACGTGAACCATGCCCGAAACGTCTCCACCTCTGAATCCATGCCCGGTCCCTCGGGGCCTACCGGGACGGTTCACATATCCCTATTCGGCGCCGTCAGGGTCGCCGGCGCGCCCCCGCGGCGTGCGTTGGTGCAACGGCACTTGCACCTCGGCTCGCCGGCAAGCGCGGGCCCGTCGCACGACAGCGCCATTGGGAGAGGGGACGGGGGACCGACGGGGGGAGAGCCCCAGATCACTTCCCTATAGCCGGAGAGAGGTCGAGCGGTCGCCCCCCGGGGAGGTACGGTGCCGCAGTATCTCGCGGCCTACAAATAGGCCGGCCGGTCTGCGACTCGGGCCGTGTCGGGACCCCCGTCGAGACTGCAGCGAGACGCGGCCCGGAACATCGTGACCAAGTATCTCAAGGTCCGTGCGGGAGAGAACGCGATCATCGAATCCTGGAACCACACGATGCCCCTCGCCACGGCGATGGTCGACGAGGTCCGCCGGGTAGGTGGGAGCGTCCTCCTCGTTCACGAAGACGAGGACGCGTGGTGGCGGGCGATCGACCGGAAGCAGAGCAAGCTCCTCGGCAAGTCCAGCGCCCCGGAGTGGGCGGCGTTGAAAGCCGCAGATGTGTACGTGAACTTCTGGGGGCCGGGAAACACTGACCGCATCGAGAGGCTGCCGGAGAGGGTCCTCGACGAAGCGGTTGCCTGGAATTGGCCCTGGTACGCGGTCGCCCGAAAGACGGGGCTTAGGGGAGTGCGGATGACCACGGGTTTCGTGACGGAGGGACGAGCCCGCCAGTGGGGGGTCGATCGAGCGCAGTGGGAGGAACGGATGCTTCGGGCGTCTCTCGTGGACCCGGAGCAGATGGCGAAGAGTGGGGCTCGGCTGTGCCGGCGGCTCTCGCGAGGGAAGAAGGTACGGATTACCCACCCGAACGGGACCGACTTGGAGATCGCCCTGGCCGGGGTCGCTCCACGATTGCTGGACGGGAGGACCCATGCATCGAGCAAAGGAGACTCCCTATCTGGCATGGTCCAGGGCGTCCCCGCCGGCTGGGTAGACGTAGTGCTCGACTCGAGAACCGCGGAGGGTACTTTCCACGCCAACCGACGGACCAACATCTGGTGGAACTGGCACGCCGGAGGTTCCCTCCAGTTCGCCGGCGGGAAGCTGAGCTCGTACTCCGTCGAGCACGGAGGCGATGAGCTGGCCCGTCAGTTCAAGCAAGGCACGCTGGGCAAGGACCGCCCCAGCGCCCTGACGTTCGGGTTGAACCCGGTGGTCCATGACGTACCGAACTTGGAGAAGAGTGAGGTCGGTTCCGTTTCCCTGCAGATCGGTGGGAACCGGGGTCTCGGGGGCACCAATAGCTCCACGTTCTTCACGTGGTTCTCCCTCGCCGGAGCCGAAGTCGCGATCGACGGGACCCCGATCATCCGCTCGGGCAAGCTCCTCTAATCTCGCGGCCTCCAGCGAAGGCGGCTGGGTGGCACGGTTGCGCCGGGACCGACGCCGCGGTTCGAGGCGGCCGCACCGCTCAAGCTATGGGACGCCTGCTGGGAAATGGGTAGGCGTTCAGCGCCGATGAATGTGTTCGTTACGGGCTCGCTCGAGGGCCTGTTGAAGCTGTTGGGTGACACAAACTCGGGGGCCGAGGCGCGGGGGGCTCTGGCCCGAAGCCCCTTCCCCGCCATGCTGCGCGTGTTCGGCGTGCCGTCGAGCCGGGGGACGAACTGTATCCGGGCGGTCCAAAAGGGGCTTCCTCTGGAGGGAGGCACCGAGAACGAACGGTCCCTCGTCCGGTACCTTGTTCGGCTATGGACGTCGCGCACCGAGTTGCGCCCCTTCCTTTCGGAACTTGCCAGGTCCCAGTCGGAGCTACTGACGCCTGCCGCGGACCAGGCGGAGGAGTACTTGCCTCGGAAAGGCCTCGTCCAGCATGCGCGGATCGTACTCCTCCCGCTGAAGTACGACGCGCGAGTAGACGCCTCTACCGTCTATCTTGACCCGCTCCTAGCCCTCAGGGTCGGCCGCGACGGCGTGAGGCGGCTCCTGGCCCACGAGCTCCATCACGTCGCACGGTACGCCCTCACCCGGCAGAACCTCTCGGGCATGCCATCACCTCGCCGCCGATTGCCCGTCCGGTGGGAGCGCAGGGTCCGCCTTTGGGTTTCGTATATGGAGATGGAAGGCATCGCCGATCGAGTCTTCGACCTCACCACCTTCCGGTTGGCAGTCCACAGGCGAATGCGGGCCGAGAGAGCTAGAATCACCCGGCGTGCGCCGGCGGAGCTGCAGAGGTGTCAGAACATCTTCTTGAGAGCCAAACGACGGGGTAGCGTGGGTCGGCGGAGTCCCGAAGTTCGGTCGGAGGAACCTTTCTCGGAGGTGCACCCGTTGGGGGCCTACATGGCGGGGAGAATCCAAGAAGCCGTCGGAACGGCTGAGCTCGCCCGCCTCGTGGGGAGACCCGGCGCGTTCATCCGGGCGTACCAACTCGCTTCGGCGGATTCAGGGGGGTTCTTGTTCAATGATGCCATGGTCGCCGCCGTGGGGAGGTGAGGAAGCTTTTCCCGCCGCCGCGGACCGCTCAATCGTGCCCCACCCGAACGATGAACCGAAGGTCACAGTGTAATGGTCGTGGAACCCCTCCACATTCTGGTACCTGCTTTGGTGCTCTGGGCTCTCCGGATCCCCGAGAACCCTCCCGAGCCGGCGAAACCCTTCGTCGAGCAGCGTCCGCCGGAGATATTGAGGCCCATTTGGGAACCTTCTTAGAGCATCTGCCATCAACATCAACCCAGATCATCGAAAGACCCGCACGTGACGGATCTCCTCCGCTCCGACCGGGAATCGCGTTCCAACCGTGTCCGGACCGACCGAGGGCGATGATGGAACCCGTACCGGGGTTCCCCTACCAACACTCCTTAGTCCCCACGGGCTTCCACATCCAGGCGGGTCGATGACCGTCGGATCGAGCGACCCCTCGGGCACGCGGCCTCTGTTGTCGGCGTCGGACCCAGCCCTCATCCAGTCCGCGGGTGAGTGGCGAGACTGGACCCTTCCGAATCGCAACCTGTCGTTCGTGGCAGAGGGCCGGATCCGCAGCATTTCCTGGGCCGAGCTGGCTGGCAAGATCCCGATGGCGCTCTGGGCCGCCACGCTCGGAGTCGCCTACGTGAACGCGCCCGGGTTCGATCCCCATGCTCCGCAGGGCCCCGGCGAGATTCCCGGGTATGGGTGGGCCGTAGGCGAGGCGGACCTTCGAGAATACCAGAAGTTCCGGATCCTGTCGAGCTCGAACTTCCAAAGCTTTGTCTCGACCATCCAGTTCTGGGAGAGTCCGGCCCCGTCGAAGGGATCGATCGACACCGCCCTGGTCCCTCACGAATGGGTCGTGCGGGTCCGCGCCGGGAGGGTGTATTCTTCGTACGTCGTCTCCCACGGCGGGCCGTATCGGATGTTCTGGGAGGTCGCTCCGACCGAGGACGCGCTGGGGTGGATCGCGAAGTCGGTCCTTGCCGGGCTCCAGTGACGCTGCGTCGCAACCTTCACGGATCGAGGGTCGAGCCCTCGCCTGGGTTGACCTCCGCCGGTCCGGAGTCCGCGCCTTACCATGGCGGCGCCCCGGAAACCGCTGGGGGGCGGTCGTTCCCCGCGGCAGTGACCCCAGGCCCAACCGCCTTTTCCGACCGGTGGGATAAGGGATCCGCCATCATGGCACGAACCCGCCTTCTCTTCGCCGCTGGCCCCGCCCAAGCTCCGGCTGGCGACGGAGGACACCGCCGGCCTCGGGAGGCGTTCCTTCGCCGTGTGAACAGACCTAGCCTCGAGCCCCGTCCGGTCGACGTATCGCAAACTCCCCGACGGAAATGCCCGTTAGAACGCTGATGGATCTCGAGCCCTGGGCAGACCGCTGGAGCGCATCGACCGCCTCGGAGCTGAGGACGAAGACCACCCGATACCCGCCAATGTCACCCCGCAGAGTTCGTAGCCCCCACTTGCCGTCGCCTGCCGGCTGCGGGATGACCGTAACATCGATCGGCTGTTCGTCCCACCGGAACTCTTTCGGCCCCCAACGATTGACCTTCGACAGGTAGTCAGACGGCCGCTTCCGGAAACGGATGCGGAGCCCCCAACCCTCGACGTCCATCTCCGTGACACGGTGGGGGACGAAAGGGTCGGCTGCCATGCCGCCAAAGACGAGGAAGGTGAACCCGACGGGGCCGACGAAAGAGAGATTCGCCGGGGTGTCGGGGCCGAGCGAAGGCCTCGACCAGAGTATGTAGAGAATGAGCGCCCCGAAGACAACGGAAAGGGACGAGACCCAGCCGTCCGTGGGATACGTCGCGTGGCCGGGGGGGCGGCAACCGCACGCTCAGGGACGTGCCCCCGCCTGGCCCTCCGTCCATCCCGTGGGGGGCCAGTCGGCCGGCTCGTTTTGGGTCTTTCGAGCTCGGGCGGGACATTCCAAGCGACCTGGGACGAGCTCCGTGCTCCGCGGGCCGTCACGACTCCGAACCTGAGGGGTGCGAACCCCTATGTGCCGAATCCGCCTTCGGCTGGGCCATGCAGGTGGCGTTCGGGTACACCGGGATCCGGGTGAAGGACCTCGAAGCGTCGGTCAAGTTCTACACGAAGGTCCTCGGAATGAAAGAGGTGGATCGGTTCACCCAAGCCACGACGCAAGGCAGCGTGGTGCTCCTTGCCATGGAGGGAAGTGGGCACTTGCTGGAGCTGAACTACTATCCCCCGGGCAACCGGTTCGCCACGGAGTATCACGTCGGGGAAGGGCTCGACCACCTGGGATTCGAAGTGAAGGACCTGGATGCGGTCCTCCAGGAAGCCAGGAACGCGGGCTACGCCCCACATCTGGAGTTGAGCGACCCGGCCCACCGCTGGGCCTACATCCAGGACCCGAACGGCATCTGGATCGAGTTCTTCGTTCCACCCGGCTGAGCACCCCGGACGCCTCCGGGGTCACGGCGGACCCACGGTTCTCCCTCCGAGTGCGAAGGATTCCAACGGATCTGGGGACTGACCGTCGTAGGCGATCTAGCGAAGGGGACGGTTTCGACGGCAGTTGGGCCCGGGCCGGGGGAACACCCTTGGAAGGAACCGTGCCCCCACTCCCAACCGTCCATTCGTTCGACAGGCGGTCCCCGTAGCTTCTCCATCGGATGGGGCCTCGGCCGGCTCACGACCGGACCGCGGCCACCCTCGGGTTCATGTAGGGTGGTCTGCTGGAATTGGCACCGAGGAACCGTTGCAGGCGACTCAGGATCCCCCGGGGCCCCGGCCTCCGACCCGGGTCCTCCGGAATGCGAACTTCCGCCGACTCTGGATCGGCTCGGTTACCTCGGCCGCCGGGGCATCGATCGGCTCCATTGTCATCGTCTGGCTCGTCTACAATTCCACCCACTCTCCGATCGCGATCTCGCTCCTCGGGATCTTTCAGTTCCTTCCGACCCTGCTGTTCGGGCTGCTGGCGGGGGCCCTGGTCGACCGTTGGGATCGGCGACGGCTCATGGTCAGCTGCGACGTCGCGCGCGGGATCTGCTTCGGTGCCCTGGCCCTCTTCGTCCTCTTCGTCGGCGCAAGCACCGTCGTCCTGATCGGGGTCGTCTTCGCCGTGGCCGCGTTCAGCACGGCGTTCCGACCGGCCACGAACGCGACGATCCCGCGCATCCTTCCGCCTCCCGACATCACGGACGGGAACGGCCTCCTGCAGGGCGGGAGCACGATCGCGTCGTTCATCGGAAGTCCGATCGGCGGGGTGCTCGTGGTGAGCGTGGGGGCGGTGGTCGGGCTCGGACTGAACGCCCTCACATTCGCGATCTCGGGCACGATGATCTTCCTCATGACGATCCCAACCGTGGAGCGCACACCTTCGGGGGCGCCGCGGCGGAGCTCCTCCCTTTGGAGGGAGGTGGGCGACGGGCTCCGGTACCTTAGGTCTCAGCGTGCGTTGCTCGTGATCACGCTCACGGCGATGGCGGCCAACTTCTTCCTCTCTATCTGGGGGGGGTTCACCGTCATCTATGTCGCGGACCAACTTCACGAGGGTGCGGCGGGCTTCGGGATCGTCGTCGCCGCCAACACCGCCGGGTTCGCGATCGGGGCCTTGCTCCCGGGCCGACTTCACACGGACAGCGCGCCGGGGCTTTGGCTCCCGGCGACGTGGGGCCTCACCGGCCTCTTCATCATCGGCCTCGCCTTCACTTCCTCCCTCCTTCCCGCGGTGATACTGACCGTGGGCGCCGGGGCCCTCCTATCGGTGGGGAACACCACATGGCTCTCCGGCGTTCAGAAGGCGGTCCCGGACGAGTTCCTCGGGAGGTATTTCGCGACGGATGAGGCGGGCAGCTTCGCCATGATCCCGGCGGGGGTGGCCGTGGGTGGCGTGCTCGTCCTGGTGATCGGTATCTCGAGGAGCTTCCTAGTGGCGGGGGCGGGCGCGGCCCTGATCAATCTCGTCCTGCTGCTGTCTCCTGCGGTGCGAGGGTGGGGGCGCGCTGGCCGAGCTTCAGCCGCCGGGTGATCGCGGCTCCCCGGGCGACGTGGTCGAGGCGGCCAGGTCCTCACGTCCTGGGACGGCGGGCCGACGGTTTGAGGACACCCATGGCGCGAAGTAGGACTTCCGGGCGGGTATAGACGGGTTCTTCTCCCTCGCGCTCCACCCGCTCGACCCGGCGTGAAGTCACCAACGTTTCGAGGGTCCGTCGCACGGAAGGAAGATCGAGGGCAATGCCCCGGTCGGAGAGGTTCTGCCAGACATCCTCTGACGTCCCCGACGCGAGGCCCCCTTGGTCGGGGTCTAGGGCCTCCAGCACGACATTCGGATGGCTCGGCCCCCGCGGCACGCCAATGGGGAACCCCGTCCCAAGGTTAAGCGTACGTTACCCAACGGGCGTCGGCACATCGTGCGCCCGCCCGGGGGTACGGGCTCTGTCTCAGGTGCGGCGCCGCTCCGCGACACCGAGGAGTCCCGCCACGACGATCACGCCGCTGAACGCGCCGAACGCGACCGCCACGGGGCCCCAGGGTGGGGTGGTGTTGTTGCCCTGGTACGGGGGGATCCGGACCGTTCCGCCGAACAGCGGAAAGCTGCTAGCCGCGGGGCCGCTGTACGTGTCCGTTGTGAGATCGGCGGTCCAGCTCTCCGAGTAGGAACAGTTGAGCCCGCTCAGAGCGGAGTCGTTCTCCGAGGCGCATGGGCGGTCACCCAGGAAGAGGGACCACTCGAAATAGAGATGGCCGGAAGTGCTCAGCGTCCCGTTCAGGCCCGGCGTGGCGCGCCACGTCGAGAAGGAGAGGGCCTGCGGCATATCGAGGGGCGCTGCGAGGTCGTAGTACGCGGCGGATGTGCAAACGGCCCCCCAGATCGCCTGCACCTCCTGCACGGCTACGCTCTCGTTGGGGGAGGTGCCTGGGGCCGGGTAGAATCCCTCGACCGACCCTACCGCGGTGTTGTTGGCGTCCGGGGTATCGCAGGGTACGAAGCGGAGCGACGTGATCTTGACCGCGGGGCCCAGGACGGACTGAGCAGTAAGGTTCGCCTGCCAGGTGTCCTGGAACTGGCACCCGAAGCCCTCCGGGAACCCCGGACCCATGGAGGGGCATGACGCGTTCCAGGTGAGCTCGAAGTCGACGAACAGGCTTCCGACGAGGTCACCGGATGCTGTCCGGTTCTTGTCCTGCATGTCGGAGGAGTACTCGAACCACCCTCCGACGGCGAAGGACAGGGCGGACTGGAAGGTCGCTGACGCGCACAGGGTGTTCCAGAGGGTGGTGACCGCCGCCTCCGCCTGATCCTCCGAGGGTAGCAACGACGCGTTGGGGTAGTACTGGGCCACGAGCGCGATGAGCGTCGTCCCGGAAACGAGCCCGTCGCATGAGACGGGGCCATTGGGGACCTGTGTCCCCCCGTTGGTGGAGCCGAACGAGGCAGCGACCGGAGTCGTGGCGCCTCCTGCGGGGAGCAGTGCGGTGAGGAGCGTGCAGATCGCGACGACGAGGACCAGCGGACCGCGTCCCCCCAGCGACCGGTGCGTCATTTGGGTCCCCGATGACTGTAGGGTCGTGTGTCCGTATCAAGTTCCGCTCCCCTTACGCCTCAGACACGCCCTGGACCCATCGGGACACGCAGCCCGGCACGAGGCGGGGGACCGGCGCAGGCGGGGCTCCGTTGGTCCTTGGTCCCGGCCGGCCACTTTCCCTTGATACGGCCGGATGACCCCCTCTCCCGGGGGCCGCGCAAGGCCGGTGGTCGAAGGGGGAAGGTACCTGGGAAGACGCCCTCTCCATCACCGAGTCCAGGGGCCTCTGGGTGCGCTGGCGCTTCCCGGGCCCGCGAAAGGACTCGTCCTACCCGGGGGCACGCCGGGTGGTGTCGAGCGCAGGGGCATGGCTCGGACCCCGGGCGGGAGGATCTTCCGGGAGACCCCGCTGGGAACACGTGACCGGGGCGCAGGGGAACGAGTCAATATCCCCCGGGCCGGATCTTGCACCGACCGGACATGAGGAGGGCAGCGAACTTCACGCCTCGGGGACGTCGGACCGAGGTCCGGCCCCGCCAGTCCTCCCGCGCACCCGACGTGAGCAACCCATTTCTCCTAGGGGCGCTGACACGCCTATCCGTCCGCTGATCTGGAGCAAAGAGCATGACACTCCCAGGATCCCCCACCCCGTCAGAGACCGTGATCGACGCGCGTGACATCCGAATGGTCTACCCCTCATCGAAGCCCGGGACGAGGGGCACGGTGGCCGTGGATGGGGTCAGCTTCCAGGTCCGGCGAGGCGAGATCTTCGG
>Ga0209060_10003125_pt1 | contig 14267 bp, 13 predicted proteins | sample Coa_R1_8_FD_187155 | JGI IMG/M metagenome (GOLD analysis project Ga0209060, IMG submission 187155) | Surface soil microbial communities from Centralia Pennsylvania, which are recovering from an underground coalmine fire - Coalmine... | ecosystem: Environmental > Terrestrial > Soil >...
AAGCGGGCGACAGATCAGGCAAGGATTTCCATCGTACAAACGGGTGCAAGCCTGCTGGCATGGAAGGCAAAACACGGCGCCTTCCCCAATCGCCTGGAGGAGGCGCTCCCAACGATTCCCACCGACCCGTTCGATGGCAAGCCGCTCCGCTATCGCCGCGAAAGCAATGGCTTCGTCGTCTATAGCATCGGCGTCACTGGGAATTTCGACGGTGGGTCGCCGGATGAAAAGCCGGATGCGAAAGAGTCCCTCTTCCGCTATCCCAGACCCTCCTATCTTCAATAGCAGCAGGCCGTAACGGAGGACAATGCCGATAAGCTCCGTTGACAAGGCTCGCGGCATGCTGTCATACTAGGCGCATGGCGAATCAGGGAGTTAACCGCAGACCGGCTGCTGCACCGCCCCAGGAGCGCAACCGAGAGCCGGGGGGGGTCCTGGCGGTACTGGTCCGGGGCCTGGCCTTCCTCGGGGAATCGGCGCTGCTGGCATGGCAGATACTGCTCTCGGTCGTAACCGGCAGCTTATCTGTGCGCGACCTGGTGAACCAGATGGCTTCCATCGGGGCCGACTCGCTCGGCATTGTGGTCCTCATTACCACAGCGACCGGAGCCGTCTTCGCCCTCTACACCGCCAACCTGGCCGTCCAGCGCGGCTTCACGCAGTTTGTCGGCGGCGCCATCGCCTACACCATTTTGAACGAACTGGGGCCGGTTCTGGGCGGGGTGGCGCTGGCCTCGCGCGCCGGAGCCGCCATCGCCGCCGAGATCGGCTCGATGGTCGTGACCGAGCAGGTAGACGCACTGCGGGCGATGGCCGTCTCCCCCATCCGCTACCTGGTCGCGCCCCGTGTCCTCGCCGCCGTCCTGATGCTTCCCCTGCTCACCGTGATCGCGGACATCACCGGCATCATGGGGGCGCTCTATACGGCGGTTCAGAAAGGCGTGCCTCAAGCCGCCTTCTGGGAGTCGGTCCGCATCTATGCGAGACCCTCCGATATGATCCATGGGTTGGTCAAGGCGCTGGTCTTCGGCTTTCTGGTCGGCCTCATCGCCTGCCAACAGGGACTGCGTACCAAGGGCGGAGCGACCGGAGTCGGGCGGGCCACCACCACCTCCGTCGTCGTCTGCGTCGTGCTGATCTTTCTGGCGGACTACATGCTGACGCAGATACTCTCCGGAAAAGCCCTCAGCCAGTAGCTAGGAGGATCATGAGCGCCATCTCCGTTCGCGACCTCATCTATGATGTGCCGCAGAAGCGCGTGCTGAACAACATCAACCTGGAGATAGAACAGGGCCAGATCGTCTCCATTATGGGCCAATCCGGGAGCGGCAAGACAACGCTGCTCAAACTCCTCACCGGTCTGCTCAAGCCCACCTCCGGGCAGATCCTCATCGATGGCACAAACATCGTCGGCCTGTCGGAAGCGGAACTGGACAAGGTCCGGCTGAAGATGGGGTTGGTTTTCCAGTACGCGGCCCTGTTCGATTCCCTCAATGTCTACGATAATATCGTGTTCGGCGTGGTGCGGCATCGCAAGGGCGTTAAGAAGAGCGAACTGGACCAGATGGTAAAGGACCTGCTGGAGGAGGTGGAGTTGCCAGGCATCGAAAAGCAGTTCCCTTCCGAACTCTCCGGCGGCATGCAGAAGCGTGTGGGATTGGCCCGCGCCCTGGCGATGAAACCCGCCATCGTCTACTACGACGAGCCGACGAGCGGCCTCGATCCGATCACCGTCAATACCATTGACGAACTCATTATGGAGACACGGCGGCGCACCGGGGTCACCTCCGTCGTCGTCTCCCACCACCTGCCTTCGATTTTCCGCATCTCCGACCAGGTTGCGATGCTGCACCAGGGCGAGATCATCATCTATGGAACGCCTGCGGAGGTGCAGGCTTCCCAGAACCCCATTGTGCAGAATTTTATCCAGCCGGAACGTAAAACGAAGTGAGAGCGAGCCTGCGAGGAGAGAAAGATGGAAGCGAAGTCCGCCGTGCGTGTCGGCATTGTGGTACTGGCAGCCCTGGCGCTGGGCATCGGGCTACTGTTGTATCTCAATCATACCACCCTCAACACCTATACGATCCGTGTCAACTTCACCGATACGGAGGGCCTCCAGGCGCAGAGCGTCGTGCGCATGCGCGGCGTCCCCATCGGGGAAGTCGCCAAGGTGGAACTGGACCCGGCAACGCTGAAACCCTACGCACTGGTCTCCATCAAAAAAACTATCCGGATCCCGAACAATTATAAGTTCTCTGTCGCTTCCGGCCTCCTGATCACCACGGCGCAACTGCAGGTCAGCCCTCCCAGTGAGCCCGATACGGAGGTCCATCCCCCCTATCCGGACGACAATACCGCTGTAGTGACGGCAGAATCGCCGGCGGGGACGCTCGCTTCCCTCAGCCCGGAACTGAGCGAACTCCTTAAGAACCTGAACAAGTCCGTCAAGGAGCTGGATACCAAGGAGCTCTCCCGGAAGCTGGATAAAGCCTATAATAAAGTAGATGGGGTGCTCGATCAGACCAAGATATTGATGGAGACGGCTACTAAGACGGCGACCGCCGCAAATGCCGTGATCGCCGACCCGAAGCTGAAGCAGACGCTGGTATTGACCCTGGAGAACCTGAAGGACACCTCCTCCAACGCGAAGTTGATGACCGCCGAACTCCGGAGCGATCTGGACGACCTGGTAGCCAGCAATAAGGACAACATCACCAACTTCGGCAAGAAATTGAACGACCTGCTCTCGCACGTGGATTCGACGCTGGTGGATGCGGACGCCGTTGTACAGAAGCTGACCGAGCAGGTGAGCGACCCGCGCTTCCAGCAATCGCTTCAGGAGACGGCGGACCTGGCCCGCACGACCCTCTCGCGTTTCAATCAGATCGCTTCCGATCTGCACGAACTGACGGGCGATCCGGAACTCCGCAACGACTTGCGCCAGACCGTCGCCAACCTGCGCAGCGCCACGGACCAGGGCCAGGAAGCTATCCAGAAGGTGAATGCACTGCTGGGCAATTTGACGGGCACCGCGGGCAAAGTCAAAGCCCCGCGCCTGCCGAAAGTGGAATTGGTCAGTAATATCTCCGAACAGCTCTCTCCGTCCCGGCTGCGCCTCGATGTGGATGGGCGGTTCCATTTCGGCAAGAGCGACCTGGTCGATATCGGCCTCTACGATCTGGGCCAGAATACGCGCCTCAATCTGCAGGCAGGAAACCAACTGACCGATTCGCTGCTCGTCCGCTATGGGCTGTATGCCTCCAAGATCGGGGTAGGCACGGAGTATCAGGTAACCCCGGAATTCGGTTTAAGGGGCGATCTTTGGGATACAAGCCGTCCACGCCTTGACGTAAAGGGCCTTCTTAGGGTAAATAAGAGCGCTTCCATCTGGTTCGGGTCGGATAGCCTGTTTGACCACCCGATTCCCATCATTGGAGTTCAAATTAACCATTAGGCCATTTTTACGGTATCCACCCCGTGGTTGCCCGCATTCCGGTAAGGGTAAACCCTCCGATGGCCCTCATTTTGGTAGGGGCAACCCCCTGTGGTTGCCCGCATCTCTATCCGGTGCTTGGCGTGTTCAGTCTGTTCCGCGCTTTCCGGGCGCGTTGCGATCCCTGATCCCCGGCCCCTGTTTTTCGAGGAGAAAAAGCGAATGAAAGTGATCCTGACGCGCGACGTGCCCAAGGTCGGCAAGGACGGTGAAATCGTCCAGGTCGCCAATGGGTATGCGCGGAACTACCTGTTCCCTCGCCAGTTGGCGGTTGTCGCCAAGGGAACCGCGATGAAACAGCATACCGACCGCCTCCAGCGTGAAATCGCCAAGAGCACGAACCTGCTCACCACGGCGCAGAAGAGCGCGGAGCAGTTGAACGGCCAGCAGTTCCAGATCCTGGCGAAGGCCAACCCCAAGTCCACCCGCCTGTTCGGCGCGGTCACCGAGGCCGATGTGGTGGACGTGATCCAGAAGTCGCTGGGCCTCGAAGTGGACAAGCGCAAGATCAGCCTGATCGACCCCATCAAATTGACCGGCACGTATGAACTGACTGCCCGGCTGCATCCCGACGTCACCGCCTCCTTCACCATCGAAGTGGTGACCGCCGAAGTGCTGGAAGCCCGTGAGAGGGCCCGTGTTCTGGCGGAAGAGAAGGCCGCCAAGGAGGCCGCAAAAGCCGCTGCCGAGGCCGCGGCGGCGGAGGCTGCCGCGCAGGAAGCCGCAGCGAAAGCCGCCGCCCAGGCGGCGCCTGCCGCAGAGATCACGTCGGCTCTGGACGAAGCGCCCGACGCGGAAGCCTGATTTAGCCGGGAGGGAGCGCTTTGTCTCAGGATCGTTTTGGCCCGATGGATCGCATCCCTCCCCAGAACCTGGAAGCGGAACAGGCCGTTCTGGGTTCCATGATGATCGAACGTCCCGCCGTCGAAAAGGCGGCGGAGATCCTCAAGCCGGAGGATTTCTATCGCGACGCACACCGCTTCATCTTCGAAGCGATCCTGGCGCTTGCCGAACGCGATGAGCCGGTAGACTTAATCACCCTTCCCGACGAACTCAAATCCCGCAATCTCTTCGATACCGTGGGCGGCAACATGTACTTGATGAACCTGATGGACGCCCCCTCCACGGCGGCGAACATCGAGTACTATGCCCGCCTGGTCGAAGAGAAATCCATTCTGCGCCGCCTGCTCGACGTCGGCACGCAGATCCAGGGATTGGCCTATTCCGAATTCGACGCGATTGACGATGTGGTGGACCGCGCCGAACGCCTCGTCTTCGAGGTGGGACAGCGGCGCATGGGCCAGTTCTTCTATGCCCTGCGCCCCCTGCTCGATGAAGAGCTGGATCGCATCGAAAAGCGCTACGAAAACAAGGGGATGACGACCGGGCGGCAGACCCCCTTCGACGACCTCAACTTCATGACCGCCGGCCTCCAACCCTCCGACCTCATCATCCTCGCTGCGAGGCCTTCGATGGGAAAAACAAGTCTTGCATTACAATTAGCGCAACACATTGCGTTAGAAGAAAAGATGGCAGTCGCAGTCTTCAGTTTGGAAATGTCCAAGGAGCAGTTGGTCAACCGCATGATCTGCTCCGAAGCGCGGGTGGACGCCCAGAGGCTGCGTACGGGCTTCCTGCAGGGCGATGACTGGCAGCGGGTCGGGGAGGGCATCAGCCGTCTGGCGGAAGCGCCGATCTTCATCGATGACACGCCGGACGTCTCCGCCATGGAGATGCGAGCCAAGTGCCGCCGCCTGCAGGCGGAGCATGGCCTGGGCCTCATCATGATCGACTACCTCCAGCTCATGCGCTCCCACAAGCGCACGGAGAACCGCAACCAGGAGATCTCCGAGATCGCCCGCGCCTGCAAGAGTCTCGCCCGCGAACTCAAAGTCCCGGTCATCGCGCTCTCGCAACTCTCCCGCGCCGTCGAATCCCGCCCCGATAAACGGCCCATGCTTTCAGATTTAAGGGAATCAGGGAGCATTGAAGCAGAAGCCGATATAGTTATGTTTATTTATCGCGATGCGTATTACAAAATGAAAGAATCGGTGGATGCGGACGAGGAGATCCAGCAACAGCAGCAGCGCCACGAACGGGGCGAAGAATTCATTGAAGAGGCGGAAATTATCATCGCCAAACAGCGTAACGGCCCGACGGGAAAGGTTGTGGTTGGCTTTATGAAGCAGTATGCCCGCTTCGCCAACATGGACCGGACCCGCCCCCCGGACAGCGGGGACTGACCACGAGGAGGAGCAAGATGCGCGTTCTGGTGATTGGCGGGGGTGGGCGCGAACACGCGTTGGTGTGGAAAATCGCGCAGAGCCCGCAGGTGGAGAAGATCTACTGTGCGCCCGGCAACGCCGGGATCGCGCAACTGGCGGAGTGCATTCCGCTGAAGGTGAGCGACATCGGCGGTCTGGCGGACTTCGCCGCGCAGAATGCCATCAGCCTGACGGTCGTGGGGCCGGAAGCGCCCCTGATCGCGGGCATCGTGGATGCATTCGAGGCGCGCGGATTGCCCATCTTCGGCCCGTCGGCGGAGCCTGCGCGGATCGAGGGCAGCAAGGTCTTCGCCAAGCAACTGATGCAGGCGGCGGGTATCCCCACCGCCGCCTTCTGGGCCTGCGCCTCCCTCCCGGAGGCGCGCGCTCGTGTTCAGGAGTACTATGCCAATCGCCCCGCCGACGCCAAGGTCGTCATTAAGGCGGACGGCATTGCGGCGGGCAAGGGCGTCATCATCGCCGGAGGCGAGGCCGAAGCGAACGCCGCGCTGGACCGCATCATGGCGGAACGGGTCTTCGGCGCGTCCGGCGATCAGGTCGTCATCGAGGAGTGTCTGGTGGGGGAAGAGGCGTCCATCATGGCGATCACCGACGGCGATACCGTCGTGCCGCTCATCCCCTCGCAGGACCATAAGCGTATCTACGACAACGATCTCGGCCCCAACACGGGTGGCATGGGCGCCTACGCGCCCGTGCCCATCATCTCCCCCGATACCGTCCAACTGGCCGTCGAGCGCATCCTCCAGCCCGCTGTGGACGCCATCTGCGAATACGGCATCCCCTACCGGGGCGTACTCTATGCGGGCATCATGCTCACCGATGAGGGTCCCAAGTGCATCGAATTCAACTGCCGCCTGGGCGATCCCGAAACGCAGGCGATCCTCCCCTTACTGGAGAGCGACCTGGTCCCTCTGCTCTGCAGCGTCCTGGATGGAACGCTGGACAAGCAGGAGATCCACTGGAAGGAGGCCGCCTCGGTCTGCGTTGTTGCCGCCTCCGAAGGCTATCCGGATGCCTTCGACCCCGGTAAGGACGTCTCCGGCCTGCTGGGCAGGCCCATTATCGGCCTGGAGGAGGCTACGCATTCGGACGGTTGCCTCGTTTTTCATGCTGGAACGAGCGTCGCCCACGGGCAGGTTGTCACGTCGGGCGGGCGGGTACTCGCGATTACCGGGCTGGGAACCGACCTGCAGTCCGCCGTTGTCCACGCCTACCATGGCCTGAGCCATATCCACTACGAGGGAATGCACTACCGACGTGATATCGCCGCCCGCGCCCTCCGCTCCTGATCTCCGCGTGCCCTCTCTGCGGCGGACGGTTCGCCGCGAAGAAAGGAGAGGAGAAGCGCTATGCCTCCGGAGAGAGAACGCGCGCTGTGGATTAAGGTATAATGGAAGCGCTTGTGAAATCAGACACAAGCGCAAGTCTGCCCAGGCAGAGCGGGAGCACAACGATGGCTATTGTGGAACGGGAACTGCTGCGCGGCCCTTCGCGCAACATTGACGATATCGCCGATAAGGTATTTGCGGGAGAGCGCCTGACGGCGGAGGATGGGCTGCGGCTATTTCTGCACCCCAACCTGCCGGAGCTTGCGTTCCTCGCCAACCATGTTCGGGAGAAGCTGCACCCGGATACCAATCCCCTCGTCACCTACGTCGTCGGGCGCAACGTCAACTACACCAACGTCTGCTGGGTGCGCTGCAAGTTCTGCGCCTTCTACCGCGTGCCGGGCCACGAAGAGGGCTACACCCTCACCCGCGAACAGATTTTCGAGAAGATCCAGCAGATGGTGGACCTGGGCGGCATCGAGATCCTGATGCAGGGCGGCCTGAACCCAAAGCTTAAGATCGAATGGTACGAGGACCTGCTCTCCGCCATCAAGGCGAAGTTCGGCGCGTATGGAGTCATCAACCACGCCTTCTCGCCCGCAGAGCTTATCTACATCGCCAAGATCAGCAAACTCTCCCTGGCGGAGATGTTTGCGCGGCTCAAGGCGGCGGGCCTGGACAGCGTCCCCGGCGGCGGTGCGGAGATCCTCACCGACCGGGTGCGGGAGACGATCTCGCCCTACAAGGATACGGCGGAGGAGTGGCTGAACTGCATGCGGGAGGCGCATAAGGCCGGGCTGCGCTCTACGGTCACCATGATGTACGGCTCGGCGGACACCATCGAAGACCGGGTCGAGCATCTGGTCAAGTCGCGGGAACTACAAGATGAGACGGGCGGCTTCACGGCCTTTATCCCCTGGTCGTTCCAGCCCGACGGCACGGAGTTGGACTACGAGCGGGCCAGCGCCTTCGACTACCTGCGGACGGTCGCCGTCTCTCGCCTGATGCTGGACAACATTCCCCATATGCAGGCCAGTTGGGTAACTCAGGGACCGAAGGTGGCGCAAATCGCCCTCCGCTACGGCCTCAACGACTTCGGCAGCACGATGATGGAGGAGAACGTCGTCTCCTCCGCCGGTTGCGCCTTCACCATGCCCATCGAGGAGATGGAGCGGCTGATCTGCGAAGCCGGGTATACGCCCATGCGCCGCACCACGCAGTATCAACTGCTGCCCAACGGCGTCCCGGAAGGCTCTCCGCTGCTTACCCACGCCTGAGATTAGCCGCAAAAAAGCGCAAAAGGCGCAAAAGAGAGAGGAGTCTTGGGAATGTTCGTCAAAACGATCCGGGTTGCGCTCTGGACGCTCTTCCTGCTCTTGTCCGCCTTTGCGGTGTCTCCGGCCCACGCGGCGGACACACCGCAGACGGTCTATCTCTATCCGCCCGGTTCTCCCACGTTGAAGGGTGCCGACGAGAAAGAGATCCTCGTTCCGCCCAATCCGAAGCCTGGCGAGCACTACTCCATCAAGAACATCCATAATCCGATGATCGAGGTCCATCTGCCCCCGGCGGATAAGGCAAACGGAACGGCCATTGTGGTCGCACCAGGCGGCGGGCACTCCCAGGTGGTCTGGTTCTCCGAAGGGCTGCAGATCGCGGATTGGCTGAACAGCCAGGGCATCGTCGTCGCTGTCCTCAAATACCGTCTGGCCCAGACGCCGGGCTACCACTATACGGTGGAGGGCGAGGCGCTTCAGGACACTCAGCGCGCCATTCGCATTGTCCGGTCGCGGGCCAAGGAGTGGGGCATCAACCCCAGCCGGGTCGGCATTCTCGGATTCTCTGCCGGAGGCGCGCTGGCGGCGCTGGCAACCATGCGCTACGATAGCGGCAAGCCGGGCGCGACGGACCCGATAGAGCAACAGAGTTGCCGCCCGGATTTCGTCGGGATGGTCTACGCAGGCTGGGGACCGATGAATATCTCCATCCCGAAGGACGCACCGCCTACGTTCCTCACCAGCGCCGGGCTAGACGACGCATTCCATGCCAAGCAGACGGTGGAGTTCTACAATGCCCTCTTTAGCGCAGGCATCCCCGCCGAACTGCACATCTATGGGCATGGCGGACATGGCGGCGGCATCGGCGCGCGCAACGGCATTCCGTTCGGAACCTGGCACAAACGCTTCGAGGAGTGGCTGGCCGATCTGGGCTACCTGAAAAAAGGCGGGCCTGCATAGGGTAAGGGCAAAGCCTTCCAAGCCGGGTAGTGTTAGGATCTCACGTTACGCAGCCGAGCATTTGAACTGCTTTGGAGGTCGGGTACAGAACGTACCCGCCTGGAGAGCCTTCGGCTAACCGTCCTCACGGACGGAAATGCTCCCAACGTTGGGATCGCGTCCGGAGGACGCTTGGCGGAACGCCCTATAGACGGGTACGTTCTGTACCCGGAATAGCCCGCCTGCGTAAGGTGAGTTAGGATATCTTCGTCCTATGAGGTTGAGAGATGGAAGCTCATGCAAGCGATGCCGATCTGCTGGCTCAATATATCGCTGCTTTTGAGAAACTGGATGATCTGAGCGCCCGTATCATCCCTCCGGCACTCAAAGTTAGCACAGATAAGTATGGTTGGGAACAGTGGCAGCCCCGCCAGGTCACGACCCCATCTCCCGCTCTGGAGGCGTTGTATCATGAGTTGGGTCTTTCAGGGCTTGGTGCGACCCGGTTCCCACCTCTCTACGAAACTCTGATCCTCTCGTACCGGTGGTCCGAAGTAGACCTGGGCAATTACCGGCTTTTGGCGAACGAGCCGGCAGAGGATTTGTCGCCTCTGTTAGCTGCGCTGAGACGTGATATGCATTTATACGCGACCCTGGTGCCCAATGGTTATATTCCATTCGGCAAAGGACCGGATTTGGACTACGACCCCGTCTGTTTTGACTTTCGACAACGCCAAAAGAACGGAGATTGTCGGATTGTTAAACTCGATCATGAGGCCATCGCGTGTTATGGGCGCATCCGAGAAACGGGGGAACTCGCACCTAACTTCCGCACGTTGGTTCTGAACACCATTCACAAGGCTACCGTCAGGCAGGCCGGACATCTCTGATGCGCATGGTCTCTGAACTCAATACTGTTTCATTCATGCCGTGAACGCCCCGTTATGAAGCCGTTGGGAACGGCAGGAGCGAGGTATTTCCCATGTGCGCACATGGGAAATACCTCCGGAAGGATAATGCTATCGTTGAGTATTGGGAAAGCTGGGATATTGTGAGGAGTTGGGCAAACCGGGAGTGTCGGGTTGCGCAGGCTGTACGCCGAGGATGGCGAGGAGGACTTTACTGAGCGACTCGCCGTCGCTCGCATTCGACTTGGAGCAGTCCAGGCGCCACTTTCCATCTTCCGCATTCGAGAGATGCACTACCCCTTGGATCGCCTGCTCTTTGCCGTCCATCTTGATCGTTGCGGTCACCGGAACGTCTTGATGGTCGCCCTTCCCCTGCGGCTCCCCGTACTGGATCTTGGTCATGCTGTGGAACACGGACCCCAGCGTATCGGAGCTTCCGGGAACCAGATGCTCCGAGATATGGGTGCCGATGGTGAAGGCCTTGGCTTCCAGAAGATCCTTCTGCCGGTCATCCGAGAACTGCGTCACCAGAAATAGGCGGGACATTGCGTCCTGCCGCATGGAGTAGATCACCTCGCTCGCGGCGGCCTTGGGCGTCGAGAGGTGCAGATGCGATTCCTGCTCATATTTACGCTGGCCTTCGGCGTAACGGTTGAACAGGAAGAAGCTGCCGATCAAGGCCGCTACTCCCAAAACGCCGAGGACAGTCCACAGAATACGGAAGAAGCGTCTTTCCCCATCGAGCATGGCCGGCGCGGTATCTACGGGGGGACGGACAGGCGCCTGGGCGCGGGGCGGACCTCCCTGCGGCGGCAGGGGTTGGCGGGGCGGTAGGGCTTGTCCGGGAAGAGGTTGTGGAGGCGGAGGGGCCGGAGGAGCCTCATCGATCACTTCCTCGCCCGTCAGGCTGACCCGGCGTCTCGGAGCGGCAGTTGCCTGCGGGGCGGATACGGGCGCGCCACAGAATGGGCAGACAGCGGAACGGGTGGGATCGAACGCATTTTGACAGCGCGTACAGTTCATCATGGACTTTCTCCTACAGGATCTGTATTTTGAATCTTACACGTTTGTCTGTCCGTCTGTCAAGCATTGCGCGCATAATTTAACAAAGATTTAATCTACGGGCAAGTCACTCCCGTTACCCCCGGCGGTTCCTCTCGCGAACTTAATACAATTTAATCCCCTCTTAAGCGAATCTTAAGCATCGCCCTCTATAATGGCGCTACTGCCGGATCGCTACGTCCGGCCCCAAGCCCCACATTTTCCCATCACTGAGGAGGGTACGCCATGAAAGGCTTCCGCAAGGGTTTCACGCTCATCGAACTACTCGTTGTTATCGCCATCATCGCTATTTTAGCCGCCATTCTCTTCCCCGTGTTCGCCCAGGCGCGGGAGAAGGCGCGCGGGATCTCCTGCGTGTCCAACGTCAAGGAGCTCAGCACGGCCACCCTGCTCTATGTGCAGGACTACGACGAGACGTTCCCCATGAACTTCTACATGGGGCAGAACGGCCCCGCCCCCTGCGTCTCGGTCGTCTGGGTCAACATCGTGCCCTACATCAAGAACGTCCAGGTCAACCAGTGCCCCTCGAACCCGACCGCGCTCGACTTCACCACCGCCATGGGTGTCATCGGGTTCCCGCCCGCCTGCCCCTCCTCTCCGGCCATCCGGTACGTCAGCTACTTCCCGAACTTCTCGCTGATCGACTGGGGTGACCCCAGCAACGTCTTCGGTGCCAACAACGGGCGTCCCGTCAAGTCCATGGCGCAAATCGAGTTCCCGGTGGACACCGCCGTCTTCTACGATTCGACCGGAACTCTGCCGGACGCCTACTTCAGCATCATGGACGAGCCTATCCAGGCGCGCCACAGCGGCAACCTGAATGCATGCTTTGTGGACGGGCACGCCAAGGTGGTCCATGCCAAGCCCTGGGTAGACGCCAGCAACAATCAGCTCGGCGGCTTCCAGGCGGATGGCAAGGCCATTAAGTACTATAAAGTGACCGACAGCGGCCCCTATTTCGACAAGCCGGAGCTGCGCGGCATCCCCTTCAAGAACCCGGATGGCACCTGGGGCCTGACCTTCTAAGAGAGGAGAGAGGCATCCATGGGTTCCCATCGCGAACTGCCGCCCTGGGCGCTGCCCGTCGCCATCGTTGTCTCCGTGGCTGTCCTGGTGGTCATCGGCTGGCGGGTGTTAGGCGGAAATGGAGAGGTCGGCCCCTCCAAGGAGGTCCATCCCGGCATGTATGATATTCGCCAGGAGATCCAGAAAGCACGGGCCGCGCAAGGATCTCAAGGGGGAGTGCAAACGAAGTGACACTGAGGAGCAAGGAATGAGAAGCGGCCCCTTTGCGCGCAAGCCGCTGGCCCTGTTGCAGCAGGAGGCCGGTGAGGAGCACCGTCTGCGGCGCGTCCTCGGTCCCGCCTCGTTGACCGGCCTGGGTGTGGGCGGCATTATCGGGACCGGGATCTTTGTGATGATCGGCATGGCGGCGCACGATCTGGCCGGGCCGGCGCTTACGCTCTCCTTTGTCGTCGCGGCGCTGGCCTGTATTGCCATTGCGCTCTGCTACGCGGAGTTCGCCGCCAATGTCCCTGTCGGCGGCTCCGCGTACTCCTACGCCTACGCCACGCTGGGTGAGCTTCCGGCCTGGATCCTCGGCTGGAACCTGGTCACATGCTACCTGCTGGGCGCGGCTTCAGTAGCGCAGGGGTGGTCGCACTACTTTCAGAGCTTCCTCGGCGCCTGCCACGTTGCACTGCCCGCCGCCCTGACCGGTGTGCCGTGGGACGTCAATCCGGCGACGGGCAAACTCGCGGCGACCGGTGCGCTCTTCGACCTCCCTGCCGCCCTCATCATCGCCCTGATGACCGCCATCATCGTGCGGGGCATCCGCGCCAGCCTGAAGTTCAACCTCACCATGCTGATCGTCAAGCTCGCGGTCATCCTGTTTGTGATCGGGGTCGGGGCGTTCTATATCCACCCGCAGAACTGGCATCCCTTCGCGCCCTTCGGCTTCGGGGGCCTCAGCCTCTTCGGAAAGACCTGGGGGCAGGTGGCTCCCGGCGGCCAGGGATTGGGCATGTTTGCGGGCGCGGCGCTGGTCTTCTACGCCTACATCGGGTTCGATGCGTTATCGGCCTATACGGAGGAGTGCCAAAAGCCCCGCCGGGACGTGCCCATCGCCATCCTCACGTCGGTCGGCATCTGCGCCGCGCTCTACATTGCCGTCGCCGCCGTGCTCACCGGCATGGTACGGTACGATCAGATCAACTCCCACGCGCCGATCTCGGAAGCCTTCCGACAGGTCGGGCTGCCCTGGGCGCAGTCGCTGGTCGCCGTGGGAGCCCTCACCGGCATCACCTCCGTGTTGCTGGTAATGCTGCTCAGCCTGCCCCGTATTCTGCTGGCGATGGGGCGGGACGGAGTGATCCCCGCGCGCTTCTTCAACGCGGTCCATCCCCGCTACCAGACCCCCTGGAAGGGCACGCTCCTGGCAGGTGGGCTCATCATTCCCCTCACGGCCCTGCTCCCGCTGGGAGTGCTCTTCTCGCTGGCGCTCATGGCCGTGCTGTTCGGCTATGCCGTCATCTGCGCCTCCGTCCTGATCCTCCGCCGGGTTGGCACAACGCGAGAGCCCGCCTTCCGGACGCCGTTCGGCCCGCTCGTGCCTATTTTCGGCGTCCTCACCTGCCTGCTCCTGATGGCCTCTCTGCCTGCAGAGAACTGGCTGCGTCTGGCCGTATGGCTCGCGCTCGGGCTTGCGGTATACTTTCTCTATAGCCGGCAGCACAGCGTCCTGGCGCGTCGCGCCCTGGATCCGACGACGATAACGCCGCTCACCCACGCGGTGGTGGCGAGCACAGCCTCCGGCGCAACCCAAGAGAGCCCTTTGAAAGAGTGACATGACCTGGATTAAAACGATACCGCCCAGAGAATCGGATGAGAAGTTGCGGGAGGCGGTCCGCAACTATCAGCAGCTCTATCCTGTGGAATACCGCACCGAGGTGGAAGTCCTGAAAGAGGTGGCTCCT
>Ga0209060_10003130_pt1 | contig 14259 bp, 8 predicted proteins | sample Coa_R1_8_FD_187155 | JGI IMG/M metagenome (GOLD analysis project Ga0209060, IMG submission 187155) | Surface soil microbial communities from Centralia Pennsylvania, which are recovering from an underground coalmine fire - Coalmine... | ecosystem: Environmental > Terrestrial > Soil > Unclassified...
TTTGTGCTGTGTGAGCGCCCCCTGACCGCCGATGTGCAGCACCGGGCTCTCGGAGCGGAAGGCGGTGGCGATGCCGGTGACCGCATTGGTGCAACCGGGTCCCGCCGTGGTGACGACACACCCGAGCTTGCCTGTCTGGCGCGCATAGCCGTCCGCGGCGTGCGCGGCAACCTGCTCGTGCCTCACGTCGATGATGCGGATGCCCTCATCGACGCAGCCGTCGTAGATATCGATGATGTGGCCGCCGCACAGCGTGAAGATCGTGTCGACGCCCTCGTTCTTCAAAGCTTTGGCAACGAGATGTCCTCCCGACACCACGCTCGCATCCCGGGTCTTTCGCTGCAGCGTGTCCTCGGCGGTGGTCGACTTGGGGGGTGAAGGGGTTACGGTAGCCATGATCTCTCCAGTGTGAAGCGGTCCAGGGCGCCCCCAATCGGGGGCGCCCCGACCGCCGTGTGATTTAAGCCGCAGGGGTCGGGTAGCGCTCGCGTGTGAGCTGGAAGTGCTTCGCGCGCATCGGCCTGAGCACGAACAGCGCCATCAGACCCGCAATGATGTTGAAGGTCATGAAGATCACGAAGATCCTGTTCCAGCCGTTCACCTTGGCGATGCCGGTGAAAACCGATACGAACAGCGCGCCGGCGCCCTTCGCGGTGTACAGCATGCCGGCGTTTGCGGCCGCGAACTTCGAGCCGAACGTATCCCCTTGAGTTGCGGGGAACAGGCTGAAGATCTCGCCATAGACGCCGAAGTAAAGCGCGCTCACGAGCACGAACGTGGCCGGATTGGTTCCCGACTGACTGAGGCCGTAGAGCGCTCCGGCACCGATGAAGAACGCGAGCGCCATCGTGTACTCGCGACCGATCTGATCGGACAGCCAGCCGAAGAAGGGCCGGCCGACGCCGTCGAAGATCCGGTTCATCGCGAGCGCGAACGGCAGTGCCGCCATCGTGATGCCAAGCAGGTCAACGGAGGTCTTCGCGATCTTCCAGTCCTTCGCGATCGGCGCCATCGAGGCCGCCATCGTCAGGCCCCCCATGGCGATCAGCAGGAACATGATGTAGAGCACGTAGAACACCGGGCTCTTGAGCACCTCGCTCGGCCGATAGCTGTGAGTCGTGGTGTTGGGCTTGGGCGCCTGGGCGAGCACGCTCGGCGGCGGCACCAGAAGCAGCCACGCCAGCACGAACACGATCGCGCCTTGAATCAGACCGAAGGTCAGAAAAGCGTGCTGATAGCCGTTGGCCTCGATCGATTTGGAGATCGGGATGATCGTGAAGGCGGCGCCGGCGCCGAAGCCCGAGGCCGTGAGACCCGCCGCGATGCCGCGACGACCCGGAAACCACTTCAGAGCATTCCCGACGCAGGTGCCGTACACGCAGCCCGTGCCGATGCCGCCGAGAATCTGGCCGAAGTAGAGCATCGAGAGCGTCTCGGCTCCGGCGTTCACCGCCCAGGCAATTCCTACCAGTACGCCGCCCCCCAGCACCACCCACTTTGGCCCGAAGCGATCGACGAGATATCCCTCGACCGGCACGAGCCAGGTCTCGATGGCAACGAACAGTGTGAATGCGAACTGGATCGCCGGGCGCCCCCAGTGATACTTCGCATCCATCGGATCGACGAACAAGGTCCAGCCGTACTGCAGATTGGCGACGCACGCCATGCAAATGATGCCGATGATCAATTGGATCCAGGGATTGGCGAGTAGCGATCCCGATTGAGTGACAGGTGGGGCCGATGTGGCCGGGGCCGTAGCGCTCATGCTCTTCTCTCCTAGTTGGTTCGAATCGAGATTGGAGTTATCTGAACCTGAGACGGAGAGAAGGACTGCCTACGATGAGCTGCTGCGATCTGCGCTGCACGCCGTGTCTGCGCGACGGCGCCACGAGCTGATCGGATGCAAGTGATGAAGCGCAACCCAACCCCCCCAAGACCATCTAATCGACGCTTTCTGCAAACTGGTATTTTTCTTGTTGGTATACCATATATGATCGAAATGGAGCGAGCAACCTGCTGAATGATGCCCGAGCCGCCGGGCGTTCGTGCCGGCGAGCGCCTCGTTCAAGCTCCCGCTCTCGCAGCGCTGACGAGCCGATCCGGACTCCGACACAACCTGCGATCGCGTATCTCACGCAACCGCTTGATTTTAAATAGGGACGAGTCACGGCGGGACTGAGAATTGCCACCTGATAGGCAAAACCCTCAACGCATGGAGCGACCACCGATTCGATTTAGTAATATATCTGGCAGCGGAGCGTGGAATCCTTCGGTTGAGGTTTGATCACGAAGCGGCTCGAAGCGGTCCGAGCCATCGATCCGCTGTGGCGGATCGCCGGAGAAAGAGGGAAATTCTTTTGAGCACCATCGCCAAACTGGTCCAGGGCGCGACGCTGCCCGCGGCGCCTCTTCCACTGGGGCCCCTGAACGCAAAGAGCCTGCGAGATCAGGCCTACGTCCTCTTGAAGAACGCCATCGCCGACATGGACATCTACGACCCGCGACAGGAGCTGCGGCTCGATGAGCGGCAGCTCACCTCCGCGCTCGGGGTGAGCCGCACACCCATCCGCGAGGCACTCTCGCTTCTCGAGCAGGAGGGATTCATCAAGACCCTTCCGCGTCGGGGGATCTACATTATCCGCAAGTCAAAGCGCGAGATCATCGAGATGATCCAGATGTGGGCCGCCCTCGAGTCGATGGCAGCGCGCCTCGCGACGCTGCACGCCTCCGATTCGGACATCGCGCAGCTGCGCCATTTGTTCGACGAGTTTCAGAACTCGCCCCCTTCCGAGCATCTGTGCGAGTACTCGGACGCAAACATCGCCTTTCATACCGCGGTGATTGCCCTGGGTAAATCGCAGACCATCATCGAGGCAACGCGCAATCTCATGATCCACGTGCGCGCCATCCGCCGGGCGACGATTGCCCAGGCAGACCGCGCCGCGCGCTCGATCATCGATCATCTGAAGATCATCGAGGCGCTCGAGCGGCGCGACACCGAGCTCGCCGAGCGGCTGTGCCGGCAGCACACGCTCGATCTCGCCGCCCATGTGGATCGCTACTGCGACTTTCTCGGCTGAGCGGCGCCGCTCTTAGATCCCCACTCGCCGAGCGTGATCCACCGCCCGCCCCTCCGCTCGAGCACCCGCTCGCGCGGCGGCGCCTCGAGCTGATCCAGATTGGGCGCGATCACGGCGAGCGCTGAGCGCACCTCGGCGTCGCGACGCGCCTGCTCGAGTACGTTGCGCTCGACCCGGCCGCGCGTGCCCGCTTCGAGCTCGAGGTAGACCTCGCCGCTGCGCTGCTCGGCGAAGCGGGCACAGCGAAAGCTGCGCATGCAGCGCTTGAGGAAGCCCACGTTGCGGTCCGCGGCGAGCACGGCGGCATCCGGGTACAGCTCTTCCGGCGAGGTCGCCTTCACAGAGACCCGGGCGTAGCGCTCGATGTCGAGCATGCGGCCAACGTCGAGCACATTGATCGTATCGTTGTCGCCGAAGGCGACCGTGCGCGGCGCAGCCCCGAGAGGCACCGTGTTGTCGAGGAACTCGAAGCGCAGGCGCTTGTCGCCGCGGCGGATCCAGGTGAAGAACACACTGGGAATGCCGGCGTAAGCCTCGACCGCATGCGCGAGCGTGTCGTCGACGGCCTTGTAGCGTCCCACCTCCAGGCCGCGCGTCCAAGCGCGCTCGACGAGGAGCTCGGGCGGCGTGATCACGAAGAACAGGAACACGGTCTCGCCAAAGCGCGTGAGGAAGTTGCTTCCGGCCTCGTCCGAATCCGGGGCAAAGCTGTCGAAGCGAAACCGATCGATGAGCAGATGCGTCATGCCGCCGTTGCGATACTTGTGCGCCATGTAGCGATCGAGCTTGTGATCGATGATCTGTAGCTCATCGGCGGTGAAAGCGCCTGCATACTTGTACGCGCCGCCGAGCGATGAGTAATCGAGCAGCTGCTTGCGCCAGATATCCGGGCTGATGAGTGCGAAATCGCGCCACTCGACGCCGATTTGCGCGGCGAGCTGCTTGTGCAGCGGCCGCAGCGTGCTCTTGCCCGAGGCCGAGGGTCCCTTGGTGTTGATGACGACGGGCCGCTCCTGCGGCGGCAGCACGCCATAGCCCTCCTCGTGTGCGGCCTGGGCGAGCAGCGGCTCGATCGCCTTGCCGATCGCATCGCCGGCAAATTCGTTCGCGACCAGATCACGCACCAGCGCGAGCACCAGATCATGGGTGCCCCAGGGCGCCCCGTGCGCGGCGAACAGCGCCGCCAGGACGCGCCCGAGCTTCTGATACACCTGCCGCGCAAGCGGATCGGCGCTGCGCGGGCACAGGCGGCGATCTCGGCGGGCCCCCAGTCCGCGCTCGGCCGGTGGGTGACGGGTCGCGCCCTGAGCACCCGCCAGCGGCGCCGCGGGCGCTCCTTCGCAAACGCCGCCTCCGCCACCAGCCCCGGCACGGTCGCGGACAACGCCTGCTCGATGCAGCTCACGCAGGCGGAGCGCGACTCGGCGAAAGTTTGCTCGAGCATGCCAAGCCGGGGCGCGAGGTGCGCGCTCCACAGCCGGCTCGCCATGCGACGGAAGTTGATGCCGAGATCCTCGATGCGGGCGCCGTCCGGGACGACGAAATCCGCCGTGATGCGGATCAGCAGCTCGTGCAGCGCGAGGCGCTCGGGACGAAACGCCACGAGCTCGCCGAGCTCGAACCCCGTGAGGCTGCGCAGCTCCTCGGCGGAGCTCAGGCTCGTGAGCACGTTCTCGGGACGCAGGATCGTCGCCAGGTGCAGGAGCTCGCGCGGGATCTGCGACTTCAGGCCCGGATTCCACGGACCTTCGGCGGGCGCGCTCGCGACAGGGATGCTCACCCGGCGACGATAGCCTGCGCACGGTCCAAATGCGACGGCCTTCGCGCTTGGAAGCGCGCTTCGTGTGATGCAATCGCCACGCGCCCCGGGGCACACTCGATCCACAATATGTGAGGTTCCAGCAGCTTCGAAGGTCGATGAATCAGCACCCCATAGCCACCTCCGCGGGTGATGTGCCCGCGGCCGATCCGGGCACGTCCTCCCGCAAGCTCCCCTCGTGCTATGCGAGCCTCGCGCAAGCGGCGGCTACGCTGTGCCAGGTGCCGCTCGGGTCGGTCGTGATCAAGGATCAGGGGATCGCGGCGACCGGTACCGCGGCTGCGCTCCTCGAGCGCGTCCTGCTCGAGCATGACCCCTTCGATGCGCCGACCCACGAGACCGACGACGTCCTCGAGGTGCCGAACATCGTCCTCGACCGGCGCTTCAACCATTGCGCCTGCGCCACCGGGCCGCTCGCGCTGCGCGCCTACGCCGGCTGTGCTCTGCGCACCTCGAAGGGCGAGGTGCTCGGACGCATCGGCGTCTACAACACCGCGGCGCGGCGCCTCACTCCGGCGCAGCGCCAGGGGCTGAAAACGCTCGCGCAGCAATGCGCGCTGCAGCTCGAGCTGCACTCGCGCATCGCCGAGCTCGAGATGGTATGCGGCGCGCCGACGGCCGCGCGAGCCGCGCAGAGCGCCTCGGGCGCCATCAATCGGCTGGTGACCACCGCGGCGCCTACGGACGTCGACGTGCTGCGGGCACTCCTCGACAGCGCACCGGTTGCGATCTACCGATCGGACCCGACGAGCGTGATCGGCTACGTGAATCGCGCCTACCGGCGCATCTTCAATCTCAAGCCCGATCAGACGGTCGACGACTGGGCGCTCGGCGTGCATCCGGACGACCGCGCGCGGATGGAGGCGACCTGGGCGGCCTTCTGCAAGGATCCTCGGCCCTCGCGCTTCGAGTATCGCACCCTCGGACCCGACGGGCAGACCCGATTCTTCGAGGAGCTCGTGGTACCGATCGAGGGCGCACCCGGGTTTGTCGGCACCATCGCGGATTTCACCGATCTCGTCACGGCTCGCGGCGATTTGCGTCGCGCCGAGAGCCTGCATCGAAACACCTTCGATCAGGCGCCGCTCGGCATCATCTACGCCGACCGCGGCGGCCGGCTGGAGCGGGTGAACGCAGCCTTCTGCGCTCTGCTCGGCGTGACGGCCGCGGAGCTCGACGGGGTGCTCGGGACCACCATCACCCATGCCGAGGATGCACCCTCGAGCGTCGTGCAGCTCGAGCGACTGTGGAACGGTGAGATCGACTACATCGATTGCGAGAAACGCTATGTGCGCAAGGACGGCAGCTGCGTGTGGGTGCGCACCACCACCGCGCTCGTGCGCGAGGGCGGCACCGCGGAGCGCTCCGTCGAGTACGTGCGCGACATCAGCCATCGCAAGGAGCTCGCGGCGGCCCTGCTGCAGCAGCAGACGCTGCTCGAGGCCGTGATCAGCGACCTGCCGGTCGCGCTGCTCGCCTGCGACGTGCACGGCAACATTACGCATTACAATCGCGCGGCGGTGGAGCTCGAATGCGTGCAGCCGTACGAGCCCGTCGATTGCGAGGCGACCGGCTCCTTTGCACGCATCGCCGACGTCTACCTCATCGACGGCGTGACGCAGCTCGCGGCCGACGATCTGCCGCTCGCGCGCGCGCTGCGCGGCGAGACGATCAGCAATCTCGAGCTCGTCATCGCGCCCGCCGATGGGCCGCGGCGCACCGCCCTCTCAAGCGCGCGCCGCCTGGTCGGACCCGACGGGCAGACGCTCGGCGCGGTGGCCGTCATACAGGACACCACCGCACGCAAGCAACAGGAGATCGAGCTCGAGCGCACACACAAGGAGCTCGTGACCGCTTCGCGTCAAGCCGGCATGGCGGAGGTGGCGACCAACGTGCTGCACAACGTCGGCAATATCTTGAACAGCGTCAACATCTCCGCGAGCCTGGTCGCCGAGCGGCTGCGGCAGTCGAAGGCGCAGGGCATCGCACGTCTCGCGGCGCTGCTCATCGAGCAGGGACCGCGCCTCGGCCAATTCATGAGCGAGGATGAGCGCGGCAAGCGCATCCCCGAGTATCTCGCTGCGCTCGGCGAGCAGCTCCTGGCCGATCAGCGCGTTGCGCTCGAGGAGATCACGGCGCTGCGCGAGAACCTCGAGCACATCAAGGATACGGTGGCGATGCAGCAGAGCTACGCCAAGCGGCTCGGCGTCACCGAAACCGTCGCCGTGGTCGATCTCGTCGAGGACAGTCTGCGGCTCAACGCCGGCGCGTTCACGCGCCACGGCGTCACCCTGCGACGCGAGTTCACGCCTGTACCGCCGATCCACGTCGACCGCCACAAGGTGCTGCAGATCCTCGTCAACCTCATCCGCAACGCCAAGTACGCCTGCGACGATGCGGGCAAGGCCGAGAAACTCATCACCCTCAAGATCGAGCCGAGCGAGCGCGGCGTGCGCATCGCCGTGATCGACAACGGCATCGGCATCGAGCCCGAGCACATGGGCCGGCTCTTCACCCATGGCTTCACCACGCGCCAATCGGGGCACGGCTTTGGGCTGCACTCCGGGGCACTTGCGGCGCGCGAGCTCGGCGCCACCTTGCACGCCGAGAGCGCCGGACCCGGTCAGGGCGCGTCATTCATTCTAGACTTGCCGCTGAGCGCGCCGGCTGCCTCAGGCTGAAGCGGCGCGCGCGGCATCGCCGCCCCGCCCTCTTCCTTCGGTGCATGGGCGCCTTGACATAATGAACCGCCAGATCGGCCGATGTCTCGCTGGGCGAGGTCTTCGGATGCCACGGGAGTGCCCGGCGCCCACGGGCACGGAAGGTCATTTAATTGTCGATATCGTAGGCCACACTACGACTTACAGCACTTTTAGCCAACTCAGAAAGGGGCTTCCAATCGTAGTCTAGCTACGACATCCAAAAACTCCTCAAATCAACTACGACGCCTCCTTCGGGCGTCTGCCGGCTCCGCTCTCGACCCTTCCCCCGCCGCCATTTGCCGAACATGACCAGTGACGCGAGCTCGCGCGCCAGCAGAGCGGCGAAGCTGCAACAATTGCAGTGAAGAACGCGTCGTCGGGCACTTGCATTGCAAGGAATTAGGAGTATATCCACGTTTACAAACGATCAATCGCGGCTAACAGAAGCAAACAGTCCAAGCGTTTTGCTGCGAATTTGATTGCTGTCGGTGTCGTACTCACGTACCGAATGCCGGCGGATCGATTTACAACATTCGTTTCACGGGGAGAAAACCATGATCTTTAAGAGAGTACTCGGTATGGGCGCGGTGCTGGCTTTGGCCATCGGCGCCCAGCACGACATAGCCTCCGCACAATCGGTGCCTCAAAGCGCAGCCAGCTCCACACAGCAGGTCAGGAAGTCGGCGCAGGCGGTCCATGTGGGCGGTGTCACAGTTGCGGCGGCGATCAGCAGTGGTAAGGGTCACAAGCCGCCTCCCGAGCCCCCATACAACGGCACTCCGCCGCTGCTGTTCAACGGGGGGGGGCCGTGCTTCTTCTTCCCTTGCGACCATGGCGCCGTGATGATGACGGCATCGACCGGACCGCTGGTCGTCGTTCCGATCTTCTGGAATCCGGCCGGTTGGTCGATGACCTCCTCCTACAAGAACATCATCACGTCCTACCTCGCCGATGTCGCCAAGATGAGCGGCCAGACGCAGAACGTGTTCTCGGTGGTGGACGAGTACTCCGGTAGCAACGGGCAGATCCACTACAACGTCAAGCTCGGTCCCGTCATCAACGACACCGACCCGCTCCCTGCCGACGGTTGCACACTGGACGCCAGCGACACGAGCGGTATCTATGCCGACGGATCGGGATACAACGCCTGCCTCGACGACGCTCAGCTCCAAGCGGAAGTCGACAGCGTCACAGCGGCAAACTCGCTCCCACACGACTTGACGCACATCTACGTGCTCTACCTGCCCAAGGGCGTCGAGTCCTGCTTCCTGCCCGGCGAGACGACCTCGCCGGCGGACGGGCAGGGCTGCACGATCAACCACTGGCCCACCGCGGTATACTGCGCTTACCACAGCACGGACCTGGTCAGCGCGGTGTACGCGAACATGGCGTACCCGATCTACGCCTCGCCGGTCGGCTTCACGTGCGGCAGCGACGCCAGTTTCCCGGTGCTCCAGTCGCCGAACGGCAACCCCGATGCCGACACCGAGATCAGCCCCACAAGTCACGAAATCATCGAGGCGATCACCGACCCGGACGGAGAGACCGGCTGGTACGACGCCAGTTTCTACGAGATCGGCGACGAGTGCGCCTACATCTACGGCCGCACGAGGGGCGCCCCGGGGGCGTACTTCAACCAGGTGATCAACGGCGGGCACTTCCTGACCCAAACGGAGTTCAGCAACAACGTCTTCGCCGCGAGCGGCGGACAGGCGGGGTGCGTCCAGAGCGCATCACAGGAGCACTGACGAGGACTGCGTAGCGCGAGGCGGCCCCGAACGCCGGGGCCGCCTCGCCTGAAGTCGCTTCGTCCAGATCACCGATCAAGTCGATCACCCCGAAAGTCGATCGGTTGTCCGTCGCCGATGGCGAGAATGAAGCTCGGGCGGCAATGAAGTTCGCGTCGCCGGCTGAATCGGCGTGCGACCCCTTGCCTACCCGCTCTCGAGAAAGAGGTCCTCGCCGCTGCGCTCCTCGCCCAGCCGGCAGCGCTCGGGGTAGATCTGCACCTCGGGAACCTCGCCCTTGATGAGCTTGCGTTGCACGGCCTCCCAGTATGCGACGCTGAGCAGTTCGCCGTTCTCTTCGCGAAAGCAGCGCCGCGCGTAGCGGTTGCTCAGCTGCAGTCCGTGCTCGATCTCCTCCGGCAGGAACACGACGCCGGTCTCGAAGAACCAGGCCGGAATGTCCTCCTCGCCGGGCTCGCGGTCCGAGTTGGTGCGGATCTTGACCTCGGTGAGCTTCTCGAGCGCGTCGTAGTCGAACAGAAACACGCGCCCGTAGCGCCCGACGCCGTAATTGCGCGAGTCGAGATCCTTGTTGAAGATGTTGGTGGCGGCGTTGTTGCGCATGCACTGGCCGAGATTGACGATCACCTCCCGGATCTGCGCCTCGCTCGCGCGCTCGAGATACACCGGGAGCGGAGTGATCTTCATCTGCACGATGAGCGAGCGCAGCAGCACTCCCTCGGCGTCGACCTGTACGCTCTGGGAGCACAGGGACGCGATCTCCTCGAGCAGCGCCGGGTCGAACATCTCGCGCGCCAGGCGCAGATTGAAGTACATGACGTTGTCGAGCATGCTGCCGGTGCGGTTGATCTCGTGCACCAGCCGATACTTGTCGACGACGGCGGGAACGCCTGGAAACTCGCCCCACTTGTAGGCGCTCGTCGGGTGATCGCGAATCACCTTCAAGTGGTACTCGCACGCGTCGAACGTGAAGCCGAAGGCGACCGTGCCCGCCGCGCCCGGTGAGCGGCGAAAGCGCTCGCCGCTCGCGCGCATCTGCTGCTCGATCTCATTGAGGATCGCCACCTTGCCGACGTGATTGAAGCCGATGGTCGAGTAGTGCTGGCCCAGCGGCCGGCGCGGCATCAACGTGTGCAGGAACACGCAGGTCTGATAGTACAGGCGCGTCGTCACGTGAAAGTTGGCGAGCGTCGCGCTGAATGCATCGTGGATCAGCGCCTCCTCGTGCATCACGGCATCGGCATAGATGCCGGTGTCGCTGTTGAAGAGCGCGACCACGAAGGGCACGCGCCGCTCATCGGACATCAGCCAGCGGCCGACGACGAAGGCGCTGCGATCGCGAAAGAAACCCGCCTCGACCACATCGAGGGCGACCGGCACCGCCGCGTCGGGCGTGGGATACAGCACGGGCTCGAGCCGCGCGAGAATGCGCGCCGCGTCGGCGTCGATGTCGCGAAAGGGAACCGAGAAGCCGGGCACCCGCAACGCGCTTGCGATGAGCTCCGTATCGACGCGTCCGTGCACCCGAAAGCGCCGGTGCACCGCCGCGAGCGAGAAGGCGCGCAGCTTGCTCGGGGGTGGAAAGGAGTAGGCGACCGGCCGCCAGTTCTCCTTGTTGATATTGCGCCTCAGCGAATGCACGAAGCTGAAGGCGATGTCGGCCTCGTAGCGATCGACGATCATGGCGACGAGCAGCCGGTCGATCGCATCCCACGCCGCCGCATCCTCGCTGAGCTCGGGCCAGGCCGCCTTGAGGCGCGGGCCGTGCTCGGCGATGTAGCGGCTGTAGAGTGAGAGCCGCTCCTGACTGATGCGAATCGAGGCGTGCGGGTCGCGGCTCTCGAAGGCGCATTTCGCGCGGTAGGGGTACTCGCACAGAAGGCTGTAGAAATCATCGTGGATTGCGAGAATGAGGCGCGCGGCCAGCGCGGGCCGCTCCGCTGCGCCTTGGCAGGCCGCAAGGCGCGCATAGCCCTGCTCGATGGCCGACTCGACCTGAAGGAGCTCGGGACCGACCAGCCCGGGCGAGGCGGCCGGATGCCCATCGGCCGCCGGCAGCTCGACGACCGCGGGCAGCTCGGGCCCGGACAGCACGGAAGCGGCCTGCGTCGCCTCGGGTCGATGTAGGATCACGGGGGTGCCTCGAGCGCCTTTAAGGGCGCTCCGGATGGAGAAAGGCGCATGGTCAATATACAATATATCTGGGGCCGCTGAGGCCGGTGCCTCGAGCCCCTCTGAGGTGAGCGAATACTTCCCATGAGCGAACGACCCCGACGAGTGATTCCCCTGAAGGTGGAGCCGCCTTCCTCGCTGAGCGCAGCCGAGCGCGCCGCCGTCGACGATTCCTGTGAGCGCCTCAAGGACCTGCCGGGTGCACTGCTGCCGATCCTGCACGATGTGCAGCGCCGGCTCGGCTTCGTGCCCCACGACGCGGTGCCCCTGATCGCCCGCGCACTCAATATATCGCTCGCCGAGGTGCACGGGGTGCTCACCTTCTATCACTACTTTCGCAAGGAGCGCGGCGGCCGGCACGTCGTGCATCTGTGCCGGGCGGAAGCGTGCCAGGCCCTCGGCGCGGTCGAGCTCGAGGCGCACGCCAAGCGCGCGCTCGGCATCGACTTCCATGGCACGACGGCCGACGGGGCGGTGCGCCTCGAGCCCGTCTATTGCCTCGGCAATTGCGCACTCGGCCCCTCGATGATGGTCGACGAGGAGCTGCACGGGCGCATCTCCCCGCAGCGCTTCGATGAGCTCATCGCGCAAAGCCGCGCGAACGGGGCCGCCCCGCCGAGCGCACCCCCCGGCGCGCCGCCCCCGGGCAAGACCCCGGGCAAGACCCCGAGCCAGGGCGCAAGCCGGGGCGGTGCTGCATGAAGATCTTCGTTCCCATCGATGCCGCGGCCCGCTCGGTCGGCGCGGATGCAACGGCCGCGGCGGTGAGCACCGAGGCGAGCCAGCGCAAGCTCGACGTGACCCTGGTGCGCAACGGCTCGCGCGGTCTTCTGTGGCTCGAGCCCATGGTCGAGATCGAGATCGACGGCGTGCGCCACGCCTACGGCCCGGTCGGCGCGCAGGACGTGCCCGCGCTTTTCGAGGCCGGATGGACCACGGGCGCGGCGGCGGCCCGCAAGCACAAGCTCGCGCTCGGCCCGACGGAAGACATTCCCTATCTCAAGCGCCAGCAGCGCCTGACCTTCGCACGCGTCGGCATCACCGATCCGCGCTCGCTCGAGGATTACCTCGCGCACGGCGGTTACCGCGGGCTTCAGAAGGCGCTCACGATGCAGGAGGCGCAGATCGTCGAGGCGGTGACCGCCTCGGGGCTGCGCGGCCGCGGCGGCGCCGCCTTCCCGGCCGGCATCAAGTGGAAGACGGTGCTCGCGACGCCGAGCGATCAGAAGTACATCGTCTGCAACGCGGACGAGGGCGACTCGGGCACCTTCTCCGACCGCATGATCATGGAGGGCGATCCGTTCGTGCTCATCGAGGGCATGACCATCGCCGGCCTCGCGACCGGGGCGACGCGCGGCTACATCTACCTGCGCTGGGAGTACCCGGATGCGCAGCGCGCGCTCGAGGCCGCGATCGCGGGCGCCTATGCGGGGGGCTATCTCGGCGAGAGCGTGCTCAAGAGCGGCAAGCGCTTCGATCTCGAGGTGCGCATGGGCGCCGGCGCCTACATCTGCGGCGAGGAGACCTCGCTCCTCGAGTCGCTCGAGGGCAAGCGCGGCCAGATCCGTTTCAAGCCGCCGCTGCCGGCGATCGCGGGCCTGTTCGGCCGGCCGACGGTCGTCAACAACGTCATCACCCTCGCCTCGGTGCCGATCATCCTCGATCAGGGTGCGGCGCATTACCAGAACTTCGGCATGGGCCGCTCGCGCGGCACGCTGCCGATGCAGCTCGCGGGCAACATCAAGTACGGCGGACTCGTGGAGATCGCTTTCGGCATGACCTTGCGCGAGCTGCTCTACGACTTCGGCGGTGGCACGCTGAGCGGCCGCCCGATCCGCGCGGTGCAGGTGGGCGGGCCGCTGGGCGCCTACATGCCGGAGTCGCAGTTCGACACGCCGCTCGACTACGAGGCGTTCGCCGCCTTGAACGCGATGCTCGGCCACGGCGGCGTGGTGGTGTTCGACGATCGCGTCGACATGGCGGCCCAGGCCCGCTATGCCATGGAATTCTGCGCGATCGAGTCGTGCGGCAAGTGCACACCGTGCCGCATCGGCTCGACCCGCGGGGTCGAGGTCATCGACCGCTTGATTGCTGCGGAGGATGCCCCCAAGCAGGAGGCGCTTCTGCGGGATTTGTGTGAGACCATGACGTACGGCTCGCTATGCGCCCTCGGTGGTCTGACACCCTATCCGGTGCTCTCCGCCCTGAACCATTTTTCCGAGGATTTTGTCAAACCGAGGCGGGTGCAGGCCTCCGCGTAATCTCCTTCAGTGAGGTTCGACCATGTTGTCGATTGTCGAGAATGATTTCGGTACCCCCGCTCGCGAGAGCAAGCAGCTCGTCACGCTCACGATCGATGGTCGCGAGGTGACGGTGCCCGCCGGCACCTCGGTGATGCGCGCCGCGGCGGAGAACGGCATCCAGATCCCGAAGCTGTGCGCGACCGAGCAGCTCGAAGCGTTCGGCTCGTGCCGGCTGTGCGTCGTGCAAATCGACGGGATGAAGGGAATGCCGGCCTCCTGCACCACGCCCGTTGCTCAGGGCATGAAGGTTCATACCCGCAACGAGCAGGTTGCGAACGTGCGCCGCGGCGTGATGGAGCTCTACATCTCGGATCACCCGCTCGACTGCCTGACCTGCCCGGCGAACGGGCACTGCGAGCTGCAGGACATGGCGGGGGTCGTGGGCCTGCGCGAGGTGCGCTACGGCTATGACGGCGCCAATCACCTCGCGGTCGA
>Ga0209060_10003131_pt1 | contig 14256 bp, 11 predicted proteins | sample Coa_R1_8_FD_187155 | JGI IMG/M metagenome (GOLD analysis project Ga0209060, IMG submission 187155) | Surface soil microbial communities from Centralia Pennsylvania, which are recovering from an underground coalmine fire - Coalmine... | ecosystem: Environmental > Terrestrial > Soil >...
TTTCTTTACCGGAACTTCTCTTGCGGACATGATTCGCCCCCGTCGCTATTGTGCCGAGGGGAGCGAATCATCAAATCCTTTCAAATTCGTTGAAGCGAGCCACTAGCTCACCGGTGCGGCCGGCTTCACGGCTCCGCCGTGTTCCGGCCCGCGCAGCGGGCGTTCCTCCATCAATATCAGCGTCACCAGCGACGCCACCAGAAATGCCTCGCCCGCCACGAAGACCCAGCGGAACACGGCTGCAAAGTCAAACTCCGCACCTGCCATGCTAGCTGCCACTGTGGCGGCGCTCCCGCCCCGTTCGAGCGTCACTCCGAGTCCCGCAAGCAGAATGGCCCCCATGATGGCGACCGCGAAGGCGCTTGCAAGAGCGCGAAAGAAATTCATGGCGCCCATAGCCACGCCCACCTGATGGTTCGGCACGGCGTTCTGGATCGAGATCGTGCACACTGGATACACCGTGCCGACCGCGATCCCGACGAGGCTCATGATGACAATCACGCCCCAGAGCGCAAGCGCAGGCTGCCAGATCAGCAATCCAAGTCCCGCAATGCCGACTACGAGGCCTAGCACGGGTACCCATTTATACCGGTGCATGTGCAGCATGGCGCGGCCGGAAAGGATCGACCCCGGCGTCGTCAACGCGAGCGGAACGAGTGCCACCCCGGAATCGCTCGCGGAAAGGTGGTGAACCAATTCGTAATAGAGCGGTACGAAGATCACCAATCCGATCGATGCCCCCATGGCACAGGCGTTCGCGGCGGTACCAGTGTACATGATCGGCTCTGCCATGACCGAGAGCGGCAAAAACGGCTCGGGCGCCCGAATCAGCCACCAGCCCAGCGCCAATGACAACGCGGCCGAGCCACCCACGAGAGCGATGATCGGCGCCGACATCCACGCAAAGCGCGTGCCTCCCCACGTCAGCGCAAGAAGCAGCAAAACCGCAGCCGCCATCATCAGGCCGGCGCCCAGGATGTCGAGCCGGTGCCGCCGCTCGTGGCGTGGCAACTTGTGCAGGCGCGTGTAGGTCATCATCGCGGCTGCGAGCGCAAGCGGCAGGTTGATCCAGAAAATCAACGACCAGTGGAAATGCTCGGAGAGTGCGCCCCCCAGGATCGGACCGCCGACCCCGGACGTCACCCAGACGATCGCCATGTAGGCCTGGTAGCGGCCACGCTCGCGGGGCGCGATCGCGTCGGCCATGATCGCCTGCGCAACCGGAAGAATGCCGCCACCGCCGATCCCTTGGAGGGCACGGGCCAGAATGAGCGCCAACATGTCGGGTGCCGCCGCGCACGCGGCCGAGCCAGCCGCGAAGATGCCGATGCTGGCGAGCATGACGGCGCGGCGGCCATGTATGTCGCTGAGCTTGCCGTAAAGCGGCGCAACCACCGTGGAGGTCAGCAGATAGGACGTGACGATCCACGACAGATTTTCGAAGTCGTTGAAATAGCGCCCCATGGTGGGCAACGCCGTCGCGACGATCGTCTGGTTGAGGGCCGCTAGGAAGACCGTCAACATGAGGCCGGCGAATATGGTACGCGCTTCCGCGGGGGAAAGCGTCCTCGGCTTCTCAGCCGCCTGCGTAGACGCAAACAGTGCGCCGGACATTTCATCGCGCACCACTGGGGCAGGCTTTGCTTCAGGCTGAATCGGTTTCACGCGCAACGCTAGCCGATTGCGACGACGCAAGCTAGCGCGGGTCCGGTCGAGCTGATCCACTTGGTTGTCATGCGCGGGCTTGACCCGCGCATGGCGTTCTCAAAAAACCATGTCGAAAGACGGCTCGTCGCGCGAGGGCCCTTTCACCCGACCCCGATCTTGCGAAATGCGCGGCTGATCCACGAACCGCTGTTTTCTTGCGGTTCAAGGCCCTGGCCTTTCACCATCTGGTAGGCGTCCTTGTACCAGGCGCTGTCGGGGAAATTATGCCCGAGGACAGCGGCGGCGGTCTGGGCTTCCTGGACGATGCCGAGAGTCATGTAGCACTCGGTCAGCCGCATCAGGGCTTCCTCGACATGCCGCGTCGTCTGGTACCGCGTCACCACGACCTTGAACCGGTTGATAGCACCGATGAAGTTCTTCTTGCTCTCGTAATAGCGGCCGATGGTCATTTCCTTGGCGGCAAGCTGGTCGCGCGCGCCTTCGATCTTGCGGCGGGCGCTCGCGGCATATTCGGAGTCCGGAAATTTGCGCACCACCTCTTCGAGCGCTGCGATCGCCCGCTCGGTGCGCCCCTGGTCGCGGCTGACATCGGGAATCTGGTCGAAATAGGAAGCGCCGACAAGGTACATCGCATAGGCAGCATCGGGCGTGCCCGGATGCAGCGAAATGTAGCGCTTTGCTGCCGAAATCGATTCCTCGTACTCACGACCTTCGTAATACGAGTAGGCCGACATCAGCAGCGACTTGCGCGCCCATTCCGAGTAGGGGTGCTGACGGTCAACTTCTTCGAACTTCTTCGCCGCCCCTTTGGAATCGTGCTTCTCGTTGAGGAGATAGACCCCCTCATTGTAGAGCTTATCGGCGGGTTCGTCCGGTAGCACCTCGTCCTTGTCGCCACCGAAAAGGCTCCACGTGCTGCAGCCTGCCACAAAAGCCAATATCGGCAGCATCAGCATCATACGCGCCAGCATAGACATGACAGCACCTCGGCGGCAGCCAGGAACACCAGCGGTGACACGACAATTCCGCATGATTGATTCGATGACCCCCGTGCCCGGCATCAAGCCGCGGCGCATGCGGCTTTCAAGTAGCCGAGAAAACTTCGCTTGCGCAACCATTAAGCAGACATTCGGCCTGGAATGTGGCAGGCCCCGGTTCCGCCGGGGCCTTCGGCTCGGCCGGTCAGGATACGTCCGGTCCGAACACCGGAACCGCGAGGCCGGCTGGTACGTCGGCCTGACCACGACGGCGGCCGGCACGAGCGGAGGTCGGATACGCCGCCGGACGGGGCGCCTGGCCGACGGATCGGCCGGCATCTACCGTAGTCCAAGCGGTCGGGTCGGCCATCAGAGCGCAAAGCACAGCGTGATTGAGCTTGTGGCCACCGCGCAGGGAGTGGTAGGCACCGATCAGAGGCAAACCCGCGAGCGCCAGGTCGCCGATAGCATCAAGCGCCTTGTGACGCACGAATTCATCGGCAAAGCGTAAGCCTTCGGTATTGAGCACACGTTCCTGCGATATGACGACCGTGTTGTCGAAGGTGGCGCCGCGCGCATAGCCGGCGCTCCACAGCTTAGTAACGTCCTGCATGAAGCCGAAGGTGCGGGCACGAGCGACTTCTTTGCGAAATGACTCCGGGGTGAGATCGAAAGCGACGGCTTGGCGGCCGATCAGCGGATTATCGAATGCAATCTCGACTTCGAGGCGAAAGCCTTTCGCGTAGGGTCGCAGCTCACCGAAGCAATCGCCTCTGGCCACCCGCACGGGCTTGAGGATTCGGATATAACGGCGCGGCGCTGGAAGCGCGACGATGCCGGCCTGCTCGATTGCAGTTACGAAAGGCGCAGCGCTTCCGTCCATAATCGGGACTTCGGGACCGTCGATCTCGACCATGGCGTTATCCACGCCAAGTCCCGACAGCGCCGCCAGCACGTGCTCCGCGGTCGAACACAACGGGCCTTCGGTGTCACCCAGAACGGTCGCGAATTCGGTCGCCGTGACGGCACGCACATCGGCACGAACTTCACGGTCCGGACAGCCCTCGATTCCCGTGCGAAGAAAGGTGATGCCGCTGTCGATCTCAGCCGGGTGAATTGTCAGTGTGACGGGCGCCCCCGAGTGAATCCCAATGCCGGTTAGGACCGCATTGTCGCGCAGCGTCGTTTGCCTGACGGCTTTCATCTTCACCGTTCCAACCCCAAATCCCGGTGTTGCCACAAACCGCTGCCGCAATCGGACGCCAACACGCATCTGGCGAACCCGTCACGGCCTCTGATGACGACTCGGTTTTGGACAAAAGAACGGATGAGCCGCTTGGCTCTCCGCCCCCCAACGAGATACCCACTTGCCTCAGCTCAAGGTATCTTAGTCGGCCTCGCGAATGCCACAACTCACGCTTTTTTACTAATTGTTACTCGGATTCCGCCGCCATTGCTCCTTTTGCGGGACACAGGGACTGCCGTTCCTCGCACGCCTTCGCGGAGCGAAGAAAATGCGTGTGGCGTCAGACGCTTACGGTACACACACTCACCGATTCACGTTGGCCTGCCGGCGCAAAAATGCCGGAATATCGAGTTGATCGTCATCAGGCTGTGCTGGTAACGGACTGACGCGACCGTGGATATCCAGCCCCTGTGGCGCTGCCCGCTTGGCGAATTCGGGGCCCACATCCGGACCACGTGATTCGGCAGACTTCCCAGGCCCGCGTGGAGCGGGTCGATCGCCTCGCGCCGCACGCGGTGATTCGGCAGGGCGGCTGTCGGATCTAAGCTCAAGTTCGTCCTCCCGGCGCCCCAGCCCGACCGCCGCCAAACGCTGCAGCAGGGTCAGCCGGCGTTTCTCGGGGTGTTCAGCATCGATCGGCTCGCCGTGTCGGGCCCGAAATTCGTTTTGACCGGGCACCGGCAGTTCTTCGAAGGTTGGCATGCGAGGCGCGGCACGGCTCATGGGACGTTCAGGCTGGGGCGGGATGAAGACCTTCGGCATCACCGGTTCTGCCGCCGGCGGCGCCACGCCTTCCGATGGTCCCGCGAACAGGTTCGGCTTGGGAGGCATCGGCCGGATTGAAACGTCATCCCCTTGGGACGCCAAGGCCGCCGCCACCGCGGCGGTGGCTGCCTGATCGATAGAAGGCCGCAGCGGCGCGGGCTGGACCGGCGCGGTTGGGCCCGCCACCGCTGGCCCGGCCGAATGGACCTGTTGTGAATTCGTCGCACGGGAGGCCTGCTCGATACGCTCGGCGATTCGGGCATTGTCCGCCTTGAGACGCTGGGCGAGTTCGGCAATGCGCGACTCATGGTGGTCGGCGGATTTGCCCTCGGCGGCCGCGATCGGCTGCGACGGCGCCCGTGGGGACGGCGGAACGGCGGGACGCCCCTGCACCGGCGGGACGCTTTGCGCCGCCTGAGGCCGGGCCGCGCTGGTCGCCGCAACGTCAACCCCCGTGGCCACCACGGATACCCGGATGATGCCATCAAGGCTCTCGTCGAATGTGGCACCGACGATGATGTTGGCATCCGGATCGACCTCCTCGCGGATGCGGGTGGCGGCCTCATCGACCTCGTAAAGGGTGAGGTCCTTGCCGCCGGTGATGGAAATCAGCAGACCGCGAGCGCCACGCATCGACACGTCGTCGATGAGCGGATTGCAGATCGCAGCTTCTGCGGACCGCAGCGCCCGCTTTTCGCCAGATGCCTCGCCTGTGCCCATCATGGCCTTGCCCATTTCGCGCATGACGGCGCGAACGTCGGCAAAGTCGAGATTGATCAGGCCTTCCTTGACCATGAGATCGGTGATGCAGGCGACCCCCGAATAGAGCACCTGGTCGGCCATCGCGAAAGCGTCCGCGAAGGTGGTCTTCTCGTTGGCGACCCGGAACAGGTTCTGGTTCGGGATAATGATCAGCGTGTCGACACTTTTCTGCAACTCCGTGATGCCGGCCTCGGCGATCCGCATGCGCCGCTGGCCTTCGAAATGGAATGGCTTGGTGACGACCCCGACCGTGAGAATGCCGAGCTCGCGGGCCGCCTTCGCGACCACCGGCGAAGCGCCAGTTCCGGTACCACCCCCCATCCCGGCCGTGACGAACACCATGTGGGCGCCCGCCAGATGGTCGCGAATCTCGTCGATCACCTCCTGGGCGGCCGTGCAGCCGACATCGGGGTGCGATCCGGCGCCGAGGCCCTCGGTGGCCTGCACGCCCATCTGGATGATGCGTTCGGCGCGTGAGGTCGTCAGCGCCTGGGCGTCGGTGTTGGCGACCACGAAATCGACCCCCTGGAGGCCGGCCGCGATCATGTTGTTGACGGCATTGCCGCCCGCCCCGCCGACGCCGAACACGGTGATTCGCGGCTTCAGCTCACGAATGTCGGGAATCTTCAAATTGATGCTCATGGCTGCCTCTTGTGTGCGCGGGCGAATGCACCGCGTCTCGCCGACCGAATCACCCCATCCCACCCTTCCCCGTAGGCGGGGCAGGGAGAGGACAGATCAGCACTCCTGATGGCTAAAAGCTTTCTCGAAGCCATCGTCCGACCCGAGCGATGTAGCCGCCCGCCCCTGTCCTAAGTTGCCGCGTGTGCCGCGGTTCGAAGTGTTCCAAATGTGCAAGCTGCGGATAGGCGAGAAGGCCCGCCGCCACCGCAAACGCCGATCCTTTGGCTACGTCCGGCAGCCCCGAAATGCCCAACGGACGACCGATGCGGACCGGACGCCCAAGGATACGAGCCGCAAGATCGGACAGCCCGGTCAGCTGGCACGCCCCCCCGGTGAGGACGACGCGGCCACGCGGTTCCGCTGCGAACGGGGAGACGGCGAGGCGGTCGCGCACCATCTCGAGAATCTCCTCGGCGCGCGGCTTGATAATACTGGTAAGCTCGGCGCGCGACACGAAACGTGGCGCTTCACGATCCTCGCCGCTGACCGTCGGTACGGTGATCATGTTGCGTTCATCCGCTCCTCCGGCAAGCACACTGCCATAGAGCGTTTTGATTCGCTCGGAGTCATGCACGCTGGTGCCAAGGCCGCGCGCAATATCGAGCGTGACGTGCCGCCCGCCCACCGCAAAGCCGTCGGCGTGAATGAAGCGCCCATCCGCGAACACCGCCACGGTGGTGGTCCCGGCGCCCATCTCGATGACGGCGGCCCCGAGATCAGCTTCGTCATCCGCCAAAGTCGCGAGGCTCGCGGCATACGGGCTCGCAACCATGGCTTCAATCAGAAGATGGCAGCTCTCTATCGTGAGCAGCAAATTGCGCGCCGGCGCCGCGTCCGCACTAACCACATGCATGTCCACCCCGAAAATCGAGGCCAGCATGCCGCGCGGATCCCTCACCCCGTGAGCGTCATCAAGCGAAAACCCGATCGGGACCGCATGGAGAATGACGCGTCCCTCATGGGCGGATCGCTGGCTCCCGGCCGCCAGCACGCGCGCGATATCCCGGTCGCCGACGGCTGTGCCCGGAATCCTGATGGTGGCACTGAGGCGCTCGCTGGCGAGGCGCCCAGCAGACATAGACACGACCACAGATTCGACCTGACACTTGGCACTGCGCTCAGCGAGGTCCACCGCATGACGCACCGCCCCCTCGGCTTCGACAAGATCGATCACGTTGCCGGCCTTCATGCCGAACGATTCGGTGTGGCTGAAGCCGATGACCTCGATTGCATGGCTGCGTCTTCGCAACACTTCTTGGGGCGGCTGCGGCGTGAGTCTCGCAATCAGGCACGTGATCTTGCTGGTGCCGACATCAAGCGCGACCACGAGCGCGGCACGCTTGGGCGCCAGCGGTCTCATCTTCGGGGTCAAGCCATAATTGAGCGGACTCATGCGCTGCCGCCCTTTGGTTTCTGCGTTTTTTTCTTCGCTGCTTCCTCGCGGGCCTGAAAGGCGCCATCGGACAGGCGCACCGTGATGCGGTCGGCCAGTCGGAGGTCGATGGCAGTGATGTCACGGCTCGACAGCCTGGCCTCGCGTTCCAAAGCGGCAAGCTGATCCAGCGCCTGCTCGACATCGAATTCCGGCAGGCGAACATCGACACCGTTCTTCAGTCGCAGATTCCACCGCCGCTCTGCGACCAAAACCGAAGCGCGCACATTGGCGCGCAGCTCGGGGCGACGATTGAGCATGGCGAGAAAGTCCCTGGCGCGGACCTCGGCGCCGATCCCGACGACGAAAGGCAGGTCCGCGTAGCGCCTCAACACGTACGGTTCCAGCACGGTGCCGTCGCTCGCGATGACCCCTACGCGGCCGGCCTTCTGCCACAATGCAAAGGCTTCACGTTCTGAGATTGAAATCACCAGGCGATCGGGCAGCAGCTTCTGGACCGTTGCTTCCGCTATCCACGGATTGGTCAGAAGCCGCGCGCGGGCGTCGGCGGCATCGAAGAACAGCAGCGAAACGCGGCCGGTGACACCGGCGGCGGCCAGGATTTCCGCGCGGCTCAAATGCCGCTCGCCAGCGATCGCGACGCCTGCAATGCTGAACCCGGCGGCGTTGGCCGCCATATCGCGGACATCCCGGAAAAAATCGACGATTTTGCTGGCCTGATCGCTGCGTACCGCGCCATAGCCGGTGCTGACCGCAATCATGAGCGCGGTGGCGGCCAAACCAGTATGCCGCGGCAAACGCGACAGGCGGTTGGCCACGCGATCGAGAGCCCGCGCAAAGCGGCGCCATTGTCCCGAGGGCTCCCACACACGCAACCGCTCGCTCCCGCGCCGTTCGGCGCGGCCACGCCGGAAAACCGCCGCTGAGGCACGAGCCCGAGCCGCCTGCGACGGCGCTGTCTCACTCAGCGATCCAGCGAAGCGTCCTCCACCATCCATTTAACCAACTCATCAAATGTGATGCCGGCATCAGCGGCAAGTTCCGGCACAAGCGAGGTCTCAGTCATGCCGGGCTGAGTATTGACCTCGAGACAAACCAAGCCTTGCGTCCCGTCCATGCGATCGTCGTAGCGAAAATCCGCACGACTTACCCCTCGACAGCCTAGCGCCTGATGCGCCAGCAGGGTCAGTCTTCGGACCTCTTGGTAAACATTTGGTTTAAGTGGTGCCGGAAGAAGGTGTTTAGAGCCGCCCGGAGCGTACTTTGCCTCGTAGTCGTAGAATCTCACGGCCGGCACGATCTCGATGACTCCGAGCGCCTTGTCGCCCACGACCGCACAGGTCAATTCCTTGCCGGCGATGTAGCGTTCGCAAAGCAGGCGCTCGCCATAGACCCAATCGTGGCGCGTTAGCTCTTGAGGCGGATGGGAATGCTCCTCACTGACGATGAAGACCCCCTTGCTGGAGCCTTCGGCGATCGGCTTGATGACGTAGGGCGGCGGCAGAACGTGGGACTTCGCGGCCTCCTGGCGCGATACGACGATTCCCTCGGGCACGCCCACGCCGGCATTTGCCATTACCACTTTGGCGATGTCCTTCTTAATCGCAAGCGCCGATGAAAGCGGGCCGGAATGGCTGTACGGAATCTGGAGGATTTCAAGCAGGCCCTGGATCGTGCCGTCCTCGCCCGGGCGGCCGTGCAACATGTTGAGAGCAACATCGGGCTGGAGACGCGCGAGTACGGCCGCGATGTCGCGCTCCACGTCGATTCGGGTGACCCTGTACCCGTTTCGGTCAAGCGCATCCGCGCAGGCCGCGCCGGAACGCAGCGATATCTCACGCTCTACCGACCAGCCACCCATCAGAACCGCGACGTGCTTCGAGTTGCTCATCATGTCCCTTTCCGAGGCGGCCGAACGGAGCCGAGCGGGATGAGGAGCCGCTACGTAGCCACGTCAGACAGCGAAAAATGTTGGCCTTCGTGCGGCTCGTGACGTCTACCGCATGACACCGCGCCGACGTCCTCGGCGCGATTGAGGCGCCACATATAGCGCGATTCGAGCTAAAGCCGGGCGGTTCTCATATAGCGACCGCAATGATTGCCGGGTCCCGGCCGCATATCTCTCACTCGCGCCTCACGCCGATTCGCTTGATTTCCCACTCAAGCTCGACGCCTGACGTCTCCCGGACACGCGCCCGCACGGTCTCGCCGAGAGTTTCGATATCGGCCGCCGTGGCGTCGCCCCGGTTGATGAGAAAGTTGCAGTGCATCTCCGAGACCTGGGCGCCGCCCATGGTCAATCCCCGGCAGCCGGCGGCATCGATCAGCTGCCACGCTTTGCGGCCGGGCGGGTTCTTGAAAGTCGAGCCGCCGGTGCGGCTCTTGATCGGCTGGGTGCTTTCGCGGCTCTCTGTGATCTTGTCCATCTCGGCTGCGATCACCGCTGGATCGCCCGGCCTCCCCCGCAATAGAGCCTCGGTGAAGATCACTTCGTCAGATACGCCGCAGTATCGATAGGCAAAATGCATCTCGCCATTGGAGAAGGCGCGAATCCGGCCACCGCGATCGACGCCGCGGGCCGCAATCAACACGTCCTTGGTCTCCGCCCCGTAGGCGCCGCCGTTCATCCGCAGCGCACCGCCGATCCCGCCCGGAATCCCGCGCAGGAACGACAGTCCAGCGATCGCGGCGTCCTGAGCAGCGCGGGCCACCTTCACGTCCGGCACCGCGGTGCCGGCACGGACATGCGCACCATCCTCGACTTTTAAGTCGCTGAACCCGCGGCCGAGCCGAATCACGACGCCCGGGACACCGCCGTCGCGGACGATGAGATTGGAGCCAAGGCCAATAACGGTGACGGGGATATCCGGCGGCAAGCGGGAGAGAAAGCCGGAAAGATCAGTCTCGTCTTCCGGCATGAACAGAACCTGTGCCGGCCCGCCGACCCTGAACCATGTCAGTTCCGCAAGCGGCTGGTTGGCGATCAGCCGACCGCGCAAATCGGGCATGCGCGTGCGCAGATCGGGAACGAGGTCGGGGAAGATCAAGCGTGGCTTCATGTTGTCCGTCATTGGGCGCGGAGTCGGCCATCAACTCATCCAATGCGGGACAAGAGCCGGGCCCGAGCCTCCTCCCACGGTACAGCTGTGGACGGATCACGGTCATGTTCCGTGAGCCGGCGCTCACATTCGGCAATCTGAGCTTCCGTCGAACCCGGCATGCTGTCCGGTGATGCGGCGACACTGTCCCAAAGATCCTCCGCAAGCTGGATACGCTCAGCAGGACTGAGCTGCAGCAGCTCTGCCAGCAGTGCCTGATTGCTCGCCACTGAACGTCTCCCTGGTCCACAAACCACGAGATAGCTACGGCGCCTCTCCTGCACAACCAGTGCATGAAATTGCGCGGGTCACGCCGCCGCCCCCAGCGCCGCCAGCTCGCCCGGCAGCGCGTAGGCCCACTGCGTGATGCTGCCGGCGCCCAGACAGACCACGTAGTCGCCCGGGCGCGCAATGTTCTTCACCAGACTCGCAAGCTGCTGCGGGCCGTCGAGCGCGAGCACATGACGGTGGCCGCGCGCCCGCATGCCCGCGATGAGGCTGTCGCGATCGGCGCCCGAAATCGGCGCCTCGCCGGCAGGATAGACCGGGGCAACGATGACGCTGTCGGCATCGTTGAAGCAGGTGCAGAACGCCTCGAACAGGGAATGCAGGCGGGTGTAGCGATGGGGCTGCACTACCGCGATGACCTGACCCACAGTGGATTCACGGGCCGCGCGGAGCACGGCTGCGATCTCGACCGGATGGTGTCCATAGTCATCGATCACCGTGATGCCGTTCCAGGCGCCGGTGCGGGTGAAACGGCGGCGCACGCCGCCGAAGGCGGACAGTGCATTGCGGATCAGCACATCCGAGATGCCGAGATCATGCGCGACCGCGATTGCGGCGGTGGCGTTGAGGGCGTTGTGGCGGCCCGGCATCGGCAGGACCAGATTCTCGATCGTGTGCACATCGTCGCCGGTGCGATCGCGGAACACCACCGAGAAACGCGAATGGCCGTTCTCGTGAACGAGCCCGACCAGGCGCACATCGGCCTGCGGATTCTCCCCGTAGGTAACGATGCGGCGATCCTCGATGCGGCCGACCATGGTCTGCACCACGGGATGATCGGAGCACATCACCGCGAAGCCGTAGAACGGCACGTTCTCGACAAAGGCCTGAAACGCCGCCTGCACGGCATCGAAGGTCTTGAAGTGATCGAGGTGCTCGGGATCCACGTTGGTGACGATTGCGATATCGGCCGGCAGCTTGAGGAAGGTGCCGTCGGACTCGTCGGCCTCGACCACCATCCAATCACCCGCGCCGAGGCGTGCATTTGTGCCATAGGCGTTGATGATGCCGCCGTTGATAACAGTTGGGTCGAGACGACCGGCTTCGAGCAGCGTCGCGACCAGCGATGTCGTGGTGGTCTTGCCGTGGGTGCCGGCGATCGCGATGGAGCTCTTGAGCCGCATCAACTCGGCTAGCATCTCGGCGCGCCGGACCACCGGCAGGCGCTTTGCGCGCGCCGCAACGAGTTCCGGATTGTCGCGCTTGATCGCCGAGGAGACCACCACCACGTCGGCGCCGTCGACATTGCGGGCCGCATGGCCGATCGCGACCGCAATACCAAAATCGCGCAGCCGCTTGACGTTCTGGCTTTCGGCCACGTCCGAGCCCGTTATCATATAGCCGAGATTGGACAGAACTTCGGCAATGCCGCTCATGCCAATGCCGCCGATGCCGACGAAATGGATCGGACCGATATCGCGCGGGAGTTTCATGCTGCGCCCCCAAAATAGGCCGGTGAGTCCCGACGACCGGCATAGCGTGTGGGGCTGCCAGAGGGAAGCCCGGACGCGCAGATCGCCTCCCTCCCCCGCACTTGAGCGCTGATTTAACGCGCGAACGCCGCGAGGGCTCCCGCCCCGGCGGGAGAAGAGAGTCGAGAGGTGCACCTCAGCGCGTGGACAGGGTCCCCGCCTCGCCCCGTCCCCAAGCGCCAGGAAAGAAATCCGTGGATGCGAATTCAGACCGATCTCGCGCGACGTTGCTGATTCATAGTGGCTCGATCAGGTTCCCTGTAGTCACTCAGTTCGCGATTGCTAAAAAGGCCTCCATTTCCTCCACGAATTTCGCCCAAGCGGGCTCGGTCGAGAGCAGGGCGTGGTTCTCGCTGTCGAGCGCCACAAATCTTGCGTTCGGGATTGAGGCCGCGAGACGCCGGCCCAGGTCGAACGGAACAAGCCTGTCGCGGATGCAGTGAAAAACGATCGTGGGTATGCTTACCCTCGGTAACATGGCGACGATGTCGATATCGTCGACCGCCTGTCTCAGGTTTGCGCCGGTTCGCCCATCGGGCGACGCGATGCGCATGAGCTCGATAAACGACTTGAGTTGCTCTGGCGATGCAGCAGGCAGCCAAAAGGAAAAGAAGGCGCGCGCAAAGAGCGACCGGTCGTCGCCCCAACCATGCCGCGCCATGGTGAGAAACGCCGCCGCTTCCTCGGCATCTTGCGGCGAGTCGCGCTTGTTGCGACCCTGCGCATAGCCGCCAAACAGCACAAGCTTCGACACGCGGTGGGGATGACGCACCGCGTAGGCGATCGACGCTGCGGCCCCTCCCGATATCCCCAACAGCGCGAAGCGCTCCAGTGCAAGCGCATCGACAACGGCCTCGAGATCGCAAAGCATCGTCTGGAACGAGATGGCTGGCACGTCTCGATCGGACAATCCGGTCCCCCGATAGTCATAACGCACGAGACGGAAGCGGTCGGCAAGGCGTTGCAGCAGCGGCCCCGTCACGAGGTTCTCCCAGTCGTATTCTATGTGGGTGGCCCAATGCGCGGCCCGGACCAGCACCGGACCGCAGCCGACACTCGCAACCGCAAGATTGATGCCGTCCACGGTTCGGCAGAATGTCACCGCCTGTTTGGGATGGGCCGCCGAAATCCGGGCCGTGGGCCTGGCCGCATCCTTCGACGTCAGGTCGGGCCCATCGCCCCCCTCTGATTTCTCCCGAACCTGAGCTGTGAAGCGATAGCCTTTGCGGGGTAAGGTGCGAATGAAGTTCTGTTGCTCCCCGCTGTCGCCAATGGCTTGGCGAGCTGCGCTGATTCTGCTGCTGAGAGTCGACTCAGATACAATACGTCCCTTCCATATGGCCGCGATAAGATCACCATTGCTAACGACGCGCTCGCGATTGCGAATAAGGTACTCCAAGAGGTCGAACACCTGCGGTTGGATCGCAATTATCTGATCTCCGCACCGGAGTTCCCGCCGAACCGTATCGAGCGAGTGATTTTCGAAGAAATAAATCAAACACTCACCCTTGCCACACCAAACCTGGCGATGAAAATCAGGAGAATTTCAGGACCAAGTCAAGGACATGTCAAGGACATCCCCACCGGAAGACTGTATCCAGACGGAACACCGAGAGGGAGCCATGACAACGCGACGAGGATTTCTGCTCGCCCTTGCGGCTTCGGCCTCCATCAGCACGATTTCGCCGGCTTGCGCGGAGATCTATCCGGCGCGGCCGATTACCATAGTCGTGCCGTTTCCTGCGGGCGGACCGACGGACACCGTGGGGCGAATCTTGACCGAGCCCATGCGTGCCTTGCTCGGCAAGCCGCTCACCATCGAAAATGTGACGGGTGCAGGTGGCACCATCGGGGTCGGCCGCGTCGCGCGGGCGCCGCCCGATGGTTACACAATCGCTATGGG
>Ga0209060_10003133_pt1 | contig 14246 bp, 9 predicted proteins | sample Coa_R1_8_FD_187155 | JGI IMG/M metagenome (GOLD analysis project Ga0209060, IMG submission 187155) | Surface soil microbial communities from Centralia Pennsylvania, which are recovering from an underground coalmine fire - Coalmine... | ecosystem: Environmental > Terrestrial > Soil > Unclassified...
TAGTGCCGAATGGGTAGTAGCCGAGATCCTGGATGACGGCGCCTCCGTAAGCGTAGGCGTGTGCTTCTCTGATCTGGTCTTGCGTCAGTCCGGGATATCGCTTGAGCAGGAGGGGCTGGATCTCATCGGTCCAGAGTAGGTCCACGATCTCCTCGTGCGTCAGAACGGAGTAGGCGGACGAACTACTGCAGGACATGAGCACGATAAGCAAGACAGTACATACACGCAAGGCCAAACGGCGCCAACTATCGACGTTAGCGCCTTTTGACATGGAGGTGTGCCACATGGCTCAAATGCGTCCGAGGACCAGGAGAACGACGACGACCAGAAGGATGAGCCCTAGTCCTCCGGTTGGGTAATATCCCCATTCTCGGCTGTGCGACCACCGGGGCAGCGCCCCGACGAGGGCTAAGATCAGGATGACGATCAATATGGTTCCAAGCATTGTTATGCTCCTTCTGCTTGCGACTTAGCTTCGGTTATAGGCGTTTCGCCAGTTCTCTGATGGTCAAAACTGCTCAGTGAAAAACACTCATGCAAAGGGTGATCCGCCGCCTCAGGAAAGGCGCGGGCGAGACAACGCATGAATCGCATCTCCACGAGAGACTTTCCTTCGATGACTAAGTGCAGGCAGCAATAAAGTGGCGCGGGCCCAAGGATCAGATCCGCGCCAATATAAGTGTCAATCGCCTTTCTTCGTCTCGAAAGACAATCACGTAGCAGTTAATTTGCTACTTCCGAGGACGCTCTTCGGCTTTTGGGGCTTCCCTCACTGGATGAGGTGCTGGCTGCGCACGAGCTGCAGTCTCAGTGCGCGGCGCGCTCTGCGAGCGGGGTGCGGCTTGCGGACGAGGCGCACTCTGCTGACGAGGCGCAGGTTGCGTATGCGCTGTCATCGCCGGACGGGGAGCGGGCTGTGCATGAGTTATGGTCGGCTTGTTCGACTGAGGTTGCGGACGAGCTACATTGGACCTTACTGCGCGGTTCTCAGCCGCCTTATTCGCAGGGGCCTTGTTCACGTTTGTACGAGCTGCGGCTGCCCTGGTCGCGGCTGCGTTGTTCTCGTTTGAGTGAGCTGCAGCTGCCCTAATTGCAGCAGCCTTGTTCTCGTTGTTGCGGATCGCAGTTGCCTTATTCGCGGCCGCCTTGTTTTCATTCAAGCGAGCTGCGGCTGCCTTATTTTCAGTCGCCTTATTCTCATTCGTGCGGGTCGCAGTTGCCTTGTTCTCGGTAGCCTTGTAAGGTGCTCCCGCTTGTCGGGCTGCCACTACCCCATGACCGCTGAACTCCGCAGGCTTGGCGGTGGCGGCGATTGCCGGTCTGCCGTGATTCACGGACGCCAAGAGTTCGTGGTTCCTGCCGGCGGCCAGTTGATGCTGTGTCTGAGGCGCTGTTGCAGGAATGTGGCGCTCACGTGACACACTCTGTTCCCGCGCGGTAGGTCGTGCACGAGTTCCACCATTGCCGCCGTTGTAGCTAACATGATTGAACGTGGTGGTGTTGATAACGGTCTTGTTGTAGACATTGTGAATGTTCGTGATGTTCACGTTATTCACTGAGCGGTTGTAGTAGAAGGCTCCGTGGTTCCAATAACCGCCTTGATAACCGTTGCCGCCGTAGCCGTAGCCGTAGTTTATGCCACCGTAGAAACCGACATTCGGACCCCAGTAGCCGCCATTCCAGGCGTAAGCGTTCCCGCCCCAGCCCCAATAACCGGGGGTCCAGAGTAAGCCAATTGCGGGAGCCATCACCCAGGTGCCCGGCACCCAGAAGTAGCCCTGATCCCCGTAAGCCCAGTAGCCAGGCGTCCAAAGATAACCGTCGGCCGGAGCCACGGGTTGATCGTACACAGGCAGCGCGGGTGGAGCGGTCGTGATCGCCACACCAAGCTGCGCGAACGCAGCGGCCGGAATAGAAAGTATCAGAACTGCTAGCAACCATAATCGGATGTTACGCATTTTGAATCACCTTGTCAGATCATCCTTCGATTGCCCGGTCCTACCTTGGTGCTGCGGGCTGCGTGAATTGAAGGGCGATGTGTTAATCCAAGGATTTCACCGGGACGGGTGTGAGTCTGTGCACTATGACTCACTTCTCGGAATGTCGCAAAAGCTGCTGACTCGATCTTTCTGAGATGACCTGGATCGTGTCGGAACGGAAAGCGGCGCGAGTCCAGAGAAATCGACTCGCGCCGATAAAAGTTAGGCTGGTTAGGTCAAACGATCGCCGGTCGCTCGCCCTACTGCAATTTTCCCGTCGTCGCGTTTACCGGGCCGCCGATGGCTTCGCCAGACACGACAAGTTCCACTCGTCGGTTCTGCTGCCGGCCAGCGGAGTTGTCGTTGGAGGCCACTGGCAAGCTGTTACCGAAGCCTCTGGCTGAAACCGAATTTGCAGCGACGCCTTGCTGCACAAGATAATCGCGCACTGAGCCGGCACGATTCTCCGACAGTGTTTGATTCATCGTATCTCCGCCCACATTGTCGGTGTAGCCGCCGACTTCAATGTTGAGTCCAGGGTAGGCGAGCAGAATACCGGCGACTTTCGCCAGTTTCTCGCGTGCTCCCGGCTTCAGTGAATACTTCCCGGTGTCAAACAACACATCGGACATGCTGACGATTAGCCCACGCGCGCTGTCGCGAGTCTGAAGAATCGAATTCAATTGCTCAGACAACTTCGCGCGCAGAGCGGCTTTGTCGGTCTCCGCCTGTTGCACGTTCAACTGCGCCTGTTGTGCCGCCAAGCGGGATTGGTCCGCATCCGCTTGTGCCGCTGAGATGGCCGTCGCTGAGGAAGCCTGGTTTGCAGCCATGTCTGATTGCGCCTTTGCGGTGGCAGCTTGTGCAGCAGCAGCGTCATCTCGGGCCTTAGCTGCATCGGACTCAGCCTGCGCCTTCGCCGTTTCGGCTTTCGCTGTGTCGTACAGAGCCTGCTGTCTCTGGCGATTCGCGTCATCCGCCTGATCCTGTGACCTCGCCTGAGCATCCGCTGAATCCCGACGTTCGTTAGCGAGCCGCACATCGTCCATCTTCTTGACTGCGATCGCGCGTGCATCTTCAGCAGTCTGCACAGCCTCACGGGAGATCGCGATCAGCGGCTTTCTATTTATATGTTTGTTGGTGGCAGCGCTATCCGCATTGTTCATCAATTGAACGGCGTGCTGGTAACTGTCTGGAGCGTACTGTTCGGCTCCCTCGGATTGAGCGATGCGCAGTGCGTTCCTCGCCTCGAAGAATTCCAATGGCAACTTGGCATTCAAGACCACGGGATCGAACTTGTAGCCGGTGGGAATGTAGCCGCCGCGCTCCATCAGTTCGTACTTGGCGTTTACCGCTTCGGTCGTTCCCTTGGTCTCCTCGCGAACCACGTTCTCGAGAATGACCGCATTGCTGGGCTGGCGAACCGCATAGTAAGGTTCTGCGGTGACAATCAGGGCAAATGCCTGAAGATCGGTGGTCACGTTCAGCTTGCTGCGATGGTTCCCGCCAAGCAGGACTTCACCCAGATTCACGGCTCGGCCTTCGGGCGAAATCGCCCACAGGACATAGGTCAGATACTCGTTGCCGAACGCCGTGGGCCTCTGCAGGTTGCCAAATTCCGCTTCGATCGCAATCGACCCGCGCTTGCTATTGATCTCCGCAACGCCGTTGGCTGAAGGCATCAGATCCGTGCCCACGAAATCAAGTTTCGTGGATCCGCTGCGATGCTGATAGTTGACCGCTTGTACGCTGCGGCTGATGACGGTTACGCGGAACGTAGGAGTCGAACTCCTATGCTCAACGTCCCCGGTTGCCTGAGAGTTGATTTGAGCAAACGCACTCAAACTGAGGGTAAGGCCGATTGCTAGTAGAAACTGAGTCTTCAAAGTATCTCCTTGTGGCAGATGTCTGCCCCGTAAATGCATGGTGAAAAATCTTGGATTCGTGCGTTCAACTCTGTGATTGGTATCCCCTACGGGAACATCAGTGTGCCGACGTGAATTCGGGACAACGAATGAAACAGTCCAAACACATCCAGCAGCCACAGAACCACGGCAATGACCACAACGCCATTCAAAATCGACTTGATGGATCCCTGCATTGGAATGAAACGATTCACCAGCCACAGCAGGACACCCACTACGATGAGAACTTCCAGAATTTGAATTAAAGGCATGATCTTTGCCCTCCTTTGTTTCGCCGGGCAAAATCGCACCAATCGCGGCACGTCTTGCTCTGAATTATCAATGTTCGAGAGCATTCATCGTCGAATCGCCGTCCGCCCAAGCTTTCGCGGTGTACACACGGACGAAGAACGCTGAAAGGCTGGATGCGACCGACTCATTGTGAATCGGGATCTCAAATGGCATCGATTTCAGAATCTGGAGCTACGAACCGGTGGTCGCGGCCCATTACACACTCAGCAGAATAAACAATGACAGCTATCGGCTTTGCCGTCTGAGCAAGATAGCTCACAAGCGGCCACTAGGAATCGGGTCTGTTCAATAACCCAATCAGGTTGCCGAAGCGTCGGCGCGCCTTGGCACTTGACAGGTCGCTTAGTGCAAGCCCGCCTACAATCGAGCGCATTTCACGCACGGTGTCGTTCTCATTCGACAATAAAATGTAGGTGCTGGCTCCGGGAAGAGTGACTATGCGAGCGTTCGGGTCCCCACCTTTAAGGTCGTGAACCGTCCTCTTTGTGAAGCCTTCGCCCAAAGGAAAAATCGAGCATAAGAAAGTGTGCCGTAAATGTGCCGTACGCTTTGATCCGCTACGCGCTAAATCGAGCCTTTTCAATACCTGACACAAGTGCTTCCGTGCGGGCTTGAGTTGGAGGTAAGTGATTGAATTATTAGCATGAAACCAAGGATTTTCGCCCTTGTGATCCATTAACTCTGGATCAGCATATCGGGGTTCGAATCCCTGGGGGGCAGCCAAATCAAATCAATCACTTATCTCCAGAATACGCCCGCACGGAAGCACTTTTTCCCTTACTCATGCTGATTCGTTGGTCAAAGAATCTCTTGCAGTCGTCGGAAGAGAAAAGTTTTCGATAACTTCAATTCGGTTGCCGATACGTCATAGCCATCTTCATATGCGAGCGACCCATGCTCTCATAGTGTCTTGCTGTGCGGGTGGCGGGCAGGGTGGTTGGGGTCACTGAATTCGAGCAGTTCGATGGGCGCGCCGTTTTCGACGATAAACGCGACCCGGACGCCCTCGGACGGGCTGTTGGGAGGAATCAGAATTTCGCGCCCAGCGAGCGCGGCGGCGAGATCATCCACTTCAAACGCGACGTGCGGAATTCTTCGTACGAGATCAGGGACTGCCGCGTCCGATTCGAAACGCATCCACTCCACCCCGAATTCGCTTTTCTCGTGGCTGACGACAAAGACTTTCAGGTGTTTCAAGTGTGTCTCGCCAGGCTTCGCTTCCGTAGTGGGAATTCCGATGTGATGGTACCGGCGCATTACTTTTGCACTCCGTGGAATTGCCACAAATTCTACGCTGCCGTTGTGGCGGTTGAAACCACCCCTCGATTGCGTCCTCAAAACTGCCGCAGTGCGTCTACGGCTCGACTCAGTCAATTGGTCCTCGCGCGACGAACCGGCAACGGCTACATAACGGCTATTAGTTGGAACCTCCGTAGGCTTAATCCAATTGCCGTTTGCGTAGCGAAAGAAATCGTCGCCGCGCCTCCATGAGATCGACTGACTTTTCTCGGTGCAAACTTCCTTCCATGCACAAACCTAAACTCCCGGACGCCTGTGTCGATAGAACACCGTGTAGGTCATTTATCGGTCATCGATGGGGACTGGGCCTGCGGGTTCCGTGTGGTGCCGAGACGGAAATCTGTAGGTGTCGCATCACTGGCTCTTGCGCGCCGATCGTCATCGTCATCATCCGAGTGTTTTTTCATCAGTGAAGGCGGATATGGCTTGTTGTGCATCATGCCCTTCCAAAGAATGCGGTTGTAAAGAAGTGGATCGACGCGATCCGCGTCAGAAAAATCCAGGCCTTTGGTAACGCGCGCCCAATAGACAGAGTCGTGGGTAGACTTCGGAATTTTCATGCCGCTTGGAGCGGCGGGTAGCGGCAACGCCGTGCTGTAAAGATACGCTGAAGGCGAAGCCGTGAAGCTCCACTTCTGCGGTGTAGTTGTAAAAACATCGGCCATGGGATGGCCCAGGGAGTCGTTCAAATTCAGGAACTGCTTTACCCCCAGAACCTCTTCCATCGTCCGGATGAAATCGACGGTGTTATAAGCGGTGGAGATGACCGCGCCTTGCTTCACGTAGGCGCCGGCAATAAATGCGATGGTACGGTGAGAATCAACGTGATCGGCGCCGTCCTGCGCGTCATCTTCGATTACGAAGATCAGCGTGTTCTGCGCGTAGATGCTGTCCGCAATTTTCTGAACCAGCAACCCGACCGCGTAGTCATTGTCTGCTTGCATCAACTCCGGCGTGTTGACCATGTCGATGGCGGTATCGAAATTTCCCGTATGATCGTGCATCAAGCGCACCAGGCTCAACCCTGGAAGTCCGCCGTTGGCGTAGTTTGCATCAAAGTCCCGCTCCCACTCCTTGAAGCGGTAGTAATCCGGAAAGTTGTTGTCGAAGCCGCGGTAGTAGGGGTCGGTATACGGTGCCAGTGCCGCATTGGTTGGATGTGCCACCACCGTTTTCGATCCCGCCGGATCGTGAATCACCGGAATCGCACAGGCCGGCTCGTTATAACAGGTTGTATCGACAAAAAAGCCGTAACTGCGCACGCTAAGACCGGCGCGGAGAGCGGCGTTCCACAAGTATCCGGTATTGATCTCGTCGTTGGGCCCATCCGGAGCGCCCGCGTCGGTCTGCCCCGGCAAAATATCCGGATCGTTGGGCGTGAGTGAATCCGCAGCCATGCGCTCGGCAACCGTGGGGAACCCCACATTTACACTTCGATTCAGTCCTTCGGAATCTATGCTGAGAGCGCGGAACCCATACGTGACCGGGTATTGATGTTCGACGACATCCGGAGATTGCGCGGCTGTGCTCCACAGCCATCCGTCATAGCTGACTTCCGAAGTCGCATAGAAGTGGTCCAGCGTGACAAACGTGCGCGCCAGATTGTGCTGGTTCGGCGTAATTGCCTGCCCCCACTGCACTAGGTTCGGGTCCTGATCACCGATCGGCGCGCCCTTCCCATCGACCAGATCACCAAGTACCTGATCGTAGGTCCGATTCTCCTTGATGATGTAGATCACGTGCTTGATGCCTTGGCGGACTGACGCCATCACTCTCGCATCGCTGCTGCTCTCTTTGCTGGAGAACCGGTCATTCGCGGCGACCTGCGCGGTCAGCCCCTCCAGTTGGTTCGCCGTCGGAATCGGGAAGCTTTGCAGACCGGCCTTCGTCCGCTGCGGATTGTATTGATTGGCCGGAAAACAATTCGGTTCGAACGACGTTGGCCCATAGCCATAGCACCAATCGGGATTTGCTCCGGTAGGCGACTTGGCATTCGCAACATACATCCACGTGCCGGCCGCGTTGACACTCACCGAGTTCGGATACCAGCCAGTAGGAATTAGTCCGACGACTTGGTCGCCGGAATTCGTGCCGGTCAACTGGACCACCGCAACATTATTCAAATTGCCGTTGGTCACATACAGTCGTTTTTCGTCCGGGGAGAGCGTAAGGCTGTTCGTGTTCGCACCGGTATAGATAGGATTCGCGATGTCCTGGTTCGAGTTCGAATAGTAAAAGGACGAAGGCAGAACTCCCGCGGGCGCGAGAACCGGAATGGTCTCGATGACCGTGTTGTATGTCAGATAAAGCGTCGCGTCCGGGTTGATATCGATGACGTCGACCGTATCGCTCTGATCTTCCGCGACATACAGCAGCGTTTGCGCGCGATTCAGGACCATCTTGTTGGGCTGGCCCTTCACAGCAATTCGCGCCGTCACTTGCAGTTGCGGCTGTTTCGAATTGCTCGCCGTGAGAGGCACCACGTCGATCTCGCGATCGCGAATACTCGATACATAGGCAACAGCGTGTGCGTCATTTGGGTCGTTGGCGACGGTGTCCTGAACCACTACCCAAAACGGATACTCACCTCCCGGCGATCCCGACGCCGCCGACACCAGGCTTTTTCCGGGGCGCAGATCCAGGTTGGATAAGGCCGGACTGTCGCTAGCCGCGATCGGTTGCGCAGTTTCGACATTTTCCGGCGTCCAGTTTCCGTATCCTCCGGTGAGGATCGATATGGAATCGTTGTAATAATTGGCAACGGCCATGGTCTTTCCACTTGGCGAAAGCGCAATGCCGGCTGCGCAAGGATAGACATAAACCTGCGAGTTTACCGGCACAGCTCCCACCGGCGGAGCCGCATTCAGGCCCACTCCTGTGGTATGACCCAAATGGATCGCGGGCAATATTTGGCCATTCGAATTCTGAACCAGATTCTCCTCCGCCCAAAGGCCGGTCGTGCCGTTATAAGAGAAAACGTGTACGTCGTCCCAGCTGCAGCCCGGAACGTAAAAGTGCGTGCCGGAGGGATCCCACGCGATGCCAAAATAGCTGACGGGAACCTGCAATACCTGTTTCTTGATAGGAGCTCCACTGGAAATGTCGTACACAAACACGTATTCGGTGGAATCACGCGCGTAAAAAGAGGTCAGCGAGTTGCTACCCTCGTCAAACACACGGTTGTAGCCACTGGTTAGCACCAACATGGTGCTGCCGTCCGGACTCACCGTCGTAGTCGCGGCATGCGTTGCCAGCCACTCCGGATTGTCCGCAAGATCAGGGTTGAGTTGCTGAAATTGCGCTCCGGCCGGCGCGAGCGGCGTGATGGTCTGATCCATGTTGGGAATCGCCTGAGCCCACGGAGATACTGCATCGACCGTGATGCTCACTCGTCCCACGGCATTGCCCGCCGACGCCGCTGCCACGATTGTGTAGGTCCGGGTCGAAGTCACAACCGAAGGTGTTCCACTGATCGTTCCCGAACTGCCGTTCAGGCTGAGCCCGGCCGGAAGCGGCGGGTTCACCGTATAGGTCCCAGGGATTCCGTTGCTCAGCGTGAGAGACCTGACGGCTTGTCCCACTGTGTAGACGACCGTGCTGGGTGAATAGGTCAGCGCTGCGATGTTGTTGCCGACCGTGATTGTCAGCCTCGCCGTAGCGCTTCCGAACGCGTTGCTGGCCGTGATGGTGTACGAAGCGGCAGGCGATGCTGTCGATGGAGTGCCGCTAATCATGCCGCTCGTCGCGTTCAACACCAGCTTTGAGGGAAGCGCCGGGCTCACCACGTACTGTGTCGGTTCGCCGCCGGTATTGCTGGGGACATTCACCATGATCGGGACATTCGCCGTGTAAACCGCCGGGTTGCTCGAGTAGGTCAGGTTGGCTGGAGCATCGCTTGTCACCGTGATGCTCAGCATGAAACTCGCGCTGCCGCCCGCGTTGTAGGCGGTTACCGTGTAATTGGCTTGCTCGGCGGCAACCGTCGGAGTTCCACTGATCACACCAGTCGTGCTGTTGAGGCTCAAGCCCCACGGAAGTGTCGGAACTACGCTGTACGAAGCCACGGCTCCGCCGCTGCTCGTTGGGGTATTGGCTGTGATGGCCGCTCCCACGGGGTACGTGGCCGTTGCGGTGGCGTAGCTTAGTTTCAATGGCGCCGGTGTTTGCCCCGGTGTCGATCCCGCTTTTGGAGCGCTGCTCACACCACCACATCCGCAAAGTGACGCTAATAGGCCAATTAGGACACACGTCCATCCGATCGATCGCATCAGAGACTCCCGTGGAATCGTTATTCGCGCAGCCTCAGGGCAAGACCGATCATTTCGCCACGGCGCGGAGCGAGACCGCACTTCAAGCGCTACCTCCGAGCGCCAGGCACAACTGTCGGTACGCCCTGAAACTCTGAACAGGGCGATGCAGTTTGTTGACCGAAACCAAATGAGAAAACGCTTATAGAGAGAAATGACGTCGCATGAATGCATCAACGCCCTTAAGATTGCGACGCGTGGTAAGCCTGACTGTCCTTCCAGCAATACTCTTCTCGAAGCCTGCGCTCGAAGTCCTCAGGACGCAAAGGTCGGCTGAAATAGTATCCCTGAATTTCATCGCAACCGTGTGCTCGCAGAAATGACATCTGGGCTTCTTCTTCAACTCCTTCGGCAATTACTTTGAGATTCAAACTCTTAGCCACATTGATAATTGCAACTGCGATCGCCGCATCATCCGGATCCGTCGCCACATCTCGAACGAATGGGCGGGCAATCTTTAGTTTCGTGACGGGTAAACGCTTCAGATAGCCGAGGCTTGAATAACCGGTTCCAAAGTCATCAATCGCCAGCCCCACTCCCATACTCTTGAGGTCTCGAAGAACGGACTGCGTAACATCTTCGTTCGACAGGAGAACGCTTTCCGTCAGCTCAAGTTCAAGGTATTGCGCCGAAAGGCCCGTGTTCCGCAATACTCTTCGAACCAGATCACAGAAACCTTCATAACGAAACTGCACTGCGGAAACATTGACTGCCACGGGCCGTTGTGGAATGCCCGTCTTCAGCCACTGTTGCACCTGCGAACAGGCCGTCTCGAGCACCCACTGACCAATCGGAATAATCAGTCCGCTGTTTTCGGCGATTCGTATAAACCGATCCGGTGGAACGAGCCCCAACTCCGGATGTTGCCACCGCAGAAGTGCTTCGCAACCACTGATCCTTCCCGTCCCAATTTCCATCTGCGGTTGATAAACCAGAAATAGTTCTTTTCGCTCCAGCGCCTGTCGCAGCCCGTTTTCGAGGGTCAAGCGCTCCATAGCTTGTTGGTTCATTTCTGAGGTAAAAAACTGAAAATTGTTCCGGCCAACCTCCTTCGCCCTGTACATGGCTGCATCCGCATGCTTGATCAAGGTCTCGGTATCTCCGCCATGGTCCGGAAACATGCTGATCCCGATGCTGCACCCTATGCCCAGGGCGTGCCCCTGGATAACGAATCCGGCGGTCATTCGATCCATGCACCTCTCCGCTGCTACGGCGACATCAGGTGCGTCCTTCATGTGGGTTAACACGATCACAAACTCGTCTCCTCCCAGTCGAGCGACCGTGTCCTGCTCCCGGATAACGCTCTTGAGCCGCTCGGCCACACTCTCCAGCAGCAGGTCACCGATCGAGTGCCCGAGCGAATCGTTGATCACTTTGAAGCGGTCCAGATCAATGAACAGCAGTGCCACTTTGCTGTTCTGACGGCGAGCACTGGCTAGCGCTTGTGTCAATCGATCCTGCAAAAGAGCCCGATTCGGCAACCCCGTCAGCGCATCGTAATATGCCAGCGACTGAACCTGCTCCTCGGCCACTTTGCGCTCAGTAATATCTACCAATGTCCCTTCAATTACCTCGACTCCCTGCAAATCATCTTCCACCACACTCAAGTTGAGCATCACCCAGATTGGACTCTCATCCTTGCGGCGGAGCCTGATCTCCCGGTTTGTGATTGCTTTCTCCGCCTTCAGCCTTTTCAGCAATGCTCTTCGGTCGGCTGGAGAGAAATATAAGCTCGCGATGGAGACGCCCAGAGCATTCTGCGCAGATTCGTAGCCCAATATCTGAGCCGCCGCCGGATTGCATTCCAGCACGCGTCCTTCGAACGTGCTCCGAAAAACGCCGGCCAGGTTTCGCTCGAACAGAAGGCGATATCGTCTCTCGGAGGCGCGAATCGCGCTCTCGACCGTTTCGCGCTCACTGACGACAGCTCCAAGGCAAAGACCGGTCACTCCCAACGTCAACATCGCAAGCTGAAGGCGCGGCAGGGATCCACGCGGTGCTTGAGTAATCCACGCGGCGACGGTCATCCCGGCACAAATTGCGAAAGTGGTCAGAACCGCCCCTGAAACACCACGGCGAACTGCGGACCAGATTACCGGGATGAACAATATATATAGCGGTTGATACCGGATTGCGGGGGCATAGCCAAAGACAAACCAGATGGCAAACACTACAAAGACGAAATGCGCGGCCAGTTCCATGGCCTCACTGGCCGAGTGCGCCGCCTTCCTTGCCCCTGGTAACCCGGCCACGTTTGCCGAGTGCAACCAACGCTCCATGGCAGGAGCGATGAATAACAGGGCAAAGGGCGTAAACGCGATAAACGCGAGGCTATCGCTCACCCACCAGTCGGCGCCGGTCCGTAGGATGTCGGGGCGCTTGATCAAACCATCCGCAAAAAGGGTAAGAATTCCTATCAACATGCTAACTACCGATCCGCAGAAGCAGCCAACGAGGTAGAGCCCGACATTGCGTAACGTGCTTAATCTGGTGCTGATCTTCCAACGTTCCTTGAGAAGCCAGGCCGAGCCCACGTAACCGAGATACGACGCAATCGCACCAGGTATGCCACACCAGGAAAAGATCGGTCTGTGGTAGTTCACGAAAGCTGCGACTACGCTGCAGAAAAAAACGAGAGGTACAAAACGGATGCCCCCAGACAGGAGCAGTGCCAAAGTTAACCCGACCGGCAGATACCAGGGCGGAGCCCCTTCCCACTGCTTCGATGCAGCGCTTGATCCGTCCAGTAATACGAATGCTGTTAGGAAGACCGCTCCCACCAATATGTTTTAGAGACAGGGACCTCGTTGCAGTGGGATGCAGCACCAGTCGAAGGGCTTGGGGAGCCTTCGTTGTTTTGTATCTGCACACTGTTCGGCAGCGCGCTCATTTGGCGAGATCGCCTCAATGGCCATCTCCAGCCGTGCTTGCTCTTTTCTCTGAAGACACTTTCGAAACCATCCTCGGAACACACTCTCCCGAAAATGATCGGCATTCTGACGGCTGAAGATGAGTCAGGACCGGGTATCGGATAGAAGGGCAGGCGCCGGGCGATGCCAACGTAGAATTTGACTTGATCCCGACCGTCAAAGTCGATCGGCTCGAGTCTTGTCGCCGCAGTGCTTTGCCGGTTAAGTCATTCTTTGTCAAGATTTTGCAGACTACGGCTCGAATCTCTTGCCGCTAACTCATTTTGTTTTAATAAGATGCAGCCAGGTGGACAAGCTGAGCCGCTCCAGCTTCCGGGTTAACTTCCTTGTTATGAATATCTTGCGAGTAAATCGTTTGTTATCAATATTTTGCGTTCAACGAGCGGCCCCTTGGTTAGATAAGTCCTTTAATCGCAATATCTTGCTGATCTGACGGGAAAAAGACTGAACGCGTAATATCGCCCGCGCCTCGCGTCTTCGCATAGCCAACGCATCAGTCGTGGCTTACAATCTGCCCGGAATAGCGAAAGGAAAAATTCCGTGCTTTCGGCGATGACTTGCCACCACGTCTCAATGAGCATTACTTGCTTCCTTGCGTTCGTTGTTCTTGCGGTCGGATTCAGTTCGGCACAGACATATCCTGAGTCCTATCCGCAGGCCGAGATTTCAAACGGTGTGCTGCGAGCAACGGTTTATCTGCCGGATGCGGAGAAGGGCTTCTATCGCGGCACGCGATTCGATTGGGCAGGCGTGATCGGTAGTCTCGAATACAAAGGCCACAACTATTTTGGGCCGTTTTTTGAGAAGTTCAATCCGGCGGTCTCTGACGTTGTGATCGGCGACCCCATTGAGGCTGGCATCAACAGCGCGGCGAGCGGTCCGGTGCAAGAGTTCGTCAACAGTCCCGACGGAACCGTCTTTGGATACGCAGAAGCAAAACCGGGCGAAGCATTTTGCAAGATTGGCGTAGGCGCCCTGCGCAAGGTCGACGACGCGCCCTACAGTTCCTATGTCAATTACGCGATCCTGAATAGTGGCAAGCGAAGTGTTAACGCGCACGCCGATTCTATAGAGTTCACCCAGGACGTGGTGGATTGTGGCTCTGGATACGCTTACAGCTACCGCAAAACAATTCGCATGCTCAAGGATGAGCCCGTCATGACAATCGCGCATCGGCTGACGAACACGGGGGCGAAGCCGATCGAAACCCAAGTGTACGATCACAATTTCCTGACGATCGATCATCAATCGACCGGACCGGATGTGACGATTAGTTTTCCCTTCGCGCTCAACCCGACGGAAAAACTGGATCCGTTGGCCGAGATTCGCGGAAATCAACTGCACTTCTCAAAAGAGTTCAAGGGCAGCGACACATTTTACGGAGAATTCAAGGGCTTCGGGAGCACAGCCAAGGACTATGAAATCCGCGTCGAGAATCAGAAAACCGGGGCGGGCGTTGAAATTCGTGGCGATCGGCCTTTGGCGAACCTGGGGGTCTGGGCGGTTCGAACGGTG
>Ga0209060_10003136_pt1 | contig 14227 bp, 10 predicted proteins | sample Coa_R1_8_FD_187155 | JGI IMG/M metagenome (GOLD analysis project Ga0209060, IMG submission 187155) | Surface soil microbial communities from Centralia Pennsylvania, which are recovering from an underground coalmine fire - Coalmine... | ecosystem: Environmental > Terrestrial > Soil >...
TGTACCTATGAATAGCCTACAACTATACGTGAAAAGTAAAGGTACATCGCACAGAGGTACATACACTTTTCTGCCTTCTTTCCTGTTTTCTTTTTGTGTAGAGAAAAAATCTCGTGTTTCTTTCTTTTGCTGCTTTCCTTCAAAACAAACTTAGAAGCATACCCTCTTCTTCTCTCTTGCTTGCTTGACGTTCACTTGCTGCTTTTCTCACTTCAACCTCAAATCATGCTTAGGCACGCCCGTTTTACCCACTTGCTTTTCGGCTTGCTTGCCCATATACTAACCAGCGACAACCTACAAAGAGAACCGCCCTCATTGTCCAGACAAGGGCGGTTCTCTTTCCTTTTCTCCCTTCAGTCAATCTCTTACAACCCTTCCTACTTCCCTTGATTAGTTTCCTCTCTCCTGTCTTTCTCCTGTCGTTTTCCCGCCCTTTTCCTGTCGTTTTCCTGCCTTTCCTTCGGTCATTCTCTCCCCCCCCCTTACACGCAAAAAAACACGGTCGTACCGTGTCTTGCTGTTTCATCTCGCGGGGTTTTCGCCACTCTTGCTTTCACTCCGCTATCAGAGCACTAGCGCTTTCCTCTCCTGCTGCGCGTATCTTGAGCAGTCCATAGCTTGCTGACAACTGATAAAGGACTCTGCCGTCTCTGGTAACCCCGTAGGATCACAGCACAAACGACGCCCGTGTACCAACCACGCAAAACTTCTTTCTGCCACCCTACATATCCATGTTTTATCCTATTCTGTTCTCTTACCATTCGTATTATTACATTATTTCATTTAATTATTATATAAATACATGATTTTTCTATTAATATAATATAATTATATTACTGCATCTCGAAATAAATGTAAAATAGGTAAAGATAACAGATGAGAAATAGGAATAAAATCAATCTCCTACTGATTGTTAGTTTCATCGCATGTATTATGATATTAATACATACGGAAAATGCCTCTGCGATATCTTTCTCGTTACATACAGCAAGACATACATACCTACAACAATGGAAGTGCGAGAAAAATTGCCAGAAACATACCAATAAAAATTGTGGCTGTCAAGAAAAACAAGGGCCACAAGGTCCACAGGGTCCCAAAGGTGACACCGGAGCTACCGGAGCTACTGGTCCACAGGGTCCCAAAGGTGACACCGGAGCTACCGGAGCTACTGGTCCACAGGGTCCACAAGGTCCTAAAGGCGATACTGGTGCTACTGGTCCTACCGGCCCACAAGGTCCCAAAGGCGATACTGGTGCTACCGGAGCCATTGGCCCACAAGGTCCACAAGGTCCCAAAGGCGATACTGGTGCTACCGGAGCCATTGGCCCACAAGGTCCACAAGGTCCCAAAGGCGATACTGGTGCTACTGGTCCTACCGGCCCACAAGGTCCCAAAGGCGATACTGGTGCTACCGGAGCCATTGGCCCACAAGGTCCACAAGGTCCCAAAGGCGATACTGGTGCTACTGGTGCTACTGGTCCTACCGGCCCACAAGGTCCCAAAGGCGATACTGGTGCTACTGGTGCTACCGGCCCACAAGGTCCCAAAGGCGATACTGGTGCTACCGGAGCCATTGGCCCACAAGGTCCCAAAGGCGATACTGGTGCTACTGGTCCTACCGGCCCACAAGGTCCCAAAGGCGATACTGGTGCTACTGGTGCTACTGGTCCTACCGGCCCACAAGGTCCCAAAGGCGATACTGGTGCTACCGGAGCCATTGGCCCACAAGGTCCCAAAGGCGATACTGGTGCTACTGGTGCTACTGGTCCTACCGGCCCACAAGGTCCCAAAGGCGATACTGGTGCTACCGGAGCCATTGGCCCACAAGGCCCACAAGGTCCAGCGGGAGGAGTATTAGACTTTGCTGATTTCTATGCGTTGATGCCTCCCAATAATGCATCAACCGTTGCCCCAGGCACAGATGTAAGTTTTCCGCAAAATGGACCGATAAGCGGGACTGCCATTAACCGTACAGGTCCCAGCACCTTCAATTTAGCTGCTATTGGCACATATCAAGTCTTATTTCAGGTGAGTGTAACCGAAGCAGGTCAATTGATTGTAACACTTAACGGAGCTGACCAAGCCTATACAGTGGTTGGACGTGCAACTGGTACGTCTCAGATAGTAGGAATGACTCTTGTGACAACAACGAGTGTCAATTCAATACTGACCATACAAAATCCATCTGGCAATTCCACAGCTCTAACCATCACTCCTCTCTCTGGAGGAACAAGACCTGTTTCAGCACATCTTGTCATCACACGGCTCCAATAGGGAGCAAAAGATATTTTTCCTACAAGAGGTATCTCTAAGAATGTGTTTGTTAATCGCCTGCTAGCCGATAGATCAAAGCAAGGAGAAGAAATCGGGAAGTAGGAGAAAATGGAAGGGGGTGTTACACCCACAAATCGGTGTAACACCCACAACAGGGAAGAGTGTAACCCCCAGAACTTATAGGGCCAAATCTGTACAATTCAGCGGGCGGCAATATATGCCAAAATCGGACGTTTGATGCGACTGGCAGAAATGCATGAAAGCTCTTCCCGCCTGCGCTCGTAGGATTTTCTCAAAACCCGTCTCGAAAACTCCATCTCAAAACTGAAGATCTTTCATGGTAAAGTGAGACATCTAACCCCCAGAATAATTATGCCAATTCTCCTTGACTTAATGTTGGGATTTACACAAATTCACTCTCAATGCCAATTTATCCATAGTAAAACACTATCTTAGCCACGCCCGTTTTACCCGCTTGCCCAACCCACACAAAAAAACACGGGAACACCGTGCCTCTCTACTTCATCTTTGTTTTTTTACCATCTCAAGCTATCATTCCGCTAGCAGTGCGCTATCGCTTTCCTCAAAATCTCCACTCCGTCCTATTCCTTTTATTAAAGCCCCGTTGCTTCTTTTCGTTACACATGACACCATCCCAAGAAAAAGGGGAAGACATCTCTTCTCTTCCCAAATTCTTCTTCTCACTGAATAACACCGTCTGCATGCTGTAAATAATTCTAACTTACGTTTTACTACTCTTCATTTCTTTGAAGGTTTTCTTGACTTTATATCCCTTAAATCTCTATACTCTTCTTGTAATTGTTTTGTCCGATATCCACAGAAGAAATAAATGGAGGGGATTTTTTATGGCGAACTGTGAACGTTGTGGTTATCTTTTAACGAAAGGCGTCTTGAAATGCGCCAATTGTGGCTTTTTAAAGGACACCTTACCAATTGCTGATTCTCTAGCCTCTGCCGGTAGTATGATGTCGAAAAGTGCTACATCTGTAAGCGAACAAGAACATACTCTCCTTGATCATGCAGAACATGAGCATCATCAACAACAAGTTCAACATAGTACTCATCTCAGTCAGGATCAGTCTAGCTCTCATAAACAACAACAAGCTCAACATGCTACTCACCAACAAACAAAAAATGTACATACCGCTCATCATCAGCCTACTACCACCCATTTAACATCACATCAAATCCAAGCAACAGCACCACAAAAATTTCTCGGATCAAATGTAGCACGAGGAATTGCTCGTGTAGTACCCATCATCTTCATTGGAATGGTAGGAATTTTTCTGTGGACCTTTTTTCATACACCACAACTTACTCTTAGTGGTACACCTACCCAAGGGAATAGTATTCACTTAAATGGAAAAAACTTTCCTGCGGGTCATCCTATATTCGTGAGCTTGGATGGACATGCTCTGAAGGAAAATCAGCTCTCTTTTTCTGCTTTTCAGTTTTCAGAAATGTCCATTTTCTCCTCATTTTCCAAAGACCCTACTATAACGCCTCCCATAGGTACTCCCATTCCCGTACAAAATGATGGGACATTTACAGTACTTGTATTGATTAACACGAATTGGGATGCAGGAAGCCTTCATACGCTTACTGTGAGAGATGAAAACGGTGCTTTTCTTGCTAGCCAAAGCTTTACGGTCCTCTCCAAAGCAATTTTAACAACGAACATAGCACCTACGACAGTTATAGCAACAACATCAGCACCAACGACCTCAACATCAGCACCAACGACCTCAACATCAGCACCAACGACCTCAACATTAGCACCAACGACCTCAACATTAGCACCAACTACTCCAATACGAATAGCTGTAAAACCGTCCATATCTTCATTAACAGTACAAATTTCAAAACAAAAGTCTCAACACCTAACGACCAAACAACAGTTTTCAACTAAGAAACAACACCCAACTAAGAAACAGCATCCAACTAAGAAACAGCATCCAACCGAAAAACAGCATCCAACTAAAAAACAGCATCCAACCGAAAAACAACACAAAACCAAAAAATCACAAGATTCCGGATCATGCGGTTGCGAATCTAGTAGTTCTGGTTCAAGCGATTCAGGTTCTAGTAGTTCAGGTTCTAGTAGTTCTGGTTCAAGCGATTCAGGTTCTAGTAGTTCTGGTTCAAGCGATTCAGGTTCTAGTAGTTCTGGTTCAAGCGATTCAGGTTCTAGTAGTTCTGGTTCTAGTAGTTCTGGTTCGAGCGATTCAGGCTCTAGTAGTTCTGGCTCTAGTAGTTCTGGTTCAAGCGATTCAGGTTCTAGTAGTTCTGGTTCGAGCGATTCTGGTTCTAGTAGTTCTGGTTCTAGTAGTTCTGGCTCTAGTGGTTCAACAATACCTTATTAACTAAACTTTAATAAAAGCCTATCCAAGTAAAAAAACAACGAACAGGCCAATCGCTTTCACGACAGGCCTGTTCTTTTTTTCTTTGCTAGCCCTTCACCCAACAATCTGCTATTAACACATCTTGTTCAGGTAAAGCCACGGTCGGCAAGAACTCCCGACAGGCTTGATACATACAGTCCGCTAGCACCTTCTCCGCTCCTTCCACAAGGCTTTCAGGGGCTTCTAGCACGATTTCATCATGCACGGTTAGCACAAAATGGATTTTCTCCGGTAATCGCTCAAAAAGCAATCCTAGCGCTCTTTTGAGAATATCGGCATTGGTCCCTTGGATGCCGTAGTTCTTGGCACACCGTTCTTTTTCCCCTTTTTTCCTCCCTTTGACAATTTCTGATCACACCATAACACCAATCGAGGCGAAAGCAAATACGCTGTTTTCTGAAGCTCTTGCTCTTTCAAAGCAATTCCTATAATCTGCCCTCCCTCCTACTCATACGCTACTACATACGGCCACTCTCGTTCTAAACGCTAGCTATAAATCCCCCCTACGACCCCATCCAGATTTCCAAAATAAATCAATACAGCTTGTCCAAGAGACAACATAGAGCCTCTACTCCTTTCTTCCGCAAAGACTCAACACAAAAAATCCCCTCCCTACCACTTTCCCCCCTCAATCCGTTTTTTCTCATCACTACAACGACCCTTCAATGTCTCTCATTACACGATTCTCTCCTATCTTCCTTTCCACTGGAAAACGGATATCTACTCCTTTTTTCTTCATTGCAGATACAATCTCACTTAATGTTGCTATCTCAGTCGGAATTAAAAAAGATTCTCCATCATCTTCCGCTGACCGTAAGAGATGACCAAATACCCACCCATTCTTCACAGACGGTCGAACCGTTCCCATGATCATCGCTAAAAACGGATTCACGCCTCTTACTTGCTTCAAGAGACATTCCCAACAATGCCTCGTCATTCCTGCGCAACAATACACCCCTTGCACTTGTTCATCACGAGCAACATTCCAAGCAATATTCACCGCCTTTCTGCGTTCAAAACCCACACTCCACATCCGTTGAATTTGAAAGATATTAATATAATGTTCCTGAATATACTCTGCTGCTTTTCCACAACTAGTACAGATCTCTCCTCCCTCTCTTTGTGCATACGCCCACGAAGCGAGTAAATGAAATGGATACTGTTCCCCTTGATTCTCAACACTGTTACACATACCATGCTCTCCTTCTAATCAACTCATCACCCATCAATCTTCTTCCCCTCCATTGTACCAACCTTTTCCGTCTTCTCTTTTCCAAACGATAACAGGACGCTTTTTTCAGCAACCTCCTTCCCTGGTGGTCCTCGTCTCACCTTTCAATAACTGAACAACTGCTTCTTTACAAGAGACAGACAGAAGAAAAACAACCAGACGAAGCGAACAAATCTCAATTTTTCCCGAACAAAACTCCATCACTCTCAATACCCGTCACCCACAACCGAACAAATCTCAATTTTCTGCCGAACAACGACCGAACAACAACCGAACACACGATCGTGGATTAGAGCGGGCTGAGCTACCCCTATCCGAACAAACACCGAACAGCAACCGAACAAATCTCAATTATAGCTCTACAATACCCTCTGGCACACCGAACAAATCTCAAGAAAAATCTCCATTCAAAGAAAAAAAGAAACAGTCATGGAGTAGATTCTTTCTCTCCCATGACTGTTTCCACTCCGCCACACCTACACCGTTTCAACGACCCCCTCAACTATCCCTTCCTCTGATACCTCTTCACCTCCCATCACTCCCTCATCCTCACCATGGGAAAGAAAACCACCTTCTTGCGTCTCCTCTCTGAGACGTGCGAGCCACACCTTAGCGGTGCTACGCGAAATGCCAAACTCTGAGGAAACCATCTGACACGTCGCATGCGGGTAGCGTTGCACATACCATCCTAAATCCTCACTACAAGCCTCATAGCGCCGTTTGGAAGAGACTCTCGCCTCTAACTGACGCCCACTCTGCCCATGCTGACCACTTCCTATCTCTTGAAGTCCTGAGATGGACCCTAACCCACGCTCTTCCACATATTCGGCAAAGGCACTGACCCGACTCCCTAAGACGCGCTCCACTTTGACGACCTCTTTGGCATTTTTCTGCGGATCACTGCGTACATTGGCAAAAGCTTGCATGGCGATATCGATCTGCATCCCTCGCTCTCCATGAGCCAAGACCGCCATCTCAATACGATCATCTTGAATGATATCAACTAATCCCTCATCAGCCATCTCTCGAAAGAGCTCGGAAAACACAAAGGTCAGGGAAATCGTGAACGCACAACACAAGGAGAGAGAGATCCCCACCACACTGTTCAGCGATTGAAACAAGTCTTGCCAGATTTGATCTCCTACCGCGCCACTAATCACAATCCCTAACACAATAATGGGAATGGCCAACCAGCGATTCCGCTTCAGATGCTTCACGATCTGCTCATAATCATACTTCTCCCCTTCCGATGGTTCCCCTCCTTTATTGCGTAACTTGATCACCCGCTTCTGATACGCATGCTCCACTTTCGCTAATTCTTTATTCACCGTCCGTAAGATCATTAACCCCCCCAAGGACAAACGCTCGATCACGATCGATAAGGGGAAACAGAGTAAGGCGGAACAAAGAGAGAGCCATTGCACTTTCACCCACAACAAGGCGATCACCCCAGCGGTAATCTGACTAGCCGAAAGGCACAAAGCAATCATATTGCCCATCGTCAGTTGCAACCCAATCATTTGACTGTTGAAACGATGGGTCTTGGCGATCAATTGATTGAAATCGATCCCCAGCTGCTTTGGCTTCCCTTGCTTCTCCTGTGGATCGACGACTGTTGATACGCGCATGGCTAATTTCTCCCTCTTCTTCGATATTCCATGATCAATTCCCCCATAAGCACCACAAGCGTGACACTTACCCCCACAAAAAACGCGTTCAACCCAATCACCTGTGTCCCCAGCAACAAGCCAAGCAGCATGAGTACCGTCGAGAGGGTCAAATGAGCACGGAACAAGTAGCCGTGTTTCCAGAGCCAATTCATTGGTCTCTCCTTTCTTTCACGGCCCGAATGAGGTACAATGCCCTTGTCAGTGTGCATCGTAGCTCATCCGAGCAAAGATAAAAAATTAATGGCGATTGGATATGGTCTTATCCAAGTCGCCATTTTCTTTCACTAATTGATATTGAAACAACCCACGAATAACACCAAACACAAAACCTGTTTTCCATTCTAAAGGAACCGGCCCACTCTCTAATGGTATTTCATCGTATTCACTAAATGCGTCTACAATCATACAATGAATATCAATAATACTCATAGGCCCATCTAAAGAGACCTCCATTCCGCTTTTTACTGCTTCTTCAAATTCAATCTGATCAAAAGGTCTGATAATTTGTGTCTGCATCTTGTTTTTACTCCCTTACTGAGTATCAAGCATAACAACAATAGATTAAATTTGCTTCAAACAATATAAGTGTCTTTAAAAATAAAGCTTACCACAATATCTAAAGAAAACTTACAGAAATTATGATAACATATATTTTCAATGTTTGCAAGTGTAAAAAATGTGTGCTATAATGTCCATATTAGATAAAAGGAGGACTTTATTGACTAATCAATCTTCATTTGAACAATGGATGACAATGGGCGATGCAGTTTTTACCCTAAGAAATGAAGGTATTACTGTTTCTATCTCTAAATTATCCAGATTAGCAAATACTAAAAAAATCAAAGTATCTAGAGATCCCCTTGATGAAAGGGTTCGCCTAGTAGATGTAGTAGAACTAAGAAACTACTTTAGCGCGTCCAAAAGATTCAGACCATAAAGAAAGAGCCTGCTCTTCATTGCCAATCATAGCAGGCTCTTCTTTACTGTCTGTTAACAGTCTTCAACGAAAGGATTTAATTTCACAATGAGTATACAACACTCATCAACCAATGTCGATCAATCTAGCTCTCACCTCGTGTTACGCGATTACGCTCTCACACTCCATGAGATGGGATTTAATGTCCTTCCCCTTCCTAATCAGTCCAAAGCAACAACGATAGAATGGAAGAGGTTTCAAAAACACCCCCAAACCGAAAAAGAAGTAACATCTTTCCCCTGGCAAGAAAACATTGCCATCATCAACGGACCCAACGGCTTACGAACCATCGATATCGACAATTGTCACAATAGCCAACTCCTCGAACATATCCTCTTTCACTTAGGACTTGAAGCTGACTACCCTTGGATTACCTACACCCCTGGCAAAGGGGGCGGCTATCATATTCATCTTCTTTGTCACGAACCTTTATCCCTTACTAGCAATGGCGTCTTAGTGGGTATCCCTTTTAGTCCTAAGACCGCTTCTTTCAAACAAATCGAGCTCCGATGGCATAGCTGTTACACACTACTGCCTCCCTCTCTCCATCCTGAAGAGCAAGCTCCTTACCAGTGGGCTTTTGAGGTTCCTTCCAGTGAACCTGCTACTATTGCTACCAGTCTGGTCGAGAGCCTTTTCGTTTCTTTGGCTCGACCACAAAAAGATAACCCACAAGAGGAGGTCTATATAACGGATACTCTACCAACACCCACACCAAGCGATCAGAAAGCGAAAACCAACGACACCAAAGAAAACAAATACGACGCTTGGTCTCAAAAAGCCCTCATTCAAGAACTCGAAATTTTGCAAGCTGCTCCCAAAGGAAAACGCAACCACCAACTCAACAAAAGCGCCTACAACCTCGGCCAAATCGTTGGAGCCAAACAACTTAATGAACAGGACGTGATTACCGCCTTAACCCGTACTGCCACCTTCCTCGGGCTTGGAGAAGGAGAAATACGTGCCACGCTCAAAAGTGGCCTAGAAAGCGGCAAACAAAAACCCCGTCTTCCTAAACAAGTCTTTAAATCCAATGAACCACCCCTTCGACTCCCTTTATTCAAAAACATTGATGAACAAAAACTCGCCAACTTCTCCGCTGATGATCAAGGGAACGCGGAAGCCGTTCACTACCTCTACAATCAGTTTATCGCCTTTAATGAGGCTTATGGCTGGCTTATCTGGAATAGCACCCATTTCAGCCCCAGCCAACAACGCATTAATACCCTCATTGTCGAAACACTCCGTCTGCGTATGGAACTGGCACGCAAGTTTGAACGGACAGAATTAGCCGCCGTCTCAAAAGCTATGGCCGGTCGTGTCGCAGCTTGCCGAACCCTTCTTGAGAATATTGCCTATGTGGAAGTCTCAGAGTTCGACAGCGAGCCTGACCTTATCAATGTTGCTAACGGTATTATTGACTTAAGAACTAAGACCCTTCTTCCTCACTCGACCGAATACCGCTTTACCTGGTGCTCTCCTATCCGCTACCTTCCCAATGCTGATAACTCTTTTTGGGTCAATTTCCTTTTTGAAACGGTCAATACCCAAGAAATGGTAAACTATATGCAAGAAGCACTTGGATATAGTATCACTGGCCATACCTCTGAAGAATGCCTCTTTTATGTGTTTGGTCCTCCGCGCTCGGGAAAAGGAACCATGAGTGAAATAATTCTGGCTATTCTTCCTCGTCCTATTGCCATTGAAGTCGACTTCAATACCTTTACTGCCAAACGAGAAGGCGATAGCCAAAATTTTGACCTTGCACCTCTCAAAGCGGCTCGTATCGTCTTTGCTTCTGAGTCCAACAAATACCAAAGCCTCAATCCTGCTAAGATCAAGCAACTTACTGGTGGCAATCTTGTTTATTGTAGCTTTAAACACAAAGATATGTTCAACTACCGCCCACAATATTCAATGTGGCTGAGCTCCAATCATGAAGTCAATGCTGATGCCGATGATGATGCTCTTTGGGGTCGTACCAAAGTTATCCCTTTCCCTAACTCCAAACTCGGTACAGAAGATAAGACCCTCAAGCTTCGTATGCAATCACCCGATGTTCTAGAAGGCGTTTTAACATGGCTCGTTGATGGCTCGTATCTCTGGTACCAAAATCGCGGCAAAGGACTCGTTACTCCCGATGCCGTCAAACAACTTACCCAACAACAAAGAGATGCTCAAGATAGCGTTGGATTATGGTTAGAGGAATGCTGTGAACTTGATGAAGATGAATGGACGGAAAACTCTAAAATTCGATTCTCTTACGAGAACTGGTGTCAAGAAAATGGTTACGAACCTAAAAAAGCCAAAGGTCTATCCCAATCTTTAGCTGCTCACGGAATTGAAGTTAGCGTACAAAAACGAATTACTGGTAACGACTTTAAATCCAATGTACTTAGAGGTGTAAACGGATTAAAGATCTTAACATGCTAACAATTTTGTACCAGATTAATATTAATCTGGTACAACACCGTGAACCAGCTTGATAAGCCGGTTCACGGTGTTTTTTTTACAATTTTGTACCAGATGTACCAGAAACATCTGACTTTTTACCCTCTCGGTCTCTACATTTGAAATTCACGGTTTCTTCTGGTACATCTGGTACAAAAAGTAATAGTATATGGTGTAAAACGGCTCTGGAGGCTCTTTTATAGCTTGTACCAGATTGTTTTTTTACTATGCTGTTTTAGCGAACCAGGGGGAGAGAGATACGCTTTGTACGCTATCAAGCATTATTTACACTTTTTCCCTATAAGCAAAAAGGCCAAAAAAAGGCCAAAAATCGCCCAAAAAAGGCCAAAAATCGTCCAAAAACGTGATTTTTCTAAGTCAGTATCATGAGGAGTGAAGAAAGGAAAAGGATCATGAAAAAAGGAAAAAAAAGACGGTTTCGCTTACGATTTAACACAGAAAAAGAACTTCCTAAAGCATTATTTGATAAATTAAGTAAAAGTGATTTAAAATGGTTTAAAGAGCATTCAACGGCTTGGTATAGGATACGTCCATATGAGGAAGGGGAATTTCATATGAAGCTACCGATAGAGAATGGGGTAGTCTGTGTGGTGCGTATTCATAAGTATTATCAATTAAGAAGTGTTGTAGATGCGGAGAGAGGAAAATGGTTAGAAGAGGGAGGAGATGAACAGGATGAAGAACTCCAAAGGTTTGTAAGAGACATGGGAGGACCTGAAAATTTTCGTGATATGGAAGAGGAAGAGTAACGCTAGCCCTCGTATTTATCCTATCATAGATCTCACGTTTGTCCTAGCGTAAACCACGTATGTTTGTGTGAGGGGAAAAGTGGGATGAGCGCGAGGTTTGGTATGAGGTATGAGGGGACGAAAAGCGGTCTTGGTAGCTGAGAAGGGGGCTCAGAAGGACGGGATGAGTAGGGAAGAAAAGAGGCAAAAATCCCCCTACTGTCCGCAAAATGGAGGAGAAAAAGGGGTAGCTAAAAGGAGACAGCAAGGTAACAGAAAGGTAGCAGCAAGGTGACACATTCCTAGCCAAAGAAGTTACCTTTCTGTTACCTTTGTGCTAGGAATGTGTTAGGGGAAAAGAAAACAAGTCGTAGCCGATGGGGGAAGGCTCCACAAAGTAGAGTTTATCGAGCAGAAAAAAAGAGGGGGAAAAGCCTCACTACTGGAAGAAAAAGCCTGAAAAAGAGGGTCGAGAAGGAGCTAGCAAGAGCTAGCCAGTCAGAGAGGGGAGATAGCATCTCTGCTAGCCGGTTCAAGCTACTTCAAAGCGTCTTGTAGCGGATCAAGCTAGCTCGTGATCTAGCCGTTTTGGAAAGTCTTTATCTTGCATTACCCATAGTGGTGAGTCGAAAAGCGGTCAGAATGGTCAGAAGACGAGAAGGAAGCACACGAGAAGAATGCTAGAGCTTAGAAACCTTGATCTGTCGGAGAAGGGTAGGGAATGCTTGCTGATAGGCAGTCTCGTCTTGCCAGCCAGTGAAGTCGCCAATATGACGGAGAGAGCGAAGACTAGAGATCCACGCACGGTTGTTTGTCAGAACAAGATCATCAAGTCGAAATAGAAAACAAGGTTCAGTCTTCTAAGTCCCATGGACGACGTTCAGATAGATTGAATGAAAGTTGCTGACGAAGCGTAGCTCTATCAGGTTCCTCTCTGTTTTTTACATCTTCTGGTATATCATCTTCTATTTTATCTAATGCTTCTTTTCTGCGGGCATTAAATTCCACTTTAAGAGAAAGTATCTCTTTTTTATAATCTTCTTCCTCTATTTTGCCTGATATATGTTTACTATCAAGTTTTAATTGTTGGTGAGCTCTCCAATTCCCGACTTCCTGTAGAACCTCTAATACTTTAGGACCTGAATTATGAGATATATCTGCTATTAATATCTCCTGTATCCTTTGAGCTCTTGATATTATTTGTTCTTGAAATATTTTATCATATTCTTCTGTCCCAATTGATTCGTAATTGCTTCTAATAGCTTCTCTAATTAAGGATTCTTTCGGTTGAAATTGTGCTGTAAATGCGGGTTTGTAAAAACGATCTAAAGCTCTTTGAGGAGCCCTAACAACATCAGAATTGTTAACTCCATCAGAAAATCTTTGGACAGCCTTATGTGCCTCCCCTGTTCTCCAAAGACTAAATTCCGTACCTTTCTGATAACCAGGTTGATTACAAAATTCTTCTTTTTCTTGCTCCATGGCACGCAATAATGCTTGATACTCTGGTGAAGTATTCATATTTCGTATAGCCTCTTGCTCCGCATCTACTAACTTTTGATACTCAGGAGTACGACGAAAAGCTGATATTGCTTTATCTCTTGCTTCTTTCGGAGTAAGAAACCGGTGGGTCACAACATCTTCTATTAATTCCTTTTCCTCTTTTTTAGTTTTTTCCTCTTGTTGCTCAAGAAACCGACGGCGCTCCGCTCCATTGAAAGGATGCAAGCTAGAAGAGGGTTCCTCATTAACTACGAAAGAGCGATCCTCTCCTTCTTGGCTTCTTCTTCTTCTTCTCGTTTCCGAAGAGGACCTGCTTCCCAATGTCATAGAATTATCCTTTCCTTCTTTATGAGATAATCATTTCTTTCGCTAATAGAAGAATGCAAACACAGCATAGAAAAGTCACTGGAAATGTGGGCGCTATGTGAACGAAAGAGGTCTCATCAGACCATGAAAAGTCCTTTGTTTTGAGACAAAAAAGTAATGAGCGTCGTTGAGAAGAGCTTGCCTATTTTTGTGTTTGGATGATGTGAGAGAAACTAGCTGAGCTCATATGAGCTCAAGAGGGGGGGAGTATAGATGTTTGCAAAGAGGCTGCCAGGACGACAAAAAGTGGCGGGTAAAACGGGCGTGGCTAAAAATGATTTGAGCTTGAAGTGAGAAAAGCAGTAAATGAACGTCAAGCAAGCAAGAGAGAAGAAGAGGGTAGGCTTCTAAGTTTGTTTTGAAGGAAAGAAGCAAAAGAAAGAAACACGAGATTTTTTCTCTCCACAAAAAGAAAAGAGGAAGGAAGGCAGAAAAGTGCAGGTACCGCTGTGCCATGTACCTTTACTTTTCACGTATAGTTGTAGGCTATTCATAGGTACATGATAATCTTAAGTACAACAAAAAGCCGTACAAAGAAGGGGATGTCACGCAAAAAAACCAAAAAATGGAGGGGATAGCAT
>Ga0209060_10003138_pt1 | contig 14226 bp, 14 predicted proteins | sample Coa_R1_8_FD_187155 | JGI IMG/M metagenome (GOLD analysis project Ga0209060, IMG submission 187155) | Surface soil microbial communities from Centralia Pennsylvania, which are recovering from an underground coalmine fire - Coalmine... | ecosystem: Environmental > Terrestrial > Soil >...
CGCAAAATTCGCCATGCAAGCCTCCTCCATTATGCGATGGGGCGAGTCTCTCACGCTGGCTGGAACCTGTCAAATCGATTCTTGCCCTAAATCACTCAACACAGCAAGGAAACGTGCGGAAGATGGGATGCAGGTCACGGGCCTGAGCGACCTGCATCTGCTCATCCTTGGCTTACTTGGCCCGCCCTACGAAAAATACTATGAATTAAGCAAGTAGACATGCGGAAGATGGGCTCGAAGAGGTCTGTGAAACCCGCGAAGCACATGCGCTACGCCGCATCGAGTGGGTCGCAAGGAACTATCTGCAACAACACCTATGCCCTACACGTCGGCAATTAATCATACGAGCAGGAGTGAAGGCTTGGAAAAACCATCCAACCATCCAGGACGCCATCGAATCCACGCTCGCCTTCTTACAAGCATCGGCGGTTCGCTAACAGGGAAGAAGATTCTACTCTTCAATTACATGAAGCGCCATAAGAAACAGGGACTCCTTCATTGGAAGAGGGAATCCCTGTTTCTTTGGTTGCACAACTTTATTGTGAAGTGTACAACTTTATTGTGAAAGCACAACATGGACCTTGCGAATAAAGTCCTTCACTACCCCATTCATAAAAACCTGGAAAACACAGACTTCCTATTGTTCAGCTTCACCGAAAAGTCCTTCACAAGTCCTTCATAAGTATATATCCGATAATAACATCTTTATTGCCGAGTAACAAAAAAGTCGTTCACTACCAGAAGATCGAATGATCCCAAAAGCCGGAAATCCCTCTTTTGTTACCTCACATCATACCTCAAGAGCCAAAACATCCCTCCCAAATCAACTCCTCCACCTTCAGATCGGCAAAGTAGCCGACACAACTAGTTCTTTTCTTTCTGGAGATATTCTAGTAAATAATCTACAGCTTCGATTAGCACCAGAATAGCTCCCATAACGTTAACAACTACGCGAATAGTTTTAAGGGTATCGTTTTTTTTCGCCTCGCTCATCTTAACGTTATCCTTTCATGGTTTACTGGCAACCGAATGGTATAGTTAGCGTCCTATCAAGTATGTAGTTGAACCTGGTGGCTCTCACCCGATTAGAAAGTTTCCACTACTTTACTCTTGCCATGCCCCTACCTATTAATGGCCTCTCGTCACACTCATATCAGCGCTCCGGAGCGGTCTCGCGGCCTGGAAGATGATGCAAATGGCTCAATATTCAGAGTCACTGCTATAGAATTCCAGCTCGTTCGATGAATAGAAAATGAGATCAAGATGCTACTGTTTGGAATAATCAGGCTCTGTTCTGTAGACATTTGCCTGCGTTATTTGCTGGAGAGCCTCTTTATTCTCTACACTGTCCTGCGATACAAACACAACCCACAGCTTATCTGGGTCATGTATTGTCATCTCAAACGTTCCCCAAGGAAACCATCTGGGATCATCGGCAATCGGTATGTTGTGCCTACGAGCCGCCTCGATGACAGGGATCAACGATAGAACTTTGACGAATAAGGTCACCTTCGCATTTGCGATTGGTGCATGCCACACTTCCTCTGGCACAAGTTCGTGTGCATCAGCAATTTCTATCAAACCAGATTCTCCGATCTGGTATATTGTACCGTGATAGGAAACAGTTGACGACATATCAGGTCCAAAGCTATTAACACGTTTGAACCCGAGGGCATCGTAGAATGCCCTCGACTTTTCAATGTCGGCTACTTTAAGGTGTATACCTAAGGCTGTCATAGAGATCACTGTCGAACCGCCTTCCTACCATTGTTCAACACGTGGGATGTGAGTAGGCTAGAAACACCGTTCAATATGACAACACTCCCCAACGCAATCTGTATTGTCAAGAAACTTGCGACCCCTCCAATTAATACAGGCCCTACCAGCAGTCCCAGGTACCCACATGTTGCTATTGCAGCGATTGCCACTCCTGGAGTCATTCCAGATGATTTACCAGCCAGGCTCATAGCAGTGGGAAATACAGTGGCGAGTCCGACTCCGACACCCCCCAATCCAATAATAACAGTCACAGGATTCGGAATAAGCAGCGCAAAAGCAAGTCCTGCGGCTGCAATTGCAGTTCCCACTCGAATAACAACTAATCTACCAATTCTTTCTGTTATCCAGTCACCACAAAGTCGTGTTATTGCCATAGCAAGAGAAAATACTGCATAACCAATTGCCGCTACTGCCATCGAAGCACCAATCGAAGTTAAGTAGAGAGCGCTCCAATCAGTCATTGCACCCTCGCCTAGCACAGCACAAAAAACGATAGCTCCCAAGATAATAGTTGCCCGAGAAGGAGGTGTAAATCTTGGTGGCTCTAAAGACCTATCAACATTGTGTAAAAGAAAGGGAATAGCCAGGATTACAAGCGTTCCTAATACTGCCGATGCGCCAATAAAATGAGGCAAAGGTGCAATATGCCGGGCCACTACAATACTGCTTGCTGCAGCCCCTCCTAGACCACCTAAGCTGTATGCAGCATGAAATGATGAAAGAATCGGTCGCTTCCAATGCCGTTCGATCTCGACTGCTTGTGCGTTCATGGCGACCTCCATCCCACCATTTGAGATACCAAACAACAACAGACAGCCAGTTAAGGTCGGCCAGTTAGAAGTCAGCGCCAGGAGTACTAGGGCCCCACAGAGCGAGCATCCTGTAATTATGATCAATGGTCGGCTTCCATACCGTGCCATTATCAGTCCTGATATATTCATGGTCACTACTGCCCCTACTGCTGCTGCAAACAACGCAACACCAAGCTCAGCATTATCAATATGTGTGCGATCCCGGATAGTCGGAATACGGCTTGCCCATGTCGCACCAAGCGCCCCATTTGCAAAGAACACAACAACAACGGCCCAGCGGCTACGACGGAGTGACAGATGAGGTGGGACCAGCGCCATGAAAAGTCCTTCACAAGGCAAGCAAGCGGCATTTCTGCCAACATTCCACTAACTATGGCTCAGAGCAGCAAGGGATTTACTTGGTTTTCACTGCTTAGAATAAGAGGTTGCCAGAAGACCAGACAACAAAGTTGTACTTATTCGACTGAGTTCAGCGAAAACAGAAATGTCGTCGTCGCGTTGAAGTTTGTCCGCAGCATAGCCTACTTTGCTCACTATGCGCAGTGTCGATGGATCGTAAATATCTTGAAAATAGGATTCCTGACTCACACATGTGTATATAGGCATAAGGTTCTGAGGAGTGTTAGGTAGGTTGATGTTTGCGACTTGCCAGGGATCATGCTGCTCCATGAGACCATCAATAGCCGCAACAGCCGCAGAAGGAACCCATGACCAATCCCACGTTTCTGGATTACTGCCGTATGATTCGTACTGCCGGGACAGAGCAACACCTTTAACCTTGTACGCTGCTGCCTCAAGAGCCGCCCCCAAGGTTCCACTTACAGTCAGGCCAGCACCCAGATTCTCCCCTGCGTTGATGCCGCTGAGGCACATATCGAACTGCTCCAATATGCCAGAAGTCAATGCAAAAATGACACAAGCAGCAGGAGTTGATCCTACATAGTAAACCTCGCAAGCCCCGATATTTTCTCCTTTCGTCCATTCAAAAGGAACATTGCTCATTCGGGAGCGTGAGGCGCCAGTCATCGGTTCAGCAGGGGCGACCACAGTTCCTTGCCATCCTAGTGTCGCAATAGCGTCGACCAATGCACGAATGCCTGGCGCACGATATCCATCATCATTGGTAATTAGAACTCGCATCATTTCACCTCGCTCCAATAACGTTGCCTAGAGACAACGCTGGTTGCTACTGTTTCGCAAAACGTATCACGCGACCTTGCCAGGAGATTGAGAGCGGATCCATCGCGAACATAATATCCTATCCCGTCCAGTTTGTGAGTGAGTGGTGGTTTCCATACATGCCACAGTATCTCGATACCCAATGTATAAAATGGCTCTTCTTCTAAATAACGAGAACCACCGGAGTCCGATAGATACACGGTTGCGCCCACTGCTTTGCACAGAGCAGCGAGTCTCGCGGATTTTGAGTACCCTTGCAGTCCAAAGCTGGAAGAACGAACAATTCGGATGTCAATATCCGCTACATGCAGTAGTGCGAGAGTACTGGCAACATCTAAATCAATAAGACTTCTGTGTGTTTGGCGCAACCGTTGGGTGATATCGTCTCGAATCGTTTGAAACTCAGGAGTTGCTTTATAGCTGTGACGGAGAGCCTTTTCAACCTTCTCTAGGCTCGTGCGCTCATCTATCTGAGTATCTATGATGCGCGTCTCACGACCAAACGGCAATGAAACAGGCAATGTAAGCCAGTTCGCAGCCTTTGCACCGTGATTTGGCACGATAAGAGTCCTGTTTTGGAACTCACGTTGAGCATACTGTACATCATCTAGCACAATCCATATGCTCGCTAATGCGAGCTTTTGCAGTACCTTGAGGCGAGGGAATAAGTTTGGCTGATGAATAGCTGCGATCATCCCTGCGCGCTCCGAGGCTTACCTGAAATATTGCCTCCGAGAAGCTCAATGCTTTCCAAGTCCGTTCCGGTAACCTGCTCAGCATTGAGCTTAAGCCCTGCATATGGGCCAGGAATCCTCATTTGATACCTAACGTCCAGGGTAGATGCGTCGACAACGAGCAGGTAGGGAAAGTCACCACCGACTAAAAGTGCTCCTTGTGAAAAAATTACTGATCGTGCAGACCCGCCCGATGCACCCAGTTCTTTCTGATATAAAGTGTTGGTGTCGACGTTCCAACGAACTACCATCCATCCAGGAGACGATTCTGAACGACGCCCAACCCCATATACCTCTCCCCGTCCATCTGTAACTAATCCACGGATGATACAGCCGACTTGCACAATTGCCCTGCATACGCCCTGAACCCACAACCGCATGGTTCCATCAGTCCCCGCTGATACCACGCGAGACTCATCAACCCATCGTGCTGCCAGAACCAGATTTGTATGGCCAGTGCCGCTCCACAGTACACCGCCTGTCTGAGAATCCCAGGCGGCAATAATAAAATCTCCACCAGCGGACACTAACTTACTCCCACTCGGCGCAAAGTCTAATGCCCAGATCCTGCTACTATGCAGCGACTGGGGTTCTGTGACTACGTGGCCATTAGAATCGAAGATGATGATGCGCCGATCTTCACCACCAGTAGCAAACTTGCTGCCATCCGGGCTACGCGCCATACTCTCGATCGCATACGAGTGCGCTTTGACCCAATAAAGAGCAGCATCCTTTCCGCCGATACAAACTGAGCCATCGTCGAACCCGCATGTCCAACGCCCATCATGTAGGGCAGCAACTCCCAGGATTCGTCTTCCTGGTTTAAGCGTTTTCCATGGAGAGAGGTCTATGCCTTTGCGCGTGAAAGTGCCCTTTCGAAGAAAGTCATCAGCGCAGCCTAGAATGAGATCTTGCCCCAACCAATCCATGCTTCGAAGTGTCTGTCCATAACCATGAACAGATCGAACTGCTGTTGCGGTAGCTTCGCTCCATAGCCGAACTGACCTGTCATCTCCGCCTGAGGCGACAAGGCCTTCTGAGTTTACATCGATTGACCAAGCACGCGCTGAATGAAACTGCTTCTCTGATATCAATTCTCGACGATCAATACTGTATTTCCGCGCGATGCCCGCGTCGCCAACGGAAATGGCAGTGTGTGGACGTGACCCCTGAGACAAGTCACGAACACAAGCCTCCTCGACGGACATGAGCTGAACAGTTCCAGTTTGGTGTTCAAGACAGTACAGGCGCCCGTTTCGACAACCAAATATAACATTGTTATCCACCTGACAGCAGGCTTTGATGGGGTCGCCAACGTTTGCTGCAGCTGACCAACTAACGAGTCGTCCCGTCCGCGCCGCGTGTTTTAAATCTGAGACTTTGCCGGTCCAGAGTATCCCATCCTCAGCCGTGACATAAATATTACTGCCGACAATACATGCATCCCAAAGACGTTTCGATGGTACTACCACTCGACCAATTGGTGCCCGCGCTAGCAAGTCAATGATGCCGAGGGTACCATCACTCGCAACAGAAACTGCTATATCTCCCTCACCAGTCACAATGATGCGCCAGACCCAACTCTCGTGGAGTTTCCAACTTGCCAAGATATCGAGCGAGGAGGCGTCTAGCATATTGACTCGACCATCCTCACCCCCAGTCAGCACCCAATCCGCAGAGTCTACATGCATCACGGCGCGCACAGGTTCCGAATGAGCCTCTCTTCTCGCCAAAGAACTGAGGCTTTTCAATGACCGCAATTCCACTGCTCCCGAAGCCAGCCCAATTAGAACACGATCATCGCCAATTATTCGGACTGCATATACTGCTCCGATTTTATCAGCAAATCTGCAGTCATGAAGATTGACTTTATCCATATCAACATCGAATAAATGTACGCGGGAGAAGTCGACTCCCACCAACGCCATGCTCGGGAAAGTAACTTCGGTTATGTCGGATCCTGTATACAAGAGGAAGCTTAGTAGATTGGAGGCGAGCAGATCGTCAAAACCGCTGTTTTGTGCAATAATCCTAAAAAGAGCCTCAATATCGTCCCGCCGGAAATTGCTTGGCTCAATACCAATTTCTTCACGTAGCCTTTTTTCCACAACGGCGAATACTAACCGCTGTGCAGTTGCGCGCATTGAGTCAGACCAACCAACGTGATCAAGAGGAATTGCTCGGAGTAACTTAACGGACTCCAGATTCCCTCTCATGACAACCGCTAATAGTTCCCCTACTGCCGTTTCGACCATTACCTCAGCGACCACCGGTCCTGCGACTATCTTTCCGTCTTCACCCTCATCAACAAGATGCCGCGCAGCTAGTTCCGTTATCGCTCTGCGGATTCCCAATCTCAATTGCCTAACTGATCCAAGAGCAGTCTGTATTTCTTGTGCTGACATAGGTGTTCTCACAGCACACAGGAACCCCAGCACTGCATGTTGCTCGTTATCAAGAGCAGCAAGGTGACTTGAAACCACCCTTTCAAGCGTCCGCCCAGTCTCGGGGTGATCTTGCACTGCTACCGAGTTTCTAATCTCTAGATCGGCAAGCAGAATGGCGGCAGACGGGTTTCCGGATGCCAACGCCAACATCTTATCGTTGTGCGACCCTACTTCAGCCGAAATCCGATCGCTGATTACTTGACGAAGGATTTGTAAGTTCAACCCTTTAAGGGTTACTGTGGCAATTTTAGGGGCCTCTCCAGGAAACATATCGGGAGTCATGCTGATGGTAGAGGTCAAGATCATCTTGAAGCGAGTCTCCGAGAAGCTCGCCAACCGAGAAAGAAGCCAGCAGAACTCTTCAGGCGGATATGACCTTCCATCTCTACCCTCAGTTCTATATACCGACTCAGCATTATCAAACACTAATAGCGCACGTTTCGGGCGGAACTTACTTATCGCCAGCAAAAGAGAATCTACTCTTGCCGCAATTGATACTTCAGGTGGTGATTCATGCAGTAAGTGTAGCCAACCATTTACCATCTCTCGGGTAGACGGAGAGCCGAACAAAGACTGCCAAGCGATGAACCCGAATGATTTGGAACTCTCACTGACAAAGGATGCTACTAATGTAGTCTTACCCACACCGGGTTCACCGTCGATTACTAAGATCTGGTCAGGCCCTTCTATGAATTGGCGGAGTTCATCGAGTTCCTTTTCTCTTCCACGCAACGGCGTCTTTAGTCGAGGAAGGGAAGTAAGGAATTGAACCCTCTTGCCTCTCCAAGAGCGCCCTTCTAATTCTATAAATACCTCTGCAGCAATAAGCCCAACAGCGACCAACACAAATAGAAGAAAGAGTAGTTCTGGATGCTCTTTAAAAAGGGGGGGCATATTGCTTGAGAGATAGTTGCCAAGGATAGCCACTATCAGTCCCAGGACCACAATCAAGGATCGCAAAAAACTCTTCACGACTTCTCCTCCTCGCAATTTTCGTCCAAAGCGATGAGGCCAAGGCGTGCCGCTCCGATGGCCGTGCTATTATCAGGCGCTAGGATCAATCTGCTATCCGGCAAGAAGTGACGTGTGAGATTTAGGATTTCTGGGCGCTTCGAGCGTAATAAACCTCCTGAGATTCCAAGGGAGGCCCCCTTCGGAAGGCGTGTCGCTACTTCGCTAAGAAAGAGGGTCAACACCTGAGTATCCTGCCTGTAGCGCTGCGCAAAGTCCGGCACCGAGATCATCCAGGTATGTAAATCACCTGACCATAGGCTGCGACAATATGCCTTGCTACTAAGAATCCCCGTTTGTAGCAGAGATCCCCAGGTGCCTAAATAAACATGGTATTCTGGGAAATCTGGCCATACATATAGAGGCAACACCGCAGAATCCGTAGTTCCTGCTAGGACCTGAAGAGATATGTCTGCATCAACGAGCAGTTGGCTACAATTGAGCGAAAATCTGTCAAATGGAGCTGCGAGCAATGGATGCGTATGGGGGAAAATTTGGGACCAAATTGCTTCTTCATCAGAAGTCTGCTCTATTCCCATCTCCCACGCTGTAATAGCATCAACTGTAACGACTCCTGTTGCTTGATACACCAAATAGCCAGTGAGACATGAAAAATAGCACTCCTGGTCCATTGGTATTCTAAGCAATAAGTCACTGATACGCTGTTGAGATTTTGACCTTCTCTCAACCTTTGAATTGCGCGTGGGATCACCGTAGTGCGCAAGGTATGATACTCCGAGTGAGAATCCAGATGCACTCCAAGCGCATATACTGGGAGCTTGACATACAATACTAATCACGCAATGGTTGGCACCTGCAACCTTATCCAGAGCCAGTTGCAGCATATTTGCTACCTGATCCCACACCAGTCTTGGATCGAAGAAAATCATTTGTGCGTCAACTTTAAGTACTGCTGTTGGCATTCTAGTCTCGAAAACCACAGCATCGTCCATTAACACACAACATTTGGTATCGGTCGTACCAACGTCAACTCCAATGGACGCTCGCATAGACGCTCACCCAGCTTTCAAGCCGCCCTAATTTTTTCGCCACATGCTAGCGACGTGGGTCCGCCGCTTTAAACTCTGGAGGAGGGGCCGGAGGCACATAGGCTGAGCGTAAAGCAGCCAAGTCAACTTCAATACGACTATCCAGAAGTCGACCATAAATTGGGTCGCCAGCAGGATCTAACACCCACGCTTGCTCTATTTGGCACATATACATTCTTCGAGGTGAGGGTTCACGAAATTCTTCGGGCTTGCGAGCTTTTTGTGCGAAATCCTCGGGGCGTGGAAAACGGCGTGAGTAGAATACCTGGCACCCCCATTGCAGCTCGCTATCGCTTAAAACTCGAGCTGATCCGACAGTGTAGAGTCCTTGGGCATTTCCGAATGGGGTCTCTGTATCAAAAAAAGTAATAACAATCCTTGGATTGGCCTGAATATTTAGGGAATGCTGGGCATTAATGCCACTTACCCAAATAACTTGCAGATCAGGCGTAGTGGAAAAGTAGACAGGGGTGACCCATGGCAGTTGATCGGGCATCAATGTGCCCAATGCACAATAAGCGACTTCGCTAAAATACTGGGCCGCAATTTTAGCTGCATCTTGTTGATCCATATGTCTGCGCCTCCTCGCTGTAAAAAGGGAAACAACCTGCGCTTTGTTAGATAGCTTCCATTACGATGTAATTTACAAGAAGCCATGCTAGGCGACACTACCCATTTTCCCAGTTTATATCATGAGTATTTTAAATTGTCAACAGTAAAATTGAACTTCGGCAAATTTAGAATTTCAGTCTTGCCTCAAGAAAATCTCCGGGACGAAGCATAATAAGTCTAAATACACAGTCCAGGAGGTACGCTTTCTATTCTAGACGGTTTCTCGGCGCAGCTCGGGTATGATCTCGTTCACGATAATTTGGATGACACCCTCTCTTTCCAGGGAGTAACCAGGGAAAATAAAGTCGGTTATCCCTATATCTCGATATTGATGCACACCATCTCGAAAAGCAGTGGGAGAGGCACAGAAACTGTTCCACTCGGTAAGGATCATAACAGAGCGTCGCACAGTACTTGGATCTCGACCGACGTTCCGGCAGCTTTCTTCGAATTGATCGGCTCGTTGCTTCAGTTGACTGAGCGTGTCGTTGTAGGAGATGTCCGTACCTCCAACAGTGCCTACGTGCGTATTCCATGTATCTGCATACTGTGCCGCTACCTTCATCATTGCAGGGCGATGGGCAGCGATGGTAAGAGGAGGGCGTGGCTGCTGGAGTGGACGGGGGCTTATTACCGCCTCAGTAATATGAGAATAGACTCCTTGATAAGTACATCTACCCTTGCGAAGCAACTCATCAAGAATATGCACAGTTTCGCGTGTCCTTTGCACCATCTCGCTTGGGTTTCCAAGTGAAATTCCAAGCATTGAATAGCTGAGGTCCTCAGTAACACCACTACCTATGGCAATCTCTAGGCGTCCATTGGAAAGATGATCAAGCGTCATGATCATCTGCGCCAGAAGCGCCGGATTACGATAGGCAACGGGAGTGACTAACGTGCCTACCCGCACACTTTGTGATTGCACCGCCAAAGCACTAAGCAACACCCAGGCATCGTACCAGTCAGATGTAGGTGACCAAAAAGGATTAAAGTGATCGGTAAGCCATAAGTGGTCCAGTCCCAATTTGTCCAGAACTTGCCAACGTCTGATCAGGTTCGGAATGGGCTTATCCTGATGGATAAATGCGCCAAAACGTAGCTGAAATGCCATAAACTGCCCCTCTCTTCATAAAGAATAATATCTAGCATTAAGAGATCTCTAGTTGTTGGTATGACCATTATCTCCAGCAAGCATTGCCAATCTCGCAAATAATCTAGATAAATCTAACCAGTTTCATCTCATGTCTCAACCATCTGGACTATTTACAAAAGGATGACTAGTCGCTTTTTAGGACATATATATTCTAATAGGTAGGTGATGTCAATTAGTTTATTTACATCCTATCTTCCACACGTCAGCTTGCTGCGTTGGAAGATCATTGGTCGACGGAGCGGGTAGGATCATGTAGCGTAGTAGGTTTGGCGTCAGGAAGTGAAAGCGTTGCATCAACAGAGCTGTATATTTCATTATCCATCAGAAGCTGCACCAGTTGTTCAGCAACAAAACTCCCTTGAGGACAAGAGCTAAGAAGGGCATAAGCCCTTTCTTGTGTTTCAGCCCCCGCCATTCCTCATGTAGACCAATAATACTCGCGATTTAGCAACCAGGCGTACGGAAGGTGGGTTTCATGTATGAGGTATCCTCTTAACCTATCACTCCATAACGGAGGCCAAATAGGAGAAAAGTAATACCAAATCGCAACTAATGGGGCCTTGTCTGCGGTATGAGGCGTTTCGATGGGGTCCGAGGTCAGAAATGGAGGCAAGAAAAAAGAGAAGAAAGTACGCGTTATGTGCGATACACATGCAGGCAGAGCAAAAGCCCTCATCTTTCTACGGCTATTTGACGATGCCGTTCGCACGTCCTTCTCCATGCGGGAAGGGGAGGAAGTCTCAAGTCGCAGCGCTATCATCGATAGTTGATGCTCCCAAGATTATGACCACACCAACAAAGCGCCCTGGGTGGCATAGCACCGGAGGGTTGCTTGTTCTCGACGGTTGATGATTTCAACCGGGCGATGTCCCTACGATGAGGGAGCGATGGATTTGCAGGAGCCACTGCAGTTCTTCGCGTGAGGAGACGTGGCGAAAGTACCGCCCTTTAAGAAGAGCAATAGACTGACCTACCCACTCCGGATTGCCCAGGCGAGGGTCATGGGCTTCTCCTTCTCCAATAGGGAGTGCAGCCCTATTGGAGCTTGTGCTCTTTCCTAAGCACGTGACCCATTGATTGAGAATGATCGCCTGGTAACTCACGACGACTTGGTGTCCCTCCGGCACACGACGCTCGTAGACCTCCCAGGCTTCTTCGTTCTCCTCGGGAGCGAACTTTGATGCTCCCCAACGGGCCAACACCTGGGAACGGCGCACACGTCGACGCCATCGCGGGTTCTTCACAGCAGGATCACTATAGGCGGTAAGGTTTCCTTGTTTCACTGCAATGCTGACGGTAGGGGAACTCACTCCAGCCAGTTGGGCTGCCTCAGAAATGGTGATGAGGTCATCTGCATAGACCCTGGCCAGTGCTTTCGCAAGCAGTTCGCCTCCGGGCTGAAGCCAGAATCCCTCTGAGATGTTTTCCAGGCCCTCTGGGAAATAGGGCGGAGCAAAGAGTCTGCTCAAAATGGCCAGAATGGTCGTCTGGACCGCTGCACGATCACCCTCGCCCGTCTTTACAAACCTGGTCAGCGCTTGCAGATCTTTGGCAAGTGGGGTCGCCAGCAGTGCTTCCAGCTCTGACGGCACATCTGGCGCCTTCAGGCCCAAGAGTTCTGTCAATCCTCTGCGCTTCAGATCCATTTGCTGGACCAGTTCTGCGATCGCGAGATCGTAGGCGCCGCTCTGTGATTCAAGATCTTCCATCTATTCTCCTCCTGGTGATCACAGCCTTCTGGATGATGCACAGAAAAGGGCTATTCCTGTGTTTGCTCCTGCGAATGTCTCACTCTGCGTTTTCTCTTCTTGATGGGCCTTTCCACCAGTAGCGCCTCTTTGAGAAGTGGAGAAGATGCTACTCCCAGCACATACAAGGTGCCAACAGGTAAAAGCCAACGATTCCTTGAGTTATAGGCTCCTGGAATCTTTCCATTCTGTGCCTTCTGGCGCCAGGATTCCTCTGATTCCTGCCTGAGCGTCGCCAGTTGGGCGGTGGTCATCATCTCTGGCAGTGTATACGTTGCAGCCAGTAACATGTGCAGGACAGCTAAACTGGCGTAAGGGTACTGGTCCAACACGTCTTTCAGCCAGAGCAGCGCTCCCAATGAAACGCGAAGACGAGGATCTGCCGTCTCAACGGCTTTGGTGAGGCTGATGAAATTGGCAAAGAGCGCTGCTGATTCTGGCGGTGTGTTGTCTTTTTCATCAAACAGAGCTGGTGAGATTTTTTCAATTAAGCGCTCAAGAGGCACTTCCGGGTGAGCGTTCTTCCACTCCTGATAACACAGCGGAATACGCAGAAAGCCAACCAGACTTTGGAAATGGGCACTTTGGACGATATCCCTCAAGGTCATAACTCTTTCCCCTTTTTGGCAAGCGTTATCTACCGTACTACTGGCTTCTCTTAGCTTGCCTCATTCTCTGCTAGCTCATCTTCTTCACGTTCTGAAGGCACACTAAAACAACTGGCTAGCATATGTAGAGCAGCGTCAATAGCAGCCTCGACTACAGGACTCGCCGCCGTGATCGCGTTTAGGCCTGTACGTTCGATTAACTGCCATCTCCTCGGGCAGATCCGCTCTCGTTGATAGCAGTCCGCCACCCACCAGACTCGTCGTACCTGAAACGCTTCTAGCGTCTCCACGACCTCATCTAATGCCTGCGCTGTGAGTGGATATCTCTCCCTATCGCGCCATCCCCTTGGTAATCCCGCTTTGCGGATTTCCCGACTGATCACAGCGCTCGTTATCCGTACCGGGTGTTGAGCCTCGTTTTTGAGCCGTAAAGCAATGGTTCTTACCTGTTCAGATCTCTGCACATCGGCCCTTTTTCTCTGCTCTCGGCGTTCTGTTAGCTTACGAGGCGGAGGCCAATGCTCTTGCAACCATTCCCTGTCATGTCTATAGAGCCACTGAAAGGCCGCCTGTATTTCCCCTTGACGAGATGCCCAAATGTTTGACCCAGACTCCAGAGCCGCAATCCACCTAGCCCGATGCTGCTCACGCAAAGATGTCTCCTGCTCCTCACTTTGGTGAGGCAAGATTTCCACATTTGATGCTGTCACTCGCAGTGCAGGAGAAGGCATCAATCCGAGCCTTATCGCATGCTCTCTAAGAGAGCTACGACTCATTCCAAGTTGCTGAGCAATTTCTTCTCGTGTGAAAGCATTCTGATCCCAGATCTGGCGTAACCTGGCTTCCCATACTGGCCCAACTGTCTTGATCCCATCTCGGCGGAACTGATCCTCTGGCTTGTGATCAGGCCCTTGCCGCCAGTAGACAAAGCCACAGGAGCAAGCAAAAGTTCCAACCAAACGGTCTTTGTATTTTCGACTAGAGTCTGTTATGAACTTCAGAGACAATGAACGACCAGATGGATGAACCGATGCAGCAGCAAGATAGCAAAGGCCAGGAAATGCAATCCCGCCAGGGTTTGCGGCAGGCGTTCA
>Ga0209060_10003139_pt1 | contig 14223 bp, 12 predicted proteins | sample Coa_R1_8_FD_187155 | JGI IMG/M metagenome (GOLD analysis project Ga0209060, IMG submission 187155) | Surface soil microbial communities from Centralia Pennsylvania, which are recovering from an underground coalmine fire - Coalmine... | ecosystem: Environmental > Terrestrial > Soil >...
TATGGCGATCCTCATCGGCTCCTCTATCGGTTCCCAGTTGGGCGCGCTTACCACCCACTATCTCCCCAACCGTATCCTCCGCCTGATCTTCGCCGGCCTCGTCGCCTTCACGGCCTGCATCATCACCTTCGACCTGATCCAGAAGCTACTGTGATCTCCCTAAAAGTCTCCCCTGCTACAGGCAGGGGAGATGTCAGGCGAAATCAGAAAGCCTGATGTTCGCCGAAGAGCAGATGCCCTGCAAAGGGGCGGCGGGTGTTCTCGAAGCGCTGCCACTTGGCGTGCCCCTCCGCATAGATGTAGTTGCTGCCCTGCGTATGCCGAACGCTCGCAACGGCGACCGGATTGACGGTGTCCGCAGGCCCTGTAGGGATCTCCACTTCGCCCAGCCAGGGGTGGTAGTGTACGTCACAGAAATCATCACGCCGCTCCGCTACATAGATTGACTGCGCCGGGGTGTCTATCTGCGCCAGGGTCGCCCCGAACAGGTAGTAGGCGTTGATGAGGTAGCTGCTTAAGGGACCGGGCGGAGGCGCAGGCGGATTGGTGTTCAGACAGTTGCCACTGCTGTCCAGCAGACGCCTTCCGTGCGGATCGGGATCGGAGGGGCAGATAAATAGCTGCGTCTTGCTGCTGTCCTTGCTGGCGACATAGGGCAGGATCTTATCAAAGGGCGAGCCGTAGTCGATGGTCTCCAGTTGGGCGGTATTGTCGTCCACAGCGGGATTGCTGGTGGAGGGATGCTCCTGCGGATACGTCTCATCATAGTCCTGGACGTACATATAGAGCGCCGTGCCGATCTGCTTCCCGTTGGATAGGCAGGAGATGCTGCGGGCTTTCTCGCGCGCCTGGGCGAAAACGGGGAAGAGAATGGCGGCGAGCACCGCGATAATGGCGATCACAACAAGCAGTTCGATCAGGGTGAAAGCGTGGCGTGCCGAACGTCCACGCGCAATCGTGTGCATGGCAAAGTCTCCTTCTGGTTGAAAGTCGTTTCTAATCTGTCTCAAAGCCAGAGCGCTTTTCAGACCATACAGGGAGGCTTTTCGCGTGGTGTGATGGGGCGGGAATAGAGGGAGAATGTCGGGCGCGGCAAGGGAAGTTGCTTCGCTACCCCATCGGGCAGGGTAGCGCGGGATGGGGAGAGGATTGTCGGAATCAGCTTCAAACTAACGGTCGCCGCACCGTGCGAACAGGGACTAAAGGCACATGAACCGGCCTTGCCGGAAGCCGTCGCCGACAGCATCGGATTACCGGGACATCCTGCCATATGGCACATACCCGGCGTACAGCAACAGGGCGGCAGCGCAAGCGTTGACAGGGGCGCCGAACCGGAAGGCGCGGCGGCAGGGCGGAAGACGGAAACTGACGGCCATAGCAAGACCATCAGGCTCCAACACAGGATCCAAGCCGTCACGCGTCGTCCCATCGTTCCGTATCTCTCCTCTCCTTCCAGTATACCCCAACCGCAACCCTCGATTCGCTCTCGCCCCCCTGGCCCCCAGGGCCAGCGCATCTTCCTTTCAATATGCGCCTCCCACGCTTTCCAGGATTGTGCTACATGGACTTGGAAAAAGGTTACACGCCTCTCAAACAAATCCAGCGACCTTTTCAGCAGAGATAGGAAAGAGAGCGTTACAAACGCGCCGTGCCATCGTCTAAAAGTGCAACCTGGTGTGGATGGGACGCCGAGAGAGGGCAGACGGATCCGCTCCCCTCTTAAGGGCGACCGCACCGCCCGGTACGATACGCAAGGAGGATTGTAGAATGTCACCCTCGGTTCGACGCGGCTTCACCCTGATTGAACTTCTCGTTGTTATTGCCATCATTGCGATCCTGGCCGCTATCCTCTTCCCGGTCTTCGCCCAGGCGCGCCAGTCCGCGCGGGGAACCTCCTCTCTGAGCAATATCAAGCAGATTTCGCTCGGCATCCTGATGTACGTACAGGACTACGATGAGACCTTTCCCATGGATGAGCACGTGACCCCGACCGGTCCCTGGTGTCTCGGCGCGCCCTGCCCCGGCATAACCCAGGTGTCCCTCTGGGCCTACGACATTCAGCCCTATGTCAAAAACTACGTGCTCTACCAGGACCCGCTCGCCGGGTATCCTCTCTATCCGAACTTCTTTACCGGCAACCTCGGGGACTTCTTCTGGACCGCGGAAACGCAGTATGGCTACAACTACACCGCGCTCAGCCCCATCCTATCCTCCGCCTACAACGGCCCGGTTCCCTGGATACGCACGCCTGCGACCCTGGCGAACATCGCCCGCTCCGCCGATCTGATTATGCTTACGGGGAAAGCATCGCTCCAGGAGGAGGGCTGGTGGTGGCAAGGCCCCGGTACCTTCTATTCGTATGGAACGGTGGAACCGCCGGATTGCCGCGATATCGAGCCTGCCTGCTTCGATAACTGGGGGATCGGAGGATGGGGTGACTTCATCTATTCGCGCTATCCTCATATCACCGCTGAATCGGGGCGCTATACCGGAACGGTCTCCTTCCGCAAGAGCAACTTCGGTACGTTCGCCTGCACCGACGGCCATGTCAAGTTCCTGAGCGCCGCGCAAGCGGCCGTCGGCACCAACTGGAACCCCAACATCCAGGCGGCGAACCTGCATATCACGGACCCCACGGTGTACCGCTGGACGACACAACCATGAGCAAAACCTGGATCATTGCCCTACTGGCGCTATGGAGCCTGTCTGCACTCTGCCTCGGCGGATGTCAGCATGAGGAGACGCCCCCTCTTGCTCCGACATCGCCGACCGCACCTCCGCAGAACATGCCGGGCGGCAAGCTGGGCGCTCCCATGCAAGGGAGCATGCCCGGCAGCCCCAATGCCACAGGCGGGAGTACTGGGGGCGCATCCGGCTCTCAAACGCACTGAAAGCCGTGTCGCTTCTAGCCCGTCCATAACAAAGCCTCCAACCCGCTCGAAGCAGGTTGGAGGCATCGTTTTTTTACCGCTCTGTATTCTTTATCCGACAGCTAGACGGTAGCTCTTCCCCTGGTCAGGAGATTGAAGATAAAGAGGCCGAGTGCGACCACCAGCACAATGTGAATGAGCGCCCCGCCAAAATGCAGCACAAAGCCGATCAGCCAGAAGACGAACAGGATGGTGATGATCGTCCAGAGTATGTTAGCCATTGGAATTTCCTTTCCAGATTATAGGTATTCTTCGTGGTCGGTAGAGTGATCGCTACCACTTTCCGACGGGCGTAAGACGGAGCATACCTGCAGATAGTTCCTTCCTGATTTGAGCTTTATTGAGGAGGACAGCCTTCAGGCAGAAAGCTGCCGCTGTCTTTACTTTTTTTCTATAGAGAATCCTGTCATTATTGCCATAATTCAGAGTATAGCCTGTAGAATGTCAAGACGCTTCCCCTTCATCATGTCGTGATACTCCTCAATATTCAATGGATGTGAGCTTTTCTAAACGGTTGGCAGTGCCAAGCCTCTTACAAACACGACGCTTACCCGATCCGCACAAACTTTATTCGAAGAAGGCTGGTGACCATGAAACGAACAAAACCCGATTCAAAACCTCAGAGAGAGATCCTTGCCCGCATCATGGAGTGTGCCGGCGACGCGATCTTCAGCGTGGACCACGGCCTGATCACCACATGGAATCAGGCAGCAGAACGCCTCTACGGCCATTCCGCGCAGGAGGCGGTGGGACAGAAATTCCTCTCCTTCCTCTGGTCGCCGGAAACGCTTGAAACGGCGACCCTCCAATTTGAACAACTTCCCGAAGAAGAGAGTGGCCTGGAAGTAGACGCCCTCCATGTCCGGAAAGATGGCGCCCCTCTGCCCCTCGGCCTTACTCTCGCGCCCCTCACCAACGCCCAGGGAGAGCCCCAGGGAGCCGTCATCGTGGCCCGCGTTCGCGCAGAAATCCAAGCGCCGCAGGAGATCTGGGAGGATCTTACGCAGCTTCAGGAATTCGCGCGCCAGGCAACCTGGCAAAATGAGGAGAGGGAGCAACTCCGCAGGCGGCTGGATACGCTGGAAGTCGTGGACAGCCAGACGGGATTGACAAATCGCCGTTCGCTGGACATCTATCTGGAAAAGGAGTGTCAGCGCGCCTCCCGCTACGCGATGCCGCTCTCGCTGCTCCTGATGTATGTGGACGACTTTCGCAGCATAAAAGAGATCCAAGGTGACCACGTAGGCGAGGCCATCCTCCGTAGCGTGGCCCAACTGCTTCAGGATGAGGCCCGCACCACCGACCTGGTCGCATGCTACGAAGAGGAGCTCTTCGGTATCGTGCTGCCGCACACCGACCGCGCCGGAGCCGTGATCGCTGCCGAACGGCTGCGCGAGAGGATCGCCTCCACCCATCATCAGGAGCATCCCATCACCGTCAGTGTGGGGGCGGCCACCTTCTCACACTCCATGGGGTCGGGCAAAGAGCTGCTTGCGGAGGCGGAGAAGGCGCTCTGCGCTACAAAGCTCGACGGGAACAACCGGGTGCTCCACTACCAGGCAACCCAGGATTTCGCTCTCTTCCACGCAGTACGAACCCCGCATGATCCGACGCCGGATGCGCTTACCGATGCAGCGGCGGTGCTCGTGGTGGACCCCGCTTCGCTGCCATGCTCCCGAAACGATCTGGTGAACGCCTTCGATACCGCCATCGAGAGCTGGTCGCGTGTGCTGGACACACGGGATCGGGAGGCGGAAGGCCACTCGCAACGCATCATGGAGATGGCGCTCTGCCTGGCGCAGCTCCTGGGGGTAACCGGCCAGGATCTGATCTATCTGCGCTGGGGGGCGCTCCTGCACGACATCGGACATATCGGAGTGCCGGATCACATTCTCCTGAAGCCCGGGCCGCTCACTTCTGAGGAGTGGACCATCATGCGCTCCCATACAACGATGGCCTATGAGATGCTCGCCTCGATCGCCCTGATGCATCCCGCCCTGGACGTTCCCTTCTCCCACCATGAGCGCTGGGATGGCACCGGCTATCCGTTGGGATTGGCCGGAGAGGATATACCGCTCGTCGCACGCATCTTCTCGATTGTGGATGTGTGGGACGCCCTCCGCTCGGATCGACCTCATCGCAAAGCGTGGCCGGTACGGGAGGCGCTGGACTACATCTACTCGCTCTCCGGGAAGCACTTCGATCCGAAGATCGTGCAAGCGTTTCATCAGATGATGCAAGCCAATCACATCGAAACCCGGACTGACGCCCTGTTCGAGACCCCATCCGCTTGACAAACCTCCGGCAATGCAATATAATACTTCTCTAAAGAAGTATTATATTGCGAACCGGAGATCGGATGGAACCTCCCGAACAAAAACTCATGGCGCTGGGATTTACGGCGGTCGAGGCGAAGATCTATGTCTTCCTCCTGCAGGAATCGCCTGCGACCGGCTATCGCATTGCCCAGTCCCTGGGCATGCCCCTCTCCAACACCTACAAAGCCGCAGAAGCGTTGCAGAGCCGTGGCGCCCTCCTCGTCGAGGAGGGCGAGCCGCGCTCCTACCGCGCAGTGCCTTCCGACGAGCTGTTGAGCCGTCTGGAGCGGGAGTTCCTCACCCTCCGCGCCGAAGCTGCCGATGCGCTCACCGGACTGGAGCGCCCTACCCCCGATCCCGGCGTCTATCAACTCCACTCTCACAACCAGGTCGTCGAGCGCGCCCGGAGTATGCTGGCGCGCTGCCGCCAGGTGGTCCTGTTGGATCTCTTCCCGGAGCCGCTGGAGGAGCTACGCGACGCCATCGAAGCCACTGTGGCGCGCGGCGTGCTGGTCGCCATCCTCGCCTACCAGCCAACCGAACTGGCCGGCGCGGAGGTCGTCGTGGAGCCCCAAGGGATGAATGTGCTCCATCGCTGGCCCGGTCAGTGGCTCAACCTGGTCATCGATGGGACGGAGTGCCTCATCGCCTTCCTCGAATCGGGCGGCTCCCGGCTGCATCAGGCGATCTGGAGCGAGAGCCCCTACATCTCCTGGGTGTACCACAGCGCGATGGCCTGGTCGCTTACCGGCCCAGCCCTGGAGCAGCAGATTTTTGCCGGAACTCCCCTCCCCCAACTTCAGCAGAGTGCGCGCCACTACCGACGCCTGCACGCTCTGGAAGCTCCCGGCTACCAGAGCGTGATGCGCGCACTCAACGCCTCGCAGAGCGCGACGCCACGTCCACGCCGAAATCGGAAAGGAACTCCCGAATGAAGTCTTCTCGATGGCTTGCCGGCCGCATGGGCCTGCTCTCATGGCGGGCAACCGCCTCTCTGTTGCTGTTAACGGCAGCCGAAGGGCTCCTTCCGGCGCAAGCGCCGCAGCCGGAGCAGAAAGCTCCCGCAAGCGCAGCCGTTACACCGGACACTTCCCCTTTTGCTATGGAGACCCTCCGCGCTTCTGCGGAGCGAGCCTATGGAGACGCGTTAGGCCACGGCGCCTGGCGGATCCAGGGAAAGGCCCGGCTTCATAGTGCGGACCAGACCTATGAGATGATCTTCGATGACCGAAACCGCTTCCTGATCCGTACCTCGGGCGCACTGCCACAAACTCAGGCCTTTGATGGTTCAACCTATTGGACCCTGTCGCCCTCCAGTGTCGCCCATCGTGTGGTGCTCCTGGATCGCGATGAAACGCGCATGCTCGCCTGGACGATTACCGGTGCGTGGACTGCAAAGCACGCTCCTGTCGTCCGAACCCTAACGACGGCAAGCCCCGGCGAACTGGACATTACTTTGAAGCCGAAAGATGGCGACGTTCAAGCCACTCTCAGCCTGGACCCAACGACGTTTGAGACGAAAGCGCTGCGCTATTGGACGGACAACGGGATCGAGACCTGGACCTTTACCGAATATCGGAGTTTTAGCGGGCATAAGCTGCCAACGCATATCCTGCACACATCCGGCCAACAAAAGGATGACATCACCTTTGCCTCGCTGGATAAGATCGAGGCCACTGCCGCCGACTTCCGTATGCCGAAACCAAAGGTAGACCCGACCGAATACGACGCTGCCGCGAGTGATCGTATCGAAGTCAAGCACATTGCAGGATTGATGTTCGTGCGCCCCAAAGTCAACGGAGAGGAGTTGGGCTGGTTCTTTCTGGATACGGGTGCGGACGTCATGTGCATCGATCCCAGCGTGGTCAAGAACCAGAACCTACCCGTTGTCGGGTCCGATGACGTCGCGGGAGTTGTCGGGGTGAGCCACCTGCGCATCTGCCGAGCCGGAACGCTGCAACTCGGCCCTGTGAAGATCCAGGACCCGATCTTTCTGGAGTTGGATATGGCTCCGTTCGCCCAGGCTTTCAAACTCCCCATCGTGGGCATCTGCGGCTACGACTTCCTGGCGAGGGCTTCGCTGGACATCGATCCAAAGGCGGATTCCATCCGTATCGGAAAGCCTGGCGCCATTGCCCTGCCGGAAGGCGCGAAGTGGACCCGTATCCGCTTCCACGCCAACACCCCATGCTTTGAGTGTGCCTTTGCAGCCAACGAGAAGGGCCTCTTCTCGCTCGACACCGGGTCCAATTCGACCGTGGATTTCTTCTCTCCCGCCGTAGAAAAGTATCATCTGCTGGAAAATCGGCAAACACAGAAGGCCCAGACCGGCGGCGCAGGGGGAAATGCCGAGAGCCTGACGGGGAGTATCGCCTGGTTCGATCTGGGTAGCATCCGCATCGAAAACCCGCGTGTAGGTTTTCAACTTACCAAAATAGGAGCTTTTTCCAGCCCCTACCTGGTCGGCAATATCGGCATGGGCTTCATGGGCAAATATCGGCTGGTTTTGGACTATCAGAACGAACGGGTCGCCTTTGTGGAGAAAGTGGTAAAGCAGGAGTAGAGGGAAACTAACCGGGGAGGGAAAACCTTCGTTTCCCTCCCCACTGCCAATTCTATTCTGCGCCATGGGGGTACGAGGATTCGAACCTCGATCCACCGGGTAAGAGCCGGTTCCATTGACCGTTATGTAGATACCCCCGGTATCTGGTGGGCTTGCACGGACTCGAACCGTGAACCCTGTGGGTAAAAGCCACCCGCGCTGCCATTGCGCCACAAGCCCGCCGTGTCGTTCACACGTTTACGGGGTTTGCGTTTCATAGCTACCTCCTTCTATTCCCTATAGGCGGTCAAGGAATCGAACCTTGCATCTCGCTCTTATAAGGAGCGTGCTGCGACCGTATCAGCACACCGCCCATTGTTGATGATGCGCGGCGAGAGAATCGAACTCCCAACCCTCATGTTGTAAGCATGGCGCTCTCCCCTTGAGCTACCCGCGCGTTGTTTCCGAAACCCATCCATAAACCGTTTCGGATTTCCTGTCTCGAACAGGCTTCTCCAGGGATTTGAACCCTGAACCGTCCGCTTACAAGGCGGATGCGCTGCCGAATTGCGCCAGAGAAGCATGGAGCCTGATCGGGGAATCGAACCCCGGTTTTCACGTTACGAGTGTGATGTATTCCCGCTATACGAAACAGGCTGGCGAGCGAGTAATGCCACGATACGAGCAAGGCAACCGTATCAAGCCGCAGGGGAGAGTCGAACTCCCTGCCTTCCGCATACCAGGCGGTTGCACTGCCAACCGTGCTACAGCGGCATAGAACCAACACAGGAAAGCATGGGAATCGAACCCAACTCCCTACCGGGAGCGCACTGTTTAGCAAACAGGCCGTCTGTCCCGCAGACGCTTACTTTCCAAAATTCGTAGAACAGGATGGCGGGCGACTCGAACGCCACGCCCTTGCGGGCGCGAACTGTCTTCCAAACAGGCCGTGCAACCCGTACACGTTCACCATCCGAAGGCAAGGAAGGAGGAGGCATCGAACCTCACGCCCATATCAGGAGCGCCCCCGTTTTCGAGACGGGTTCCGGAGCCGACCGGTCACCTTCCACGCATTGTCACTACTACGTACGGGGCCGACGGGACTCGAACCCGCGGTATCTTCCTCGACAGGGAAGCGCATTAGCCGCTATGCTACGACCCCACAATCCAAGCGAAAGACGGGATTTGAACCCGCAACCTCCTGCGCGGCAGGCAGGCATTCTACCGTTGAACTACTTCCGCATACTTCATGCCCCTGGAGCGACTCGAACGCTCACTGTCACGCTTCTGAGACGTGTCCCTCTACCGGATTGGGGTACAAGGGCGTTTACCCTGCTTATTTGAGGCTTGGTCATAATTCTTTTCCACGGGGATCAATCCCCGTTCTGATATACAAAACCCGCCTGCGCGGGTTCCGAATGCAGTCCACGAAGGTGGACTTCGCATTTCAGAACGGCGTTTCAACGCCGGAATCAAGGCCAATGGGGTATTAATGACCAAGCCTCGCTTACTTCATGCCCCTGGAGCGACTTGAACGCTCACTATCGCGCCCCTCAAGCGCGTCTCTCTGCCGTTGGAGTACAGAGGCGTCATCCCACACATAGTCCCTCCAGGACTTGAACCTGGATCGAACGGTTATCAGCCGTTTGCACTAACCGTTGTGCTAAAGGACTGTTCGCATCCTCTCCTCCCTCACCCCATTCCGGAGGAGGGAGGAGCGCGTCATTGGGAGCGGTGGGCGGAATCGAACCGCCGAATAAATGGTTATGAGCCATTCGCCTTAGCCGCTTGGCGACACTGCAACATCACTCCCCCGCCTGGACTCGAACCAGGAACCCTTCGGTTAACAGCCGAGCGCGCTGCCATTACGCTACGGAGGAACAGAATGCACACATACGGTAGACAAGGATTGAACTTGCGACCTCTGATTGAAAGATATATTGTCTCAGTTCTGCACTTTAATCTGAGTCAATATCAACTATTGACACTTAACCGTACTCCCTGCTACTCTGAAAACGGCTCATAATTAAGGAGTACACAGATGGCATCAGTTACCTGGGACGAAGCGATCCGCGCGTTCCTCACCAACCAGAAGGCGAACCGCGCCTACAAGACCTGGCTACAGCGCCGCACCTGCATGACCCAGCTCGCCGACTGGGCAAAGGAACAGGGCATAGAGCTGGACCGGTTCGGCAAGCGCCACCTCGACGAATATATTGCGATGCGCCGCGAATCAGGACTTAAGGACAAGACCGTCTACCACGACGGCGTCTCGGCGAAAGTATTCACGAAATACTGCAAGCTCTACGAACTGCTTGACCGGGATCCCCTGGCCGGCTACGTCGTCCGCAACCCGCCGAACCCTCCAATGTACATGCCTACTGAAGATGACATGAGGACCTTGCTAAAAGTTGCACACGACTACTGGGATATTTCTAAAAGAAAAGATGCCGACCGTTCCAGCGCCAATAAGAGGGCGTTCCACCGCGACCGCAACTACGCCATTCTGCTCATGCTGCTCGATACCGCTTGCCGGTCTGACGAGGTGCTCTCTCTCAAGATGGACGAGTACCGCCCCGTCGAGCTGCAGATGACGGTGGCCAAGGCGAAGGGACGCGAAGCACGGGCGATCCCGCTCTCCCGCCCTACCGTGGACGCGGTGACCGTCTGGGAAGCCAGGCGGCGGAAGCTCATGCGCAATGTCAGGGAAGATGAGGGATGGCTGTTCGTCACGGAGTCGGGCGGGAAGATCGAGCCCATCGTGTTCCGGATGGCGCTCAGGCACTTTACGCGCTGGGCGGGGCTGTCCGACAGGATCACCCAGCATAGTTTGCGCCGCTACGCCTTGAATCGGCTGGCGAAGAACAACATCTTCGGGGCGCAGAAGATCGCGGGTCACAAGAGCGGGAAGACCACGGAGGGATACACGAAGATAGACCCGGAATTCCTGCGGGACGTGCATACGCAGACAGCGGTTGTGGGCAGCCTCTTGGGCAGCAAGAGGGCCGAGAAGAGAAAGCGAATGGTGGGGTAGTCCCCTGCCATGTCAGTCCCAGCCCCCTCCAAAGCGGAGCGGGGCTTTCTTTTCGTGAGTGCTTGTCTTAGCAGCAAAAGCGTGAAACACGCTTTTCAGTTCGGATGTCCTTTCGCCACCAGGTCATGGAAGCACAAATGCAGAGATCATTGGATAGAACGCTTGCCTCCTGGCAAGTCACTAGCAGTTCTTTTGGGCTTTTGCAATCAATTCAGCTTCTACCATCCTCCTCGTCTCCAGTGGAACAATTGCGCAGTAAATGATGAACCGATACTTCTCTCCTCAAAAATATCTGCCGGCATCTGCAACCAATTACCAAAGCCAGCAAAACTTCTTGGTGAGTTCACACTCACATGCGGGTCGCCTTCAGTTCTCACATGAGATTGTACTCCTGCTTACGGCGGAGAGGGGAATAATAAACCCTGAATTGTCGTTTATCACTCACACTGTCTGCTTCGTGTCGTGTTGGTGATCCTGGCGATATTTACCCGGTGAAACGCCAATCGCCCGCCGAAACACCTTCCCGAACGCACTCTCCGAACCATAGCCTACGGCAGCGGCAATCGCGGCCAACGTTGCGGACGGCTGTTCGCGCATCAGGCTCGCAGCCCGAACCATGCGCCAGTGGGTGAGATGATTCAGGGGGGTGTCTCCTACCAATGTACGGAAGCGGGCGGCAAACGCAGACCGCGACATGGACACCGCATGGGCGAGTTCTGGTACAGTCCAGGCCCGCTCCGGCTCAGCGTACATCCGTTGTAACGCTTCACCGATTTGCGGGTCTGCCAAACCGTGCAGCCAGCTTGGTTTTGCATCGAGATACGGCAACTGAATCCATGTGCGCAGGGCCTGCACGAACACCACTTCGGCGAGACGATCCACGATAACCGCAGCGCCTGGCAACTCCTGCGCGAGTTCGGTAGCGAGGAACTGCAGCGTGGATTGGAACCAGGGCGAGGAGTGGGCATCGGAGGCCGAGACGCGGAGAATAGGCGGAAGATACTTGACCAGCCACTCGCTTTCTGGCGTCTCAAATCGGAAACATCCGGCGATCAGAGACGTGGGCATACCGCCCCCACCGTGGGTAATCAGGCGTTCCCTCCGAAACTCCTCATCCGAAATCACGGTCAATACGGAACGCACGCGGATCTCCGGACTGCTCTGCAAGGAATAGCTATGCGGAGCGGGCAGAAAGACAAAATCTCCCCCGACCAGGGGGATCAAGGCGTGCGTGTCTACTCCGAGGTAGCAAGAACCCCGCGTTACCATGAGACAGACGCCTTTTTCGCCAGGGAACTCGAAGCCCCACGGTGCGGTGAATTCCAACCGGCCATAGAGTTGTCCCTCGATGCGGAGAAGTCGCATCACCTCCGCGAGAACGTCCATACTGTCTCCATTTCTGGTGTTTCAGACTAAAAACACGGAGTATTCGACATTTATACTCCTGCGATGTAAGCGTATTATACCTGTGAAGAGGCGAAGGCACAGTATGACAGTCCGGCCTACCGCGAAGTATGGCCATCGCTTGAAAAGCGCGGATCACCGCGCCAGCATGGTGGAAGGAGTATGAAGATGGAGACCAGCAAGGAGTTTGAAGGAAAGCGCGCTGTAGTCACCGGTGGAACCCAGGGCATCGGAGCGGCCATCGTCAAGCGCCTGACTGCTGCCGGGGCAACCGTCCTCACTGCCGCGCGTTCTATACCCGACCAGGAGGGGCCAAGCCTGTTTGTTCAGGCCGACCTCAGCATAGCAGAAGGTGTCGCCAGGTTCGCACAGGAAGCGCTCGACCGACTGGGTGGCGTGGACATCCTGGTGAATTCGGTTGGCGGGTCGTCTTCGCCAACCGGAGGCGTCCTGGCTGTCACAGACGAGCACTGGCAGCAGGACTTTGCCTTGAATCTCTTCTCCGCCGTGCGTCTGGACAGAGCGCTTCTGCCTTCGATGCTCGATCAGGGAAGCGGCGTCATCGTTCACGTGACCTCGATCCAGAGCCGAATGCCGCTGAACGAGATGATCCCCTACGCGGCTGCGAAGGCGGCGCTGAGGAGCTACAGCAAGGGGTTGTCGAACGAGGTCGCCGCTAAGGGTATCCGGGTAGTGGCGGTCGCTCCCGGTTTCACAGCAACGGACGCGGCGGAGCGGCTCATAGATCTCATGGCAGTGAGCTCGGGTTCTGACCACGACAGCGCGCTCAAACAACTCATGAAATCACTCGGCGGCATTCCGATGAACCGGCCAGCGACCCCTGAAGAAGTGGCTGAGATAGTCGCCTTCCTCGTCTCCGACCGCGCGTCTTATATCACCGGGACGGAGATCACCGTGGACGGCGGAACCGTCCCGACCGCTTGAAGTCGGCATCGGTTAAAGCAAAGGAACCCATCATGAAACGGCTCGACAATAAGGTTGCGATAGTGATAGGCGCTTCAAAAGGAATCGGAGGCTGTCACAGTCAAACGAAAAGAGGAAAGCCATGATCGACCATATTTATCTCCCCGTCTCGGATCTGAATCGGTCGTGCGAATTTTACAAGAAGGTGCTCGGGCCGCTTGGCATCGACATGCCTTTCGAGGTCGGTCAACCTCCCATCCGCGGTTTCGCCATCAATAACATTCCGGGTTTCTGGCTGAAGAATGGCGAAGTCGCCAAAGACCTTTACGTCGCATTCATCGCCAAGAGCGCGGACGCTGTCAGGGCCAGCTACAAGGCGGCGATAGACGCGGGAGCTACTTCAATCAAGGAACCGAGCCTTCGGCCCGAATGGCGTGCCGACTACTTCGCAGCAAACATCGGCGACCCGGACGGATACAACATCGAGATTGCCTATAAGCCTTGGCTCTACAAATAAGAGGAGACACGAAAGGACAAAGATTATGGCGGCTTACATTATTTTCACCCGCGAGAAGACCCTTGACCGTACGGAACTCGAGATCTATTGGTCTCAGATCCGTGCGACCATGGAGGGCCATCCCATCCGGGTTCTTGCGGCGTACGGACTGCAACAGACGCTCGAAGGGCCGGAGACCGAGGGAACGGTCATCGCCGAGTTCCCGACGATGGAGGCCGCACACGCCTGGTACGATAGCCCCGCGTACCAGGCTGCCGCCCTGCACCGCTTCAAGGGAGCAGTCTACCGCGGCCTACTCATCGAGGGCGTCAAAGCCCCAACCGCTTAGAGGAGACAAAGAGATGCAACTTTACACTCGAAGCGCTTGACTTCACCGATTTGATTTTTCAGGTCCACCGAAATCAGTGCTTGGCACGGCGCACACGTTAGGGTTGTCCTCGGTGTCCGTGAGTATCGTGGTTGCGCTTCCGCGGATTATTTCTCAGTGCATCGGCAGGCCGATGGTATCCCAGCACCTCATAACCGACAATCGTAATCACCGGAGCGAGCACCAG
>Ga0209060_10003144_pt1 | contig 14203 bp, 3 predicted proteins | sample Coa_R1_8_FD_187155 | JGI IMG/M metagenome (GOLD analysis project Ga0209060, IMG submission 187155) | Surface soil microbial communities from Centralia Pennsylvania, which are recovering from an underground coalmine fire - Coalmine... | ecosystem: Environmental > Terrestrial > Soil > Unclassified...
GAGGCGGTGCTGACCGGCACCGTCGAGGCGAACACCTCCGCCCACCCGAAGCTCCCGGGCGTGCTCGTCACGGCCGTCTCGCGGGACAACTCCCTGGTCGGGATCCCCACCGGGGCGTCCAACTCGCAAGGTGCGTTCACCGCCGGCCTTCCCCCGGTCCCCTCCATCGTGAGCTTCTCCCCGCCGTTCGGGTACGAGGCGACGTTCCTGTACGAGAACGCGAGCCCCTCGGCCCGGATCAACGTCGGCGTGGTGTACATCCAGAAGGACCCCGTCATCCAGCTCCACTTCTACAACGCCGTCACCCGGTCCCCGATCACCGGGTCCTGCACCGCGTTCGGCGCCACCCAGTGCAACGCGATCACCGTCTGCTCCGCGATCACCCCCTCGAACTGCGGCGAGCAGGGGGAGGCCACGGGCAGCTCCACGGCGACCGCGGTCGGGCCGGCCGGCTACGATTTCGTCAAGGCGTGGGCCACGGGGTACGTCACGGACTCGGTGTACATCGGGTACGTTGCCTACAACACCGGGACGGTCAATGCGGGGAACATCTACCTGACCCCTCTCGGAGGGGTCCAGGTCACCAGCTCGCTCACCCACAACATCAGCACCAGCATCCCCCGGTGGGGCGAGGGGCTGGTGGTCGCCAGCGTCTGCAGCATGAACGGCCTCTATACCGCCGGCGTCCAGGTGAACCCGGCGACCTACACGGTCAACGTCACGGAGACCCAGTGCACCGGAGGCTGCGGCAACGTCGGCGGCGCCTTCACCATCGGGGCCCTGCCGCTGCGTCAGGACATCAAGGTCACCCCGGACACCCAGGGGAACTGCGGCGGCCCCCCCACGTGGCCGATGCCGGGCGACCTGCCGGCATACGGGAACGAGTCCTGGGTGAACGTCACCCCGAACGAGCTCACGATCGCTCCCATCAACATGTCGGTGGGGGACTACGTCGCGGGGAACGTGACCGTCAGCAGCGGGACGATCCCGAACGACTTCACGGTGACCCCCGTCTCCATCGACAACCCGTCGTACGCCTCGTACGCGTACAGTGAGAGCCAGGACGCGCCCCCGAGCTACTGCACGTCGTACTTCCGCTGGCTCACGGGCCCGGGTGCCTTCTGCGTCGCCGTCCCGCCGGGCGCCTCCAAGCTGATCGTGCAGACCTCGCTCTTCCCGTACGAGCAGAACTTCACCTGGGGCGCGGTGCCGAACATGTGCTGCGCGGGGAGCTACCCGATGCCCCTCTCGCAGTACACGGCCGACCACGCCCTCAACATCAGCATGGCCTCCCTCGGTTCCCTCGTCGGGCGCGTCGCCCAGGCGGGCACGGGCCAAGGGGTCTTCTTCGCGGCCTATTCGATCCAGGCCGCGGGCAGCAACGTCAACGCCCCCTCCTTCACTGGGGCCATCGCCCTCAACGGGACCATCTACAGCCCGGCGCCCCTCGGCTGGGACTCGATCACGATCTCGGCGTCCGGCTACTCGCCGAACACGGTCTGGGCCAACGTGACCGGGAATGTGTCGTTCGGCACGGTCTACCTGACGCCCCTCGCCACCATCGCCGGCCGCGTGACCGATCCGTACGGGAACGGCCTCCTCGGGGCCAACGTGTACTACTGCGGCGTCACCCAGACGAGCTCCTGCACCACCCCGCTCGGGGCCGGCCTCGCGACCACCGATGGGGGTTACAACGGGACCGTCACCGGCCTGTGGCTCCCGTACTCCTCGTACGAGATCTACGCGGCTTCCTCCGGGTACACGGCGGATTGGACCTGGGTGAACGCCTCCGCCGGCCAGATCACTGTCGCACCGACCATCGTGCTGTATCCGGCGACCCAGGGGGCCCGACCCCATGCCGCGGCCTCCCCGCATCCGGCCAGCTCGAACCCGCTCCCCCAGACCTATCTGCTCGGCTACCTCGTGGACAACTCCACCGGCGAGGGGCTGGCCACGGGCGGCGGGAACATCCAGGCCTGCTCGACCGCCACGGGCGTCTGCTACGCCCTGATCCCTGGGAGCAACACCCAGGGCCTGTTCAACGCCAGCGTCCCGCTGGGGACCTACAACCTCGACATCAACGTGCCCGGCTACCTCCCGTCCACCCGGTTCGTCAACGCCTCGGCCGGCGCGACGAACTACCTCGGGGTGATCCAGCTGTACCCGCTGCCGTGGGTCAGCGGTAACGTGACGATCAATCCGTTCGGGGAGATCACCGTCAAGAAGTCGACGACGAGCTACGTGGTGATCCCGGTCGTCCCCGCGGCCAGCGCCATGGGTTGCAACGCCAACTCGAGCGTCTGCGGAGCGAGCCTCCCGATCGCCAGCAACGGCACGTTCACGACCCAGACCCCCGCGGGCACGTACGACCACCTGTCGATCAACCCGTCCGGAGGGACCAGCGGACCCAGCTCCAATGGCGGGTTCAACTCCAACAACTCGGTGTTCAACGCCACCGCCAACTCCACAACGGTGCTGAACACTACGCTCCAGCTCGCCATCTACGTCATGATCGGCGGGACCGTGGTGGACAACACCACGGTCGGTCCCGGCGGCGTCTCCCCGTGGCTCTTCGTGCCCGGGGCGGGCGTCTCGGTCTCGACCTTCGGCCCGGCCCACGCCACCGCCGCCTACCAGTCGAACCTGGGCGGCCAGTTCCTGATGTTCGTCCCGCCGAACACGATCAACACCATCGTCGGGGCCGCGGTGCTCACCGGGGTATTCACCCAGGACGCCGTCTCGGCGACGGCGGCGCTCCCCGAGACGGACCCGCCCCTCGTCTACCAGCTCCCCACGATCGGCCTCACCCACTATGGCTGGGTCTCCGGGGAGGTCCTGGCGGCCAACGGGACGCCCGCCCAGTTCCTCTCCGCGAGCACCTTGCTCAACGTCGGGGGCTCGGTCGGCACCGAGACGGGCATCGGCTCCACCAACGCGTGGGGCCAGCTCAACGTCACCGCCCCGCCGGGGACGGGGGTCACCCTCTCGGTGGGCCCGGGGAACGACTTCAACACCACCACGGCCGTCATGGACGTCAACGCCAGCGAGACCACGCTCGTCAACGGCGGCTCCCTCGTGGACCCCGGGGTCCTATACGCCGCCCACTGGGGCTGGGCCATCAGCGTGGAGACGAACTCCACCCTGGCCCCCGTCGTGACCACGGTCCTGGACCTCGTCCACCAGGCTCCCCTCCCGAACGCGCTCGTCACCGTCTCCTCCTCGGACACCCAGTACACAGGGACCGGCACCGACACCAACTGGCAGGGCCAGTACGTGGCCGACGCGCCCATCGGGTCCCTCGACACGCTCTCCGTCGTGAGGGCCGCCGCCCTGACGAACACGACCCACCTCTCCGTCAAGGCCGGCCAGACCCGGGTCCAGTCGGTGATGAACCTGACCGGGGTCGGGATCCTCGCGGGCCAGGTCATCGCCTACCCGTCGGAGCTGCCGGTGCCCGGGGCCACGGTCCAGACGTGCCCGTACTCGACGTCGAGCACCATCCAGACCGCGGACTGCTACTCCGCCACGACCAACGCGTCCGGCGACTACTGGGTCCCGGCCTACCCCGGCCAGGTCTCCATCCAGACCAGCGCCTACGGGTACGTCCAGAACACCTCGGCGGTGGCGAAGTCGTGCTCCGACTGCTGGAACGAGCTGGGCCCGATCGTCCTCAGCGAGTTCTCGTACATCTCCGGCTCGGTCCGCGGGCTCCCGTCCGGCCTCCCGCTCCCCAGCGCGAACGTCTCGGTCTGCTCGGCCGTGGGCGGCAACCCCATCGGGATCTGCTCGTTCACCGTCTACGCCGACCTCAACGGGAACTTCCTCCTGGAGGCGCCGGCCGGTTCGTACAACCTGGTGGCCAACTTCACCGGCTACAACGCCTCCATCCCCTTGCCGGTGACGCTCCATCCCGGGCAGGTGCTCCCCGTCGGGACCCTCTTCCTCGAGCAGTACGGCAGCGCCGAGGGCGCGGTCCTCTCCTCCGCGACGCTCCTGCCGGTGGCCAACGCCTCCGTCTTCCCGTGCGCCACGTGGGCGGGCGGGAACTGCCTGCCGACCCTGCAGACCAGCAACAGCGGGACGTTCTCGCTCTACGGGCCCCCCGGGCCGTACACCATCACGGTGGCCGCCCCCGGCTACGTCGTGGCGTACGCCTCGGTGGTGCTGAAGGCGGGGGTCGTCTCGCTCCTGCAGCCCATCGAGCTCACCCCGCTCGGGGCGCCCGCGTTCTACTCGGTGAGCGGCGTCGTGGTGAACGCCACCGATCCCGCCGAGGGGCTCTCGGGCGTGACGCTGATCGCCGAGATCAACGGGACGCCCGCGTTCACGGGGATCACGGACTCCAGCGGCCACTTCAGCTTCCAGGTGCTCTACGGGGTCTACAACCTCGTCGCCGCGGCCCCCGGGTACGCGCCCGTCAACCAGACGATCATCGCGCACCAGCCGGTCACCGGGCTCCTCATCGAGCTCGCGGTGATGACCTACCTGTTCTCGAGCTCGGTCACCGACGGCCTCACCGGGTCGGCGCTGGCCGGGGTCGAGATCTCCGAAGGGCCGAACCTCCTGGGGGTCACGGACACCTCCGGCGCGGTCACGTTCCCGCTCGCCAACGGGACCCACACCCTGACCGCCCTCGATCCCACCTCCCAGGAGTACGCCCCCATCGTCTTCGCGGTGGCCGTCCAGGGCGGGCCGGTGGTCCACGACATCCAGCTGGAGCCGCCGAGCGCGCTGGTCCACGGCGTGGTCGTCGATGCCATCTCCGGCGTCCCGCTCCCGGGCGTGCCGGTCACCATCCGCGGAATCACCGTCGACGGGGTGCCGATCAGCCAGTCGGTGGTCTCCAACGGGCAGGGGTCGTTCTCCGTGACCCTCACCCAGGGCTCGTACAACGCCTCGGCCAGTACGAGCGGCTATAGCGCCCGGGTGGTGTCGTTCTCCGTGGCGCCCCCCGGCGGCGGGCTCGCGATCGCCCTCTCCCCCCTCACCCCCGCCCAGTCGACCCAGACCGCCCCGTCCGGCGCCAGCGTCCAGTGGACGCTGATCGCGATCGTCGGCCTCGTGGTGGTCGCGGCGGCGCTGGGGACGATCCTCTTGGCGGCGCGCCGACCGGCGAAGAAGGCGCCGCCGCCCGCACCGCGCAGTACGACCGGGAGCAAGCGATGAGCAGGACGACCGAGAGCCCCGTGGACGCGCACCGCACCCGAACGCTGAGGATGGGGCTCCTGGTCCTCATCGCAGGGATCGTGCTCATCACGATCCTGGGCTCGGCGGGCCCGGTCCACTCGACCCCGGCCAAGGTCGCCTCGTCGAGCGCGGTCTACGACGCGACGGCGTTCCACGCGAACCCCCTCTCGGTCTCGGGCCTCACCACTACGATCTCGGACTCCCTCCAATTGGGGATCTCGGACAATCCGCACACCATCTGCGCCTTCGGCGCCAACTCGTGCCCGGCGGGCGTCGGTCTCTCCCGGGTCACCCTCTCGGCGGCGGCCGGCAGCACTGGCGTGCTCGCGTGGCCGAACGTCCAGGTCGCGTTCGTGATCGAGACCACCGCCTACGACGGGGTCTACGACCCGTCGGCGGGGGACCCCGGGCTGGACCCGTGCGCAGGGGCCGGCAGCGGCTCCGCGGTGGTCTGCGAGGAGTCGAACGGGGTGCCGTTCTTCATCGCGAACGCGCAGTTGATCGCCAACTCGATCGCGGCGGCGAACCCCCACAGCCAGGTGTCGTTCGCCATGGTCGACTACTTCGCGAACATCAACAACTGGGACGACGGGGACGGGGCGGAGTACCACGTCGACATCCCGTCGTTCATCCCCTCTTCCCAGTTCGGCCAGGCGGTGAAGTCCACCTTCCAGGCGGGCGTCCTCAACGGCAACTGGTACTACGGGGACTCGGACCTCTCGGACAACCAGCTGACGAGCTCGTCGATCACGGCGATGTACGGGACGATCATCGGGTCCGGCCTCAACTGGGCGAACGACACGCACCACGTGATCGTCTGGATGGGCTCCACCGCGCCCCGGGACCCCAACTATCCGATCGACTACTGCGTGGCCTCGGACGACCAGTTCTACGCCTACGAGGGATGCGACGGCTCCTCCTGCGAGCCGTCCTACCAGTTCCCCGGCGGGGCGAGCCCCCAGTGCGAGGGGTGGGTCAAGAGCCAGGACGGGAACGCGACCCACTCGATCGCGGAGCTCGCCAAGACCTCCCCGTCGTGCACGGGGTCGGTGGGCGGGGTCTGCACCGTGGACGCCATCGACTACTACGACACTCCCACCGATTACGAGAGCCAGGGATGGCCCACCGGCGCCCACAACGGGGGCCCCGGCGGCACCGCGGTGGTCCAGGACGCCTCCCACATCATCCTCTCGGGCTGCGACATCGCCGCGGCGACGGGCGGGACGTGGGACGGGCCGGCGTGGGCCTCGTGCCCCGACGGGCAGGCGGGGACCCTCCAGTACGTGCCCCACGGCTCGTACACCTCCCCGAGCACCTCGAACCCGACGTTGTTCAACGCCCTCCGGCAGGTCGGCTTCGGGCCGGTCCTGGAGACCCAGGTGGCCTCCGGCTCTGGCCGCCCGATCTTCTCGTTCGTTCCGTTCGGGAACATCGCCCCGGCCCCGGCGACCGAGCTCCAGGCGACGGCGTCGTGCGTCCGGAACGGCATCGACCTGCGCACCTGCCAGACCGAGCCGGAGATCCTGAACTACAACGGGGTCACTTACCTCGGGTGGAACTGGTCCACGAACTCCACGTCGAACGTGATGTACCTGGGGGACTACTGGACGGCGTCGTTCAACGTCGTGGCCAACGGTCCGCCGTACGCGGCGGTGCCCGTGGACGCGTGCACCACCACGGACTGCAAAGCGGGCGGCAGCGGGGCCATCGACGGCCTCTACAGTTCGGCGTCGTACGTCCCGTACACGAACAACACGGTCATCACCGAGTCGTTCCCGCTCGCCGAGGTGACGGTCCAGCTGACGCCGGCCGCGACCTCGCCGCCGAACGTGCCGCCGGCCCCGCCGCCCGCGCCGCCCCCGTTCCCGATCCTCGCGCCGTCGCCGCTCCCCGTGGTCCAGCAGGTGGGGGTCGGCAACAGCGTCGGGGTGGCCAACGTGTCGCTGCAGGCGACCGCGGCCGGGTTCCTGGGCGCCGGGTTCACGACCATCAGCATCAAGAACCGACCGGTCGCCATGAAGGTCGCCGCGAAATCCGGCTCGTTCAAGTCGATGTTCGACAAGGAAGCCGGCAAGGGCGACAGTGGGATCGGTCGTTTCGAGTAAGGGCGGGGCCCGCTCTTCGTCACGGTCGCATGGTGAGCCAATGGCCCCGGGGTTCGAGGGGGACCGTGCGAGCCACCCGTGGGCAGGCGAGAGGTCTATATCCCTCCATGTTCCCGCCCGAACGGGTGTCAGCGCGTCGCTTGTGCCGACGTCTCACGACCCCCTCGGGAAGGGGGCGCGGCCCGAAAGGAGCGGAACCGTCGTGACCTCGGAGGCCCGGATGGATCGGAGTGCTCGCCGTGCGAACGTAGACCGGCTTCGGATCGGCCGGCTCGCGGGCATCATGGCCCTCGCGTTCCTGAGCGTCCTCTCGTTCGGGTTCACCCCGACCGCGGCCGCCGCCCCGGCCCCCGCGGCGCCCCTCGCGGCCGCCCCGGCCGTGCATGCCGCGGCCGCCACCCCGGCGAGCTCGCAGTTCCTGCCCCCCTGCTACCCGATCAACACCACCGTCTGCGTCTCGATCGCCAACTCCAACGAGACGGACATCATCCCGCCGACCAACTCGTTCTACGCGACCGTGGAGCCCAACACGAGCACTGACCTCCCCCTGGTGGTCAAGGCGAAGGAGCAGCTCGACTGGACCCCGGCGCCCCCCAAGAACGGCGTCAACACCCCCATCACCCTCAACCTCACGGCGGTCACCTGGAACGGCGACCCGTACTACTCCCCGTACGACGGGGACGTCTGGCACTCGGACACCAACACGTACTGGGAGGGCCCGTCCCGGGTCCTGACGAACAAGTCCGGCTACACCTGGTGGTACTACGTGAACATCACCGCGAAGGCGTCCAACGGGGCGCCCAACTTCCTGCCCGGGATGTCCGTCACCTGGTGGATCACCCTGACCCACAACGACTCCGGGGTCTACAGCCACGTCCAGGGCCCCCAGCTCCATTACACCTACTCCCAGGCCTGGCCGTACTCGCCGTACCCGGGCGCCGGCCAATATGTCGCCGGCGGAGGGGCCACGTTCGAGGACGTCAACCTGACCGTGAACCCCCAGTCCCCCAACTGGAACGACTCGGTGCACCTCGTCCTGAACACCACCCAGGCCGACCTGCAGGCCAACGCCACCATCGGTTCGGCGTACGTCGACCTCACCGAGACGGCCCCGACCGGACAGCTCATCCAGACCGGCACGGTCAACTTCCCGGTCTCGGTCAACGCCAACGCCTTCGGCGCCACCAGCACGACGGCGCTGATCCCGGCATCGTACTCCCAAGTGGCCGGGGCCATCGTCACCTACCGGCTCTCGATCACCGACGTCCCCGGCGACCAGCTAGTGACCCCGACGTTCACCTACACCGTGGGGGCCAACGGGACGTTCCTTTCGGGGATTTTCCTCGACGACATCAATCTCGCCACCACCCCCGGGGTCGTCATCTCTCAGTCCCCCGGCGGCCAGCTCCCCCCCGGGCAGGGGGTCAACGTCACGATCACGAGCCGCAACCCCGGGACCGCCATCTCTGCGGCGGCGATCTACTACGCGGTCTCCTTCCCGCTCCTCCACGAGCAGGTCCACGAGTCCGCGGCGATGACCCGGGTCAGCTCGACGATCTTCGTCGGGAAGATCCCGGCCCTTCCGATGGGCGCCTTCGTGAACTTCACGGTGGACGCCTGGGACTTCACCCAGCGCCTCGAGGTGTCGCCGGTGATCGAGTACACGACGCCGGACTTCGCCACCTACCTCCCGACGGGGGTCCCGTCCAACTCGTCGTTCTTCTATGTCCTGGTCTATGACAACGGCACCCACACCTGGGTGAGCGGCGCCACGGTCCAGGTCGCCGGACCGGGGTTCTTCTTCAACTCCGTCGGGAACTCGACGTACGGGCTCTACTATCCCAACCAGACCACGGGGTCGTTCCTCCCGCTGATGGTCCCGGCGAACATCACCTACCGGATCACCGTCACGGACCCCGCCTTCACCTCCGGTCGGTCCCCCGTGGGCCCGATCTCGGTGACGATCACCGCCTACCACTCCCTCGGCAACCGGCAGACGCTGGTCCAGGCGTCGAACTACGCCATCGTCCAGGAGCAGAACGTCTTCCTGTTCTACCTCAACTCGACCCCGCCGGCGCCCCCCACGTCGCCGTCGGCGGTGACCAACGTCGGCACCAGCTCCATCTCGGGGCTCACCCTCCTGGAGATCGCCGGCATCGTCGCCTTCTCGGCGACCTCGGTGTTCATCTACGGGTGGTGGAGCCAGATCCGCGCCCGCCGGAAGGCCGAGGAACGGAGGGTGACGCTATGATGTCGTACCCCCGCCTGCTGGCACTGGGCCTCGTGGCGGTCCTCCTCCTCGGAGGCGCCGCGGGGGTGTCGGCGTCGTCCTCGGTCCGGAGCTCATTGCTTCCCGCGCCCCACGTGGCGTCGGGCTCCTCCGCCGCGTCCGCCGTCCCGGCCGCCCCGGTCCCGGCCGCACGAGCCCCCTCGGCCCCCCACCCGAGCTCCGGCTGCACCCCGACGCCGGGCGGGACGCCCAACTGGAACAACGACCCCAACTTCTTCGACGACGCCCTGGTGACGTTCTCGGTCCCCGGCGTCCCCTCCCTCTCGGGGTCGAACTTCGACATCCTGCCCTGCGACAACGTGATCCCGACGTACGAGAACGGGTTCTGGATGAACGTCAGCACCAGCGTCCCGCTGACGGCCGCCTACGTCAAGATCTGGGGCACCCAGTGGCCGCTGCCCAACGTCCCGATCCAGCCCATCAGCGGCTTCTCACCCGCGTCGCCGACCCAGATCGCCATGGCGATCTCGCCGTCGGCCCCGTCGAAGGCGTCGTTCTACTTCAACGACTACCGGTACTTCTGGCCCGGCTCCCAGGTGTACTTCAACATCACCCTCCTGAGCGACAGCGCGAGCCCGAGCACGATCTACTCGGCCCAGGGCGCGTACTACGAGGGGGTCCAGTGGCTCGGTGGCTACAACAACGCGACGTGGCTCTTCTACGTCGCCTCGCCGTTCTCGCCGTCGCCGCTCCTCAACGGGGAGACCGCCAACTTCTCCCAGGTGATGACCATCTCCACCTCGCCGGACGTCCTCGGCACCCCCGCCTTCGAGCCGAACAACTACCAGCAGATCCAGATCTACATCAACGGGGTCAACAACACCGGCACGCCCTTCGTGATCCCCCGCGCCCAGCTCTCCTTCTCCCTCCAGGGATCGGAGAGCGGGACCTACTCGGACACGTTCGGTCCCGCCAACCATAGTTCCCAGCAGCTGACGATCCCCCTGGGGCCGTACCCGGGGACCCGGCTCACGTTCAACGTCACGGCGTGGCTGCCCTGGGAGGGCGGAGCCATCGATCGGATCTATAGCACGGTCTACGCGTTCAACTGGACCAATAACGGGGGCTTCTGGTGCAAGACGTGCGGCCTCTCGGGGAACCTCCTCCTCACCTCGAGCCCGGACGTGACCAGTGGCTCCGGCACCACCGACCTCGGGACCGGCACTCCCGTGAACATCACGATCCACGAGCCGATCCAGAACGTCACGATCAGCTCGGCCGCGGTCCACTTCCGCTACACGGACCCCAACGGAGCGGCCTCCGGGACCATCGCCATGACCGCGTTCGGCGGCAACACCTCCTACGCGGTCCTTCCGGGGCTGCCCCCCAACTCCGTGGTCCAGTTCTCCGTGGAGGCGAAGGACATCAACAACAACCCCGTCTCGTCCGGGAACTATACCTACGCGGAGTCGGGAGCCCTCAACGCCACGGTCCCGGCCGGCTACGGTCTGTTCTACTTCGAGGCGATCGATGTCGCCACCGGGACCCTGGTGACCAACCTCAACTTCACCCTCTCCAACGACACCTGGTCCGAGACCCGGGTGGGGACCCCCCTGGGCTTCGGGGTCCCGCTCCCCGTCACCGGCCAAGGGGAGCTCCCCGTCACCTTCGGCTCGTACGTCGTCACCGTCCACGCCTTCGGCCAGAGCCAGACCTGGAACGGGACCGTGTCGAGCCAGACCCCGTTCGTGGTGACGTTCTTCGTGAGCTCCGGGCCCGTCGCCCCGACCTACGCCGCCCCCATCGCCACCCTCACCATCGCGGGCGTGGGCGGCCTCATCGGCGCCACCGGCGTCACGTGGTTCGTCCTGCGATGGTTCGGCGAGCGCCGAAAGAAGATCGAAGCCGAGCAGCGCCGCATCTCACTGTAAGTACCGAGGAAAAGTATGGGAACACCGAGCACCCCGACGAGCCCACCCCCGACGACCGCACCGTCGACCCCCGCCCCGGCCCCTGCGCCGGCGGCGCCGGCGACGCCGAAGCCCGCGCCCGCGGCGGCCCCCCGGACCGCCCCGCCGGCGGGAGCCACGGCGATCAAGCCGGCGACCCGGACGGGGACCCCGGCGGTCCGCGGACCCCCTAGGACCCCCGCGCGCGCGCCCCCGGCCGCGCCGGCCGGTGGCGGGAAGCGCAAGCTCGGTCGCGTCTTCTACGCCATGCTGGCGGCGGGGATCATCCTCGCGGCGGTCGGGTTGGGGATGGAGCTCGGATACCCCACCCTCGTCAACCAGGTCAACGCGGAGCAGTTCATCAGCAACGCCCACGTCACCACGATCAACGACAAGGCCCTCGTCGTCGACACCATCGGGTCGGGGTACTCCGCCGGCCAGACCGTCGTGATCAAGGACCAGGTGAAGAGCCTCGTCTACAACGGCACGGCCGGCACGACCACGCTCACCTTCGCCTCCATCGCCAGTCTCCCGTCGGACCAGCGGTCCACCTTCTCGGCGTACGCCAACGACCTGTTCGGGACATTCAGCGGCAAGCTCGACTGGGTCTCGGCGAACTCCTGGGTCGTCCTGACCTTCACGGTCGTGGAGGCCCACCTGGGCGGGGGCCCGTACTCGGGCCTCACCTGGCTCACCCTCGACGCCCAGGCCGACGCCACGAGCAACGCCGTCTCGAGCGGCCTCGGCGGCTCCGCTGCCGTCGCCATCAGCCAGGCGTACATCCAGCCGTCGCCGGCGCCGCTCACCGACTATCTGTTCTTCTTCCTGATGGCCGTCGGGGCCGTGCTGATCTTCGGCGCGATCACCGCCCTCGCCTCCAACTCGGGCGGCATCCCGCGCCGGGTCGAGCGCTGGCTCCTGAAGCAGACCAAGGACCCGAAGCACCTCACCGTCGGCCTCCTCGGCATCACCGCCCTCCTGGGTGGGTTCTTCATGCCGTTCTATCCGTGGTGGATGGTCCTCGTCCTGGTGGGCGCCACCATGCTGATCGCCTACCGGTTCCCGCAGGTGGCCCTGGTGGCCCTCGTGCTCCTCGTGGTGCCGGAGGTGGCGTACCAGTCGGGGGCCCTCGGGTTCATCTTCCTCCTGGTGTCGATCCCGATCCTCTTCGCCTCCCTCATCGACTTTAGGTTCGGGGTCGGGGCGTACCTGGTGCTGTTCCTGGCGCCCATCGGTCTCTCGTTCGCGATCCCGGTGTTCATCGCGATGATCTTCTCGCTGTACCTCGGCCTCGCGGTGGCCGTGGCCGGCGGCCTGATGGTCTCGGTGTTCGTCACCCTCGGGAACCTGCCCGTCCTCGGCTACCTGGTGGGACCGGGCGCGACCAGCTCCCCCAGCCTCGTGGCCGGGCATGCGGCGGCCCTCAAGCCGACGCTCCCGTACCCGTACTTCTCGGCGAACTCCATCGGGGCCGCGTACGGCAACCTGGTGAACCTGGACTGGTCCTCCCTCACGTCCGGCGGGGCCGGCATCGGCGCCATCGCGATCCCCCTGGTGGAGATCGGGGCATGGTGCCTCGCCGCGGCCCTCGTCTCCTGGGCCCTGAAGGAGCGCGAGAACCAGTCGGTGGAGAACCTGGTGAAGTACGCCGGGATCGCGGGCGGCGTCATCACGGTGACGACGTTCGGCGCGTTCTACGCGTTCAGCTACACCAGCGCCTGGGACGCCCTCCTGCTGCTGTTCCCCTTCGCCATGATCACCGCGGCCGCGGGCTCGCTGGTGATCCGGGACGCCTTCGAGGCGTTCTTCACCTCCCGGCTGGGCGGGACCAGCGTCGGTACCCGGGTCGCGGAGATGAAGGGGCTCACCAAGGTCACCTTCGAGATGGTCGGCGGACTTCACGACGTGAAGGCCGACATCAAGGAGTCGATGATCATCCCGCTGATGCGGAAGGACGTCACGACCCGGTTCAAGCTCGAGCCCCCGAAGGGGATCCTTCTGTTCGGCCCGCCCGGCTGCGGGAAGACGATGCTGATGAAGGCCCTCGCCAGCGAGCTGGGGGTCGAGATGATCTCGGTGAAGTGCTCGGACCTGATGAGCAAGTGGTACGGTGAGTCGGAAGGGAAGGTCGCGGACCTCCTGAAGACGGCCCGGGAGCGGGCGCCGTGCATCCTGTTCATGGATGAGATCGACTCGATCGCGAAGCGCCGGGACATGTACACGGCCGACGACGTCACGCCCCGCCTGCTGTCGATCCTCCTCAGCGAGATGGACGGTATCGACAAGTCCGCCGGGGTCATCGTCGTCGCGTCCACCAACAAGCCCGACCTGATCGACCCGGCGATGATGCGGCCGGGGCGGCTCGACAAGATCATCTACGTGCCCCCGCCCGACTTCAACGAGCGCATGGAGATCGTCCATGTGCACCTCGTGGGCCGGCCGGTGTCGAAGGACATCGACCTTTCCGAGGTCGCCAAGAAGACCGAGCGGTTCAGCGGGGCCGACCTCGCGAACCTGGTCCGGGAGGCCGCCACCATCGCCGTCCGACGCGAGATGATGACGGGCGTCGCCACGCCGGTCACCATGGACGACTTCCGCCAGGTGCTGCCGCGGATCAAGCCGTCGATCTCGCTGCGCATGATCTCCGACTACGAGGTCATGAAGCTCGACTACGAGCGGAAGATGCACCAGACCCAGCGGATGGAGCGGAAGGTCGTCGTCCGGTGGGACGA
>Ga0209060_10003147_pt1 | contig 14189 bp, 13 predicted proteins | sample Coa_R1_8_FD_187155 | JGI IMG/M metagenome (GOLD analysis project Ga0209060, IMG submission 187155) | Surface soil microbial communities from Centralia Pennsylvania, which are recovering from an underground coalmine fire - Coalmine... | ecosystem: Environmental > Terrestrial > Soil >...
TCGGGGTCGTCGGGGCATGCCCGGCGACCCGCGCCGGTGTGATTCGACGGCAGAACTCAGCTCTGGAAGCGCGTTTCAGTGTTACCTAAACCATTTCGCGCACCACGTCGGAAGCGATGGTAAGTGCGATCTTGCCGCTCGCCGGCGTTCCACGGGCGAGGGCTTCCGCGAGGTGGGCCATTTGCTTCATGGTTGCCTTCGGAGGCATTGGGGGTTCATGCGGATCGACAACGGCTTCGACGAGTGCCGGCCCGCGAACGCTCAAGGCTTGTCGCAACACCTCACCGCAGCGCGCCGGGTCATCAACCGTGAAGGCCGCAACCCCGAAGCCCCGCGCCACCGTATGAAAGTCGATGGGCTGTAGCTCGCAGACATATTCCGGGTTGCCAAGGAACACCATCTGTTCCCATTTGATCTGTCCGAGCACATTGTTCTTGATCACCACAATTTTCACGTCGAGCCCATACTTCACGCACGTGGCGAGTTCGCCCAGCAGCATCGTCAATCCGCCGTCGCCGACGAACGTCACAACCTGCCTGCCCGGATAAGCGACCGCCGCGGCAATCGCGTATGGCAGCCCGCAAGCCATCGTGGCGAGATTTCCTGAACATGAGAACATCATATTGCCGCGCATCACCAGCTGGCGCGCGATCCATGTCGTGATCGTGCCGGAATCGGTCGAGATGATCGCATCATCAGAAAGCAGCTTGTTCAGCTCATGAGCCACCACATCGGGCTTCATGGGTTTGTCTTGCCGCGTTCCCCGCTCAAGCATCAACTCGTTCCATCGCTTCATGCCGGCCTTTGCCTCTTCGAGGAAGGAGCGGTCTTCGTGATAGTCGAGTCGCGGCAGTATCGCCTGCAAAGCTCTGGCGGTGTCGCCGACGAGCCCCGCTTCGACCGGGTAGCGAAGGCCGATGCGCTGGGGGTCAATGTCGATCTGCACCGCACGCGCCTGGCCCGGCTTCGGATAGAATTCCACATACGGGAAACAACTTCCGGCAATCAACAGCGTGTCGCAATTCTCCAGCGCCTCTTGGGAGGGTTTCGTGCCGAGCAGACCAATGCCGCCGGTCGAGTAGGGGCTGTCGTCCGGGATGGCACCCTTTCCAAGCAGCGGTTTTATCACCGGAGCCCCGAGGCGCTCCGCGACCGCGAGCAGCGGATCACGTGCGTCCAGCGCGCCGCGACCGGCCAGAATTGCGATTTTCTTGCCATCATTGAGCAGCGCCGCAGCACGCGCGATCTGGTCCTCGCTGGCGCGCTGCGCGGAGTGAGCCATCATTTCGGAGACGTGGTTTGGAACGTTGCGCTCGGACCGCTTGCCAGCCTCGACGGGCTCCGATTGCATATCGACCGGTATCGTGACGTGGGCCACGCCGCGATAGGAAAGCGCTGTCCGGCAGGCGAGTTCGACGACGTTCTGAACGTGATTAGCTCCCATCACACGCGCGTTGTAGACGCAGACATCCATGAAGAGCTTGTCGAGCTCGACATCCTGCTGGGTAAACGTGTGCAGCAGGTCATGGAATTGCAGACCCGTAATGGCGAGAACCGGTTGGCCGTCGAGCTTTGCGTCGTAGAGGCCGTTCAGAAGATGGATGCCGCCGGGCCCGGAGGTCGCGATACATACGCCGAGGCGCCCGGTCCATTTCGCATAGGCGCAAGCGTTGAATGCGGCTGCCTCCTCGTGCCGCACCTGAATGAATTTGATCCGGTCCTTGCGTGTCCGGAGCGCCTCGATGACGCCGTTGATGCCGTCTCCGGGAATGCCGAAGATCGTATCGACTCCCCAGTCGAGGAGCGTTTCCACAAGGATATCGGATGCGGTTTGGGAAGCCATGAGAGCGAGCCTAGTTCGGATCCCCTTTGCGCTAACCCGGCGGTCCAGTCTCAGTTCCGTGCGAAATCTCCACTACGCCGGGCTTTTTGACCCACGACGCCGGGGTTCCGCTGCCCAAAACCCCCGCGATTGAGGCACCTGCCGTCCAAACGGGTCATGGCGGGTTCGTCCCCACCATCTCGATCATTCTCGCTCGGTATCATGGACTTTGGAGTCGCCGCGACAAGCGACGACTCAGGCAGTAGTTCGAAGCAATCAAATCCGCGCTAAAAGCCGTCCCGATTGACCTTCTGGTCAACGCAGAATGTGGGCGGGCCGCCGCCCGGCGCCTCGCAAGCGCGAGACAGATAATCGCTGAAAGTCAGCGCGAACATGAAAGAAAGCCACACCAACCCCGAAACCGCGATCAGGCCGATGAGGGCGTCCAGGCTGATGAGATCCATCAAGAACAACCACAGCAGTATCACCATCACGCCGGCAATCGCGAGGTTGAGTGGCGTATTGAAACCCCTGAGCGGAATGTATGCGGACCCGAGGCTCGCAAGTGCGAGCACCACGAGGGCAATCCAGACCGCAATCGGCCGGTGCCAGGTGCGCGCAGGCCTGCCATCAGGATTGCTCATGAGCGGTCGACCAGGTAAAGCAGCGGAAAGAGAATAATCCAAACAGTGTCGACGAAGTGCCAGTAAGTGGCGACGCCGACAATGGCCGGAGACCCGAGTGGAAGCAGGCGGCGCCACAGTATAAATGCGAAAACGCCGACAACGCCGATTCCGGTCGCAAGATGGATGGCATGCACCCCTGTCATGACCCAATAAAAAGCCCAGAACAGCTGGGTCTGCGGCGGCTGCAAGGGAAAATGCGGACCGGGAAAAAGACCTTTCGCGATATCGTCACTGTATTCCAGTCCCTTGACTAGGAGGAATCCGGTGCCGAGCAGCATGGTCAAGCCCAAGCAAACGAGTGTGGTGCGACGCTTCTCCTGCTGGGAGGCATCTACCGCAATGGTCATGGCGGCGCTGCTGGTGAGCAGCAACAACAGGTTCACGCTGCCATAGAGCACGTTGGTTTCGGCTGCAGCGATGCGGAACGCCTCGGGGTACAAGGTGCGGTACACCGTGTAGCCAAGAAAGAGCGCGCCAAAAAATAAGACTTCGCTGGCGATGAAGAGCCAGATTCCGACCGTTACGCCTTCGCGTTGACGTTGAAGATCAGGCCACGGTTCTCGCAGGGCGGCGGCGTCGCTCATGGGGTCTCGCCCTGCGGTCGGACCGGTGTACGGTCATCCGCCATCGGCAGGCGATCGGACGCATGATAGCGGTACGGTCCTGCGTGGATGCGGGGGATGCGATGAAAGTTCTCCTTCGGCGGCGGCGAACTCGTCTGCCATTCAAGCCCAGTGGCGTTCCAAGGATTGGCCGGCGCGCGGCGCCCATAAAGTAGCGACCAGCCGAAATAGACGAGCGGCAGCACATAAGCGACCGCAAGGATAAGGGCTCCGACCGACGACATGACATGCCAGGCCTGGAAAATGTCGGGATAGTGGTGGTAACGGCGCGGCATGCCGTTCCAGCCCATGACGAATTGCGGCATGAATGTTGCGTTGAAGCCGAGGAACGTGGTGATCGCGGCAAAGCGCGCCCACGCTTCGGAGTACATGCGCCCGGTGATCTTGGGCCACCAGAAATGCAGACCCGCCATGTACGCCGACACCGTGCCGCCGACCATTACGAAGTGGAAATGCGCGATCACGAAATACGAATCGGTGGCGTGGATGTCGATCGGAACGGAAGCCAGGAAGAGCCCAGTCAATCCACCGATCGTGAACAGGCCGACGAAGCCCAGTGCATAGAGCATCGGCGCCTCGAACGTGATCTGGCCGCGATGCAGGGTCGCGGTCCAATTGAATACCTTGATGGCGGAAGGAACCGCAACGATGAACGAAAGGAAGGAGAACACCAGGTTTGCGAGCGGAGACTGACCCGCCACGAACATGTGGTGCCCCCAAACCATGAAGCTGATCACCGCGATGGCAATCAGTGCATAGACCATGAACGTGTAGCCGAAGATGGTTCGCCGCGCGAAGCAGGGGATCACTTCCGAGACGACTCCCATCGCCGGAAGAATCATGATGTACACGGCTGGATGGCTGTAGAACCAGAACAGATGCTGAAACAGGATCGGGTCGCCACCGCGGGTCGCATCGAAAATCGGCAGTCCGAATCCGCGCTCCACAACGACCAGAAGGAGTGACATTGCCAGCACCGGCGTTGCCAGCACCATGACCAGGCTGACCGTGTACATCGCCCACACGAACAGCGGCAGGCGGAACCATGTCATGCCGGGAGCGCGCAACATGTGCGCGGTGGCGATGAAATTCACGCCGGTTGCGATCGAGGAAAATCCCACCACGAATACGCCCGCTGCCGCCGCGATGACATATCCGGTGGCGTAGTTTGTCGAAAACGGTGCGTAGAACGTCCACCCGGTGTCCACACCGCCCGAAATCAATGTGTAGATCGTAAAGGCGGCGCCCAGAACGTAGAGATACCAGGACAGCAGATTGAGCCGCGGGAAGGCCACGTCATTTGCGCCGATCATCAGCGGCAGGAGAAAATTGCCCATCGTGGCGGGGATCGATGGAACCAGGAAAAACCACACCATGATGATGCCATGCAAGGAGAACAGGCGGTTGTAAGCATCCGACGTGAGGAAGAGGCCCTGGGGCGTCATCAGTTCGAGACGGACCAGAGCGATCGCGATGCCGCCTATGAAGAAGAAGAATGTGATCGAGATCGCGTAAAGGATGGCGATTCGCTTGTGATCGGTCGTGGTCAGCCATGACAGGAGAGTGTGCCCCGCGCCCAGGTAGCTTGGGGGCGGAGTCTCGGCGGCTACATCGCCGATGACGGCATCGGTCATTGTTTCACTCCTGTGCCCGCCCTGCCTCCCTCGATCGCGGTGGACGGTAGAGTGGGGGACGTCGACAGTGATTTCAAATAGGCGATGAGCTTGACCAGTTCGTCTTCGGTGACGACACCCTGGAAACTCGGCATGATCGGTGCGAATCCGACGACGATATCTTTCAACGGCAGCAGGATGGAATCGCGTAGATACGCTTCATCGGCCGTCACGACCCGGCCATCCGAGAGATGAACCGCGCGCCCGTAGACGCCGTGCAGATCCGGTGCGTGCACGCTTGAGGTTGGGGCGTGGCACCCCGAACATCCGAGCGAATAGAACAAGGCTTCGCCCTGGCGGGCGAGATTGTCGGCCTCGGGCTGCGCGCTCGACCAGCGCGCATAGTCCGACGCCGTCATCACGACCAAGCGACCCGCCATCACCGAGTGATCTGTTCCGCAATACTCCGCACAGGTCAGGTGAAAGACCCCGGTCTTGATCGCGGTGAACCAAAGAAAGGTATAGCGTCCCGGCAGGACGTCCTGTTTCAACCGCATCGTCGGCAGGAAGAGATCGTGGATCACGTCCTCCGAAGTCATCACCAATCGAACCGGCACCTTTTCGGGAACGTGAATCTCATTGATCTCGCGAGCGCCGCCGGGCTGCTGCACGCGCCACATCCATTGCTTAGCGACCACGTGGATTTCCAATGCGTTGCCGGGAACGTCGAGTGCAGCAAGCTGGTTCGAGGCGGCCCACCAGAAGATGAAAAGGAACAGGAAGAGCGTGGCCACGGTCCAGCCGATCTCCACGTCACGCGAGACGCGCTCGGGAAACGGGCCGCGCCACGCGTTTGATCCGCGCCGATAACGCAGACTGAACCCGGCGATCAACGAGGCGACCAGAGCAGTTATCAGCCCCGAGATGATGACCAGTATCCAGAAAGTCTCGTCGACCTTGCCGGCGTAGTCCGATCCCACGGCCATGAAACTGTCGGTCGTCACGGCGATGCCCCCCGCCGCACCTTCGCGTTCATGAAGAAAATCGCGCCCGCCATTGCGAGCAGGGTCAGCGCCGCGGCGAGTTGGAGCCAGAGGGTAATGGTCTCCGTATAGATACCCCGCACCGGATCGAAACCGTAACACAACAGACGCAGGCGATCGCCGAGCGAACCGACACGACCTTCACCGGCATCCACCAACGCCAGCCGAAGATCACGCCCGTCCAATCCCAACGAGGAGAGCACGCGCGTGACGCGGCCGGCCGAATTGATGACAAATGCGGCGGCCGGATGAGCGAATTGATCATGCTCGTCGTCGTAACTGTAGCGATAGCCCAACGCCGCCGCCGCAGTCTCGATGGCTGCGGGCTCTCCGGTCAACATGACAGAGGTATTCGCGAGCGGGGTTCCGGAGCCGAGGCGCGTGACCTTCATGGCGCGGGCCGATTGAGGATCATCCTTCGGATCGAGCCCGATCACGATGAGCCGATAGTCGACGCCGGCCGCGAGTCCGGTCTGCTCAAGGCCGGCGGCCACGAACGTCAGAATGGGACCGCACAGGGTGTGGCAGGTGTAGTCGGCGAACACCACGACGGCGGGCTTCCCCGCCAGCGCATCTCCGAGCGTGCGCGGCTGCGCCCGTTCGTCGGTGAAGCGCAACTGCAATGGCAAGGCGGCGTCGGGCTTCGTCTCAACGCCGACAGCGTCGAGCGCCGCTTGCGTGAGGCCCGCCGCAGCGTTCGCCCCGCCTGCGATGAAGAGGAGGAGCAGCGCGGCCATGACGTTCACGGCTTTCCCTCCGGCGTTCCCGGGGAAGCCCCTTGGCCCGTCGTCGCCCGCTGCGCCCCCGCCGTGGGACTGGCGGTCGCCGGACCCGGGGGCAGGAGCGGCGCGTAGGCCTGAGCTCCCCTTTGCGCAATGATGGCCATAGCCCGCTCGATCGGAATGCGGACCAGCGTCTTGTCCTGATCCGCCCAGGCATATCCGGTGAGCAGACGGCGCTGCGCGGTCTCGATGTCCTGGCGCTGTTCGATCTGATTGGTTTGAACGCGCGGCGAAGGGAATTGTTCGGGGGCCGGCAGCGTCCGGTTCGGCACCTGCCTATCGTATACCGCATTCAGCCCCCAGATGGCGGCCAGCATGAGGGCCACGCACGCGAACGCCCCGAGCAACACGGGCCGGACTGTGACGCCCGGCGACTCGAGGCGGACATCGGCGTCGGCGTCATGTGCCATGGGCTGCTCTCCCGGCACCCGCGGTGCCGAGCATCGGGCCCCCGGCAGCCGCCGCAACAAGCAGGCCGATGGCGACGAGGGCCAGCGCCGCAGTCGCGAGTGCGAGCGGCTCGAACGGCGGCACAATCAGGTACGCGTAGTAGAAGGCGAGACCAGCCAGCACGCTGGCGGAGACGACTCGCAACTCAGGAGCGCTGTTGCGGACACGCGCGAGCAGCAGCGCCAGGATCGGCACAGCCGATCCGAAAAAGAACGCGGCGCCCGCGAGCGGAGACCACGGAAAATGGTCGCGTTCCACGAACCAGAACAGCCTGCTCGGCAAATCGCTGTACCACATTACCAGCAGCGCCATGAAATCCACGTAGGTGATGCCCAGCACGAAAGCCAGCAGCAGACCGCCGACATCGCCGGCGACCGAATCGCTGGTCCCCCACGGCTCCCAAACCGCGGCCCACGCCAGCGCCGCGATAAGCTGCGTGATGGCCATGCTGGCGCCGAACGAGGAAGATATGAACGGCGGCTCGATCGACAGAACCCAGTCGACCGAGACCGCACTGATGAGTACGCAATGGAACAAGAGCCCAATGCCGGCCACGAACTGGCCGACGCGACCGGTGATTCGTGGAAGCAGGAACGCCAGCACGCTCCAGCCCGTGATCGCAATCAGCGACCGGCCGATGAAAAACGGCGTGTTGAGATAGTATGAGAGGACGTCGGGTTTGAGGTCGCCGGCGTGCTGCGACCAGGGATAAAGTACCGGCATCGCGATGAAGACCGGCGCGATAAGCAGGAATAATACCGGCACAAACCGAGCTGCGGGAGCGAATGCCGGGTAAAGCGCCTCGCCCCAACGACCTCCCGTCAGGCGGTAGATCATCAGCAGCATGAGGCTGCCGACCGGAATCTGGCTCCAGAACACGAATCCTACCAACCACCCGGCCGCCGCGATCCTTGGGGCGAAAACCGCCACGACGACCAGTCCGGCCGCCCCGATGCCGGCCCCGATAAGCAGAACGGGAAGGCGATTGCTCATTCGCGCGCCTCCTCGTCTCCACGGGCAGGACGGGGGAATGCGACAATTGCAAAGATTGCCAATCCCAACGTGACGAGGACCGGCCACGCACCGCGAGTTTTTGTCTTATCGAACCGCTTCTTTTTCATCTGAGCACATCCTTGGCGTCCGGAACCTCGGCGACCGTGGCGCGACGCGAAAATTGGAGCGCGCGGATGTAGGCGACGATCGCCCAGCGGTCGTGAGGATCGACGCGATCAGAATACGAATACATGGCGCCGTACCCCTTCGAGATGACGTCGTAGAGATGCTGCGCGGGCGCGGCGAGCAACCGATCGATGTGGTAGGATGGCGGCTTCGGAAAACCGTGCGCAACGATCACGCCGTCCGCATCGCCAGCAAGGCCGTGACAAGGTGCGCAATATATGTCGAAGCGTTCGCGGCCGCGCGCCAGCAGCGCAGGCGACGGCTCCGGTGGCATCGCCTCGACCGCCGCCAGAGTAAGGTCGCCCTGAGCCACGACTCCCTCCGGCAGCGGCCGAGCGGAAGCGCCGTCGGCCCAGAACTCGGACGGCGCATACGTCTTGTACTTGCGTTGGTCGGTCATGCTGAGGCCGCAGCCGCCGAGCAGCAGCACCAGGCAGACTGCAGGCGCAATCCGTCTCACGACTCCACCTCGCGGATCGTTAGCGCCCCGTTGCGATGCAGGGATTCCATGGCATCGCGCTTTTCGCTTTCCGTTTCCGGCACCTCAATGGCGAGGAAGAACCTGTCCTGGCTGGCGCGCTCCGTGCCCTCGATTGCAAACAATGGAAAATGGAGGCGAGGGAGGCGGGTCTCGAACAGGAAGCGGATGAAGCCCGCTACCGAGGCACCGAAAATGCCGGTCGCAAAAGGCACCAGCATGAAGGCTGGCCACGAGTTCAAGGGGCGTCCGCCGGCATTGTACGGATAGTTGATGGCCGCGGTATAGAATTCGCCGCCGTAGGCCATTGCGGCAATCAGGACACCGCCCGCGAACATGAAAACCCGGACTCTACTGGGCCGGGAATCCAGCATGTCGGCCACGCCCTCGACCGGAAATGGCGTGAAGGCGTCGAGCAGTCTATAGCTGCGCCGGTTGGCTGCTTCCGCCGCGTCGCGCAATTCGTGCGCATGAGCAAATTCGGCTAGCAGCATTTTGCTCACGATTCGATCTCCTCGGCCACGAGGTCGCGCACCTCATGCATCGACACCGTCGGAACCAGACGCACGAAAATGAGAAAAAGGAAGATGAAGAACCCCAGGGAGCCGAAAGTCGTCAGCCAATCCCAGACCGTCGGAAGGTAGAGGCGCCACATGCTCGGCGTGTAGCCGTGCGACAGCGTATTCCAGATGATGAGAATGCGCTCGAGCCACATGCCGATGTTGATCGCGATGGCAAGCGCAAATACCGCGAGCACGCTGCGCCGGACGGCGCCGAACCAGAAAGCCTGCGGCGCCACGACGTTGCAGAACAGCATGGCGTAGAAGAGGGGCGCATACGCGCCGGTGAATTCGAACCACACCAGACTGCGTTCGGCGCGTTCGCCCACGTACCAGGCGTTGAACCACTCGGTAAGATAGGACAGGCCCATGATGATCGATGCGGTCAGCATGATCCTGGCCATCACGTCGAAGTGCTCGGCGGTGATCACGGGCTGCAGCCGGAAACCCCACCGTACGAGGGCCGTCAGGCTTACCACCATGGCGAAACCGGAATACATGGCCCCGACCACGAAATAGGGCGGGAAGATCGGCTCGGACCACCCGGGCATCAGGCTTGCGGCGAAATCGAGCCCGACCACGCTGTGAAGCGAAACCACCAGCGGCACGCCGAGACACGCCAGCGCGACGTGGAACATCTGATACACCTGCCAATGCCGCGCCGATCCACGCCAGCCCAGAGCCAGTGCCCCGTAGACCATGCGTTGACGGGGGTTGTGCGCGCGGTCGCGCACGGTCGCGAAATCCGGAATGAGGCCGACGTACCAGAACAGGATCGAGAACAGCAGGTAGCTCAGGATCGCCCAGAAATCCCATATCAGCGCGCTGCGCCACTGCGGCCACACCGTCATCGTGTTCGGATACGGCGTCAGCCAATAGAAATAGAGCGACCGCCCGAGGTGTATGATCGGAAATAGCCCGGCGATCGCCGCCGCAAAAAGCGTCATCGCTTCGGCGAAGCGGTTGATCGAGGCGCGCCAGCGCTGCCGCATCAAAAGAAGCATCGACGAGATCAGGGTTCCGGCGTTGCCGATGCCGATCCACCAAACGTAGTTGGCGATGTCAAAGCCCCAGACGACCGACGTATTGAGACCCCAGATGCCGATTCCCCTGGTGAATATCTCGATAATGCAGACCAGGAAGACGATCGTCAGCGCCGAGCTTGTCGCGAAAGCAATCCACCAAACGCGCCAACTCCAGGCCTTGCGTTCAATGAGCGGAGCGGTGATGAGCTCGTTGACTTTCTCGTAAGAGCGTCCGCTCGAAAGCGTAAAGCGCCGCGGCGGCGGGACATCATCGATTGCGACTACGCTCATGACAGCCCGTCTCCCAATTCCGGGTTGGGATTGCGGACATGGGCCAGGTACGTGGTACGCGGACGCGTACCGAGATGTCCGAGCAACTCGTAGAGATGCGGCTCCTTGCGTAGTTCGTTGATTTGCGAATGAGGATCGTTGAGGTCGCCGAAGCTGATTGCGCGCGTCGGGCATGCGGCTTGGCACGCGGTAACGACCTCCCCGTCATGGATGCGGCGGTCTTCCTTTTCGGCCGCCCGCCGCGCCCGGCTGATGCGCTGGACGCAATAGGTGCATTTCTCCATCACGCCCCGCGCGCGCACGCTGACATCCGGGTTGAACACGGCTCTCACCACATCGGCGCCTAAGTTGGCGTATTCCTGTCCGTCCGCGTAGCCAAAGAAATTGAAGCGTCGCACCTTGTAGGGACAATTCGACTGGCAGAACCGGGTTCCGACGCAGCGGTTGTAGACCTGGGCATTCAGGCCCTCGCTGTCGTGAATGGAAGCTGCCACCGGGCAGACCGGCTCGCATGGCGCATGCTCGCAGTGCATACACGGGATCGGTGAAAAGCCGGGCCGATCCTCGACAAAGTAGGTGTCTACCCGTAGCCAGTGCATGTCGCGACCCATCGCGACTTCATCTGGGCCGACGATCGGGACGTTGTTCTCTGCCTGGCAGGCCACCACGCAGGCGTTGCAGCCGATGCAGGCGCCATTGTCGACGACCATTGCCCATGCATAGCCACCATAATCCTGCGGCGGATAAAGCGTCGGGAGATGCTGCCCGGACCGAACAAGCCGCTCCCTGTCGGAGAGGCGGAGACCCGCGGCAAGCTCGGCGACTGACAGGCGCGGTTGCAGTTCCTTCGCATCGCCCTCAAGCTCAAAGTGCTTCTGCGCAAGCAGCAGATTTTGCGTGGTGCCGGTTTTCGCGAGCGTCGCGCCGGTCCTCAGCCACGGCTCATCGAGCGTGCGAAATGCGAACACGTCGAAGCCGACGCCGTTGCCGATTGCCCCTGCAGACGGCCGGCCATGGCCGAGGGTGGCAGCGACCACATTCTCCGGCTGGCCGGCGCGCACAAGGACCGGCACATCGATGCCGACGCCCCCGGCCTGGAGATGAACCATGTCGCCGTCAACGAGGCCAAGCCTTGCCCCGTCCGCCTGCGACACGACCAGTGCGTTGCCCCACACCTGCTTGGTCAAAGGCTTGGGACATTCCTGAAGCCAGGCGTTATTGGCGAAGCTGCCATCCCAGAGGCAGGGGTCGGGCGCGATGGCCAGCGTGAAGCCGTTCGACTCCGCCGCAGGGGCGATCTGCGGAAGCTCGACGGCAGGCGTGGCAACTGGATGGGCGCCGGTATCGGGTACGATTCCGTTATGGAGCACCTCACGCCACCATGTGTTGAAGTCTTCCGATCCGGAACGGGCCCGCCAGGTCGACACCACGAGGTCGCGAGAGGACGGCGAAACCTTTCCCTGTAAAGTCGCAAGCAGGTGGTGCGCCGTTCGGGTGTCGTAGAGCGGGCGGATCAGCGGCTGCACGATGCTCGCGGTCCCTTCGAAGGCACGCAAATCCGACCAGCTTTCGAGTGGATGCGACATCGGCAGGCGCCACCGGCAGCGAGCCGCCGTCTCGTCGGCGTAGAGGCCGAGATGCGCGGTGAAAGGGACGGCCGCGATCAAGTCGCCGAGCCGCGGGTTGCCCTGGCCGTCATACGCCGGGTTCGCTCCGATGATGACCAGCGTCTCGACCCGCTGCGCTGTGAGGTCGTCCACCAGAGCCCGCAGCGAGTCAGCGTGACCAATGCCGACAGGATCGACAGGTTCGATGAGATCGACCGGCGCCTTCAGCTGGGCGTTGATCCAATGGCAAAGTGCGTGAACCTCGGGCGGTTGCCGGAGCCCAGCCAGCACCAGGGCGTGCCCCGGGCGCGACTGCAGATCAGCGGCCGCGGCTTTTGCAAACAGCGCCGCCCCAGCGGGCAGATCGCCAGTCGAAACGTTGGCACCAAGCGCGTTTGCGAGCGCCAGCGCAAAGTTGCGAACGAGCTCGGGAGAGAGCGGGAGACGATGGTCCGCATTGGCCCCCGTCAGCGACCAGGCCGATTCAACCGCATAGAGCCGCAAAAACTCCGACGCCGATTTGGATTTGCGAGCGCTAATGAAATCGTGGCCGAATCTGATCTGCCCGGGTCCGGGGCCGAGGGGGTCGGCATCCAGCGTGAGGAGGACGCGGGTTTCGGCAAGTCGCGGAATTGCGGTGAGCGGCTTGCCGAACGCGCGAGAAGCGCCGCTGCGAGCCGCATCATCATCGACTGGCTCGTAGCGATACCATTTCGCTTCCGGGAAGGATTTCAACACGTCGTCGATCTGAGCCAGCAGCGTCAGCGAGGTGATACGATTGGTCAGGATGCGCAGGCCCGAGCCGCCGCGTGGCCGTTCCTTTGCGATCTGGGCACGAAGCTCCGCCTCGAACGCGTCCCACGAATAGATGCCCTGACCTCTGACAACGGCCTTGGAGCGGTCCGGATCATAGAGCGAGAGGACCGCCGCTTGGGCGAATACGTCGGTGCCGCCGAGGCTCGCCGGATGGAGAGGATTGCCGTCGATCTTGATCGGCCGGCCCTCGACCGACGTCACGACGACGCCTCGTCCGTAGCCGGCGAGCGCAAGTGTCGAGGCAAAGCGCAGCGGAATGCCCGGTGTCAGCCGCTCCGGGACATTCACATAGGGGACGATCTCCTCCGCGGGACGTCCGCAGGAGGCGAGCGCCAGCGCCGCACCGCTCGCCATCAGCTGCAGGGCCATGCGTCGGTCCATGCCGGGATGGGAGTCGGATCGCCGCGGTGCGTGCCGCGGAAGTTCCGTAGCCCCGGTTGAGCGCGCACGAAATCCGGGGACCGCGCCCTCATATGGATGGGAGGTTTCCGGATTCCGCTCGTGCTCAATCCGGGCTTCAGGCGGCCGATTTGGGCGTTCATTCATCGGTGGCATACAGAGCAGTCGGTCAAATGACTGTTGTCGATGTGATAGTGCGCGAGCAGCACTTTCCCCTGCTCGCGCTGGTCCGTCGTCGGCTTCCATTCGGGATCGAAAACCGCCGAAGCCGGCCGCAGGTTGGGAGCTGGGTCGCGATGGCAATCGAGGCACCATCCCATGGTAAGCGGCGCACCCGCGCGCATCAGCGGCATTTGACCCACCGGGCCGTGGCAGGTCGTGCAGCCCACGCCCTTGGCGATATGAATCGAATGATCGAAATAAACGTAGTCGGGTAGCTTGTTCACCTTATTCCAGCGGATCGGTTTGTTCTCGGCGAGGCTTCGGCGAACCGGGGCCAGCATTTCGGCCTGGGTGTAGAGCTGGGAGTGGCACGTCATGCAGGTATGGGTCGGCGGGACGCCTGCGACGGGCGACCGTTCGACTCCGGAATGACAATATCGGCAATCAATGCCGAGGCCGCTGACATGATGCTCATGGCTGAACGGGACGGGTTGGGCCAACGTGATGTGTTCATCCGTGATGTATGCGGAACGCATTGTCCAATACGCAATCCCGATGGCGACGAACGGGCCCACCAGGATCGTGACGAGCACCACGCGGGCGAGCGTGTCTGCGTAGGGTCGAAAGATCTGCGCCATTCGCCACTCGCTTTG
>Ga0209060_10003152_pt1 | contig 14162 bp, 13 predicted proteins | sample Coa_R1_8_FD_187155 | JGI IMG/M metagenome (GOLD analysis project Ga0209060, IMG submission 187155) | Surface soil microbial communities from Centralia Pennsylvania, which are recovering from an underground coalmine fire - Coalmine... | ecosystem: Environmental > Terrestrial > Soil >...
AGGACATCGACGGCAAGGGTGTTTTTAAGGCTACCGGGCCGACTCCTACCCTCAGCGTGCGCCGCTCCGGGTTCTACGGCGCCGCTTTCGCGCAGGACACGTGGATGCTTGGTCGCCTCACCCTAAACCTTGGGGTTCGCGCCGATTGGTACCGGCAGACGGAGTCGATCGGCTCGACTACCGTCTCAACGTTCGACTTGTCCCCCCGCCTCAACCTCGCCTACAAAATAAACCGGACAACCGATGCTCGAGCCTCGGCAGACCGCCTCGTGAACAACCCGCCCCTTGCTCAAGGGGCGATCGTGGGTGCGCCGATTCAGCCGGAGAAGCTGAATCAGTACGATCTCGGCGTGAACCACAGGCTCGGCCACGGGCAAGCGGTGAGCGCGGCTTACTATTACAAGGACATCCGCAACCAGGTCGATACCGGCCTGCTTGTCCCGGGCGTCGATGTCGGGCTGTATTCGGCCGTGAATTTCCAAGTCGGCGCGGTCCACGGGCTGGAGTTCAGCTACGACTTAACCCCGCCCAAGGGCGTGGGATGGGACGGTTATGTGAACTATTCATACTCCACCGCTGCCCCGAACGGTCTGGACAACACCGGCGCGCCGGTCCCGACGTTTAACGACCACGATCAGCGGCACAGCCTCGGGTCCGGTCTTGCTTACACCTGGCGATCGGGAGCGGCGGTCGCGACAACCCTTGAATATGGCAGTGGCCTAACCAGCAGCGTCGTCTATCCGGACGGTCCTCGAATTCCGCGCTACCAGGTTGACTTGCACCTCACCACCGGTCGAACGCTGCTTAACAGGCACTTTGCGTTGACACTCGATGTCCAGAATCTGACGGACCAGCGCACGGTGATCAACTTCCAATCGGGATTCAGCGGCACCCGTTTCATGCAGGGCCGCCGGTTGCTCATCGGGATCGAGGGAAAGCTCTAGGCTTGCCCGGGCCAGGAGGGCTAATTGTGCCGCATGAATAGTCGCAGCGCCGCCTTGATCTCCGCGGTTTGCTGCTCCCGGGTGAGGCCCTCACAGCAGCCCTCGACCGGCTCCGGCCCGCTGTGGAGCACGCATGTCTGGAGGTGTTCGCCCAAGAACTGAACGGAAACTTGTTCGAGCGCGACCTTCACCGCCGCGAGCTGTTGCAGCATATCGATGCAGGGCCGCTCCGTATCGATCATCTTTTGAAGGCCGTTTACTTGGCCCGCGATCTTTTCCAGTCGCTGCTTGGCATCAAGTTTCAGGGGGTCAGTCATCGCTCCACCTCAATATAGTGATACTGAGTAGGAGTATATTACAATTTCGGTTTCCGATGGGGGGTTAGACCGGCAACCCGGTTGCATAATGAGGCATGGTGCGCGCCGCGCACGCGTTGCTTCTGCCCATCGCGGTTGTCGCCGTAGGCGGGTTGTGGTCGGGGCGCTCGGTCCACGAACCGAGCACCCCGTCATGGAGTCCCGGCAAGGCCGCCACCTACCTCGATTCCCGAACCCGATCCTGGATGTCCGGCGGGGCCATGGATCACGGCACGTTCTGTATCTCGTGCCACACCGCCCTGCCGTACGCGCTGGCACGGCCGACCATGGGTTCGGCCCTAGGCGAGAGCGCTGCGCCCGAGGTGGAGCGGCAGCTCCTGGCGAGCATCACGACGCGCGTCCGGCAGTGGAGTCAAATCCAGCCCTACTTGGGGGACAAGCGGGGCGGCCCGGGCACCGAGTCGGTGCTGAACGCGCTCATCCTCGCCCGGGCGGACGCGCACACGGGGCGGCTCAGCGAAACCAGCGCCGAGGCGTTGCGGATCATGTGGTCCCAGCAGAGCCAATCCGGCGCCTGGCCGTGGATCAACGCCGGCAACGAGCCCTGGGAGGCGCCGGATTCCGAGTACTGGGGCGCAACCCTCGCCGCGGTCGCGACCGGAACCGCGCCGGAGGGCTACTTGGGGAAGCCGGCGATTCAAGCCGGCCTCGGCCGGCTCAAGGCATATCTCAAAACCGGAGAAGCGGGCAACTCGCTCCTCAACCGGCTGGCGCTGCTTTGGGCGGCGAGCAAGGTGCCTGGCCTCATCGCGCCCGATCGACGCGCCGCCATCGTCGCGGACGTGCTCGCGAAGCAACAGGCGGACGGCGGTTGGAGCACCGCCTCGCTCATCCCGGGCACGTGGACCCGTCACGACCGAACCGCGCAGGATGGGCGGAGCGACGGGTACGGCACCGGCATCGTCGCGTTCGTGCTGATCCGGGCCGGGGTGGGCGCCGACAGTTCCGAAATCCGGAAAGCGCGTTCCTGGCTGGCGCGCAATCAGGACCATGCGACGGGCGCTTGGCCGACCGTCTCGCCGAACGCCAAGCGGGACGGCTCGACCGACGTGGGCAAGTTCATGACCGACGCGGCTACGGCGTACGCCGTGCTGGCGCTGTCCGGCTGATCAGCTCGGCGCGTTCTTCGATTCGGAAAGCAGCTGCTTGAGGTGCTCGATCTCGGCGTCGGCCTTTGCCAGAATCTCCCGGTTCACGTCGGCAAGCTTCGCGGCCTCCGCTCCACTCTGGGCAACGTACTCGGCGTGCTGAGCGTCCGCGTTCCTCTGGACAAACTGGCCCACGAGCTCGGATCGGCTGAGATTGCCGAGCTTGCCCCGAATCCGGACCCAGTAGCTGTTCACGGTCCCGGTCTGGATTCCCAGTTCACGCGCGATCATGTCATCCGTGTAGCCGTCGGCAGCGCGCGTTAGAACACCAAGCTCTCGAGCAGAGAGTTCTGTTTTCAATGACTCGACCTGACTTTTGTGACCCTATAAGTATATACGGCTTTCTGCGCGCACTAATTGGCGTACGTGCCTTTGCGCCTCCACTTGAAGCGTCGGAGAACGCGTGGCATAGAATCCGGCCCAAGGAAATGGCACTTCTCATGCGGGGGTGGTCGAAAGCATCATGGAGCCATGGATTCCCGACCAACCGTTCTTCTGGTGGAAGGCGACCCGGCCGCAGAGACGCGGACCCGGCGTGCGATTTTAGACTCCGGAATAGATTGCGACGTTCGAATCGCAAGGGACGGTCACCAAGCCTGCGAGATGCTTTTCGAGGGGGACGCCGCCGTCCCCACCCTCGTTTTGCTCGATCTCGCAATTCCAAATACAAGCTGGTTCGACGTGCTCGCTCGGATCCGCGGTTGCGAGGCGACTAGACGGTTGCCCGTAGTCATTATCTCCCCCTCGGATAGGCAACCCGATCTGGACAAGAGCTTTGAATTCCAAGCGAACAGTTTTGTTCAAATGGGAGAGAGCCAGGAAATAGACGCTACGCGACTCAAGTTGCTGCTCTACTACTGGATTGCCGTGAACAAAAATGTCAACGCGTGAACTATCCCCAAGAGAAGAAGAGATCGTCGAACTATGCGTCGAAGGTCTAACCAACGATGCCATCGCTTCTCGGCTCGGTCTCAGCATCGGAACCGTCAACACCTATTGGCTACGTATCAAGCTCAAAGTCGGCGGTCAGGGCCGGACCGACACCGTAGTAAGGGTAATCAAAGAGCGAGCCGAACGAGCGCTGCGCGAAGCGAACGTCGAGCGCATCGAGCTCTCAGGATTGGTCGCCGAGAAGGAACATGGTGTCCTGGAGCTCCGGGCAGCCCTGGCCCTCCTGCAGATGGCGATGGACCAGATCAAATCGACGGTTTGGGCCACCGACAAGGAACTCTCGATTCATATTCTCGCGAACGGCGAGTTCCCGTCGACTCACTTCGGGGTGAAGTGGGAGGTCGGCAAGACCGTATACGAAATCTTTAAGACGAATGACCCCAAGGACCTCGCGGTCGCCGCGCACCTATGCGCGCTAGACGGAAGGGAGACAGAAGTGCGGCTGACCGGCGAATTCGAGCACATGCTTCTGCGCGCTCTTCCCCTCACCGATGAGTCGGGCGACGTGATGGGCTGCGTCAGCATCCTCAACAGCGTTGGGGAGTGAGTTAGAGGTCCCTCATCCAGACCACCGACTGCAGGCTCCGATTCCTTCGCCGCCGCGGCGCCCCTGCGGCGCCCGCGCCGGCGTAGTTCACCGATGGATCGCCGCCGGTCGAGGGCGGCTCTGGGACGACCCGGTTCATCCGCGCGTAGTTGGGCACCGCCAACATCGGAGTGCCATTGGCCCATTTGCCGATGATCGCGACCACCCCTCCGAGCAGATCCCCGCGCCACTCGACCCGCAACGGCTCGGTCCCAAGATGTTCGTCCAGGCTCGCTTGGTCGGCGCGTTCCACGTTGTAGATCAGGGGGCCGTACCGAAGCGCGACGCGAGCCTCGTCCGCCTTCACCGCGTCGATCGCCTTGATCCGCTGCGGCTCCATCGGAAGCTCCAGCTCGATCCGGTCGCCCGCGTTCCACTCGCGCGTGACGACCGCGTACCCCTTCTCGATCTTCGGGGTGACCGCCTTGCCGTTCACCTCGAACCGCTTGACGCCGTTCACGGCGGGCATTTCGGTGTACAACCGGCTGGTCGAGCGGTTCGGGATCCGCACGTAGACCGAGAACCGCTTCGACGCCTTCGGGTTCACCGTGATCGAGACCGCGCCGCTCCACGGGTAGTCGGTCTTCTGAACCATCTCCACGTCGGTCCCGGCCACCTTCTCGACGTTGATCCGGCTCCCCACGAACAGGTTCACGTAGATGCCCCGTGAGTTCTTCACGTAGGTCCAGGTCGGAAGCATCAGCAACGTGCGCGAGATGTTGCTCACGCAGCACGGGCACACATGCCACGGCGTCCGCTGCGTGTTGACGAGCGGGTTCGTGTAGCAGAAGTTCTTGCCGTCCAGGTCGGTCGCCCCGAGCAGGGCGTTGTACATCGTCTGCTCGTACAGGTCGGCGTACTTCGCATCGTGGTAGGCCAGGTTCAGCTTGTACTGAAAGAAGATGAGGCCGCAGCTCGAGCACGACTCGCAGTAGGCGTCGTTCCGAAGGGAGTAGTTCGGGCCAAACCCTTCCGAGGTCTCCCCGCTGCCGATCCCGCCGGTCACGTAATACTTCTTGTTGACCATGTTGTCCCACAGGGACAGCACCGCACTCTGGTAGTCCTGATCCTTGGTCTCGGCTGCGATATCCGCCATGCCCGAGTAGAAGTAGGTCGCCCGCACCGCGTGCCCGACCGCCTCGTATTGGCGATCGGCGGGCAGATGGCTCTGGTCGTACTCCTGCCCACCCTGGCGGGAGTCGAGCAGGAACTTGGCGAGCTTGATATAGCTGTTCCCTCGCCCTTTGCCCTCGGTGTCGTTCACGAAGCGCCCGAAGCGGACCAACGCCTGCTCCATCTCCTGGTGGCCGTCGTACCACGGCTTCTTGCCTGGACCTAGGTTCGCCGCCCAGCAGTCGGCCAGCTTCTTGGCCGCGTTGTAGAGGCGCAAATCCTTCCCGTCCGTCATCGTGTAGTGGTTGATGGCGGATTCGATGAAGTAGCCCGCGGTGTAACCCTCATGGTTGCCCCGGCTTTGCGGCGACCATCGCTCCGGCCACCGGCGGCGGTCGGCCAGGGTGTAGGCCGTCTGCAAATACCCGTCCGGCTCTTGCGCCGCGAGAATGATCGGAATCCACTTCTCAAGCGTCTGCCGCATCCGTGCGTGGGCGGCGATGATGTCGGGATCGCCCTTGGGGTCGACCATCAGCGCGATGCATATCGCCTCGACGGTCTGGTGAACCCAGGCATTCGAGAACACGTATCCCTTGTGGCGGGCGTGGGGTTCGCCGCGAAGCGCCTTGCCGGCCTCGATGAAGTTGTCGATGCCGCCCTGCCCTTCTCGCAGGTCGGTCCGCTCGCAAAACTCGATGCAGTGGGGAATCCAACTGGCGATCAATGCCTTGGCCCGTGAGTTCCAAAGCGGGCTGTCGATGCGGTAGCTCTTGGTGTACACCACGTCGAGCCGTTCCTTGGGCGGCGCCGGCTCGGCTCGAACCGTCAGCGTCGAATCGGCGCCCGGTCCGTCCCCTTTGGCCGTCAACTTCAGCACGTACTCGCCAGGCGCCGAGAAGGTCGCGGTCGTTGTCGGGGCGGTCGGGTCGGCAAAGGTCGCCCTGCCCGGCCCCGATACCACGCTCCAAGCCGCTACGCTCGCCGCGCTCGGCTTGAGCCACTCGGCTTTGCCGGTCAGGTAAGTCTTGCCGCCAAGGATCACGGCACGGTCGATCCCGGCATCCACCGTCGGGGCGAACATCGGCACCGGCCCCGAGCTGTAGACCTTCCACTCCAGAATGCCGGTCGAAAGCTTTCCGTCGGAGGTGATCTCCAGCCGAAGCTTGTCGGTGCGGACCTCGTCGAACGTGGTGGTGTTATAGGTGTTTCCGGCGATCCCAAGTCCGGTCGCGTTCGCGACCGGTATGAACTCGGACCCGTTCCAATAGGTCACGCGGTACGACTTGGGCGCGCCCACCCCCCGCCCGTCGATCCACCAATAGACGTCCACCTTCTTGGTAGAGATCGACTGGGACCACTCGTATTGCACCCACTGGGTGTCCGTGCGCGGCCAGTTCCCGTAAGAGCCGTGGGAATCGTCTGCCGAGTTCTTCGGCTCGAACCCGTCGTTCATCGCCCCGACCCGGGTGTCTCCGGAGGTATAGAGGCTCGAGGGCTTCGCGACCTTCGCCAGATTCACAGGCTCGTCGTCACGAACGAACGCCCAAGCCTTTGCTCGGCCAAGGGCTGGCGTGAAGACCGCTCCGACCGCGGCAACGAGAAAGGTTCGTCGATTCAAATGGGCCATGGCTCGCTCAGATTGATTCAATGTTCAATCAATCGATATGTTATCACCGGCGTTTCCTTGGTTGCGAGTCCCGCTGACCGGCGGGTGTCCTTAGATCAGTGTCCTTGCGTTTGTAGACAGGAAAGAGAAGACTCGCTTTTCGACCGCGCCGACCACCATTCTTATATTGGAGAGCATGTGTTTTGGTCTTTTGAAGGGCGCGTACATCGCGCCCTTCTCTTTTTCCGCCACACCATCCATCGGAAACGGGTTCGCCGGCGTGAGGCAACAGCCGGACATTTGTCATGGATTTGCTGTCAATGGTTTGGCCGACTTGCCCGCAGAATTACCGGCATGCCACACTAACAAGGGCTCGCTGTTGAGTCGCTTCGAGATACACACCGTCTACGCGGACGATAGCCCGCGCGGTCAGCAGAAATCTCGATACTTTGAGTTGAGGCGACATGGGCATACGGGAACTTTCACCACGGGAAGAGGAGATCGTCGAGTTGTGCGTGGAGGGCCTTACCAACGACGCGATCGCCCACCGCTTGGGACTTAGCGTCGGCACCGTCAACACGTACTGGCTGCGAATCAAATTGAAGGTCGGCGGCTTGGGCCGGACCGATACGGTCGTGAGGATCATCAAGGAACGGGCTGAGAAAGCCCTCCGCGATTCGAACGTCGAGCGGACGGAGCTCCACGATTTGATGGAGGAGAAGGAGCGCAGCGTCCTTGAACTCCGAGCCGCGCTCGCCCTATTCCATCTGGCGATGGACCAGATAAAGTCGACGGTGTGGGCTACCGACAGAGAATTGTCCATCCACATTATCGCCAACGGCGAATTCCCTTCGACGCACTGCGGCGTCGTCTGGGAGGTCGGCAAGACCGTGTACCAAGTCTTCAAGACGAAAGATCCCGCCGACTTGGGGGTCGCCGCCCACCTCGCCGCTTTGAACGGAGCGGAATCGGAAGTGCGTCTGACCGGCGAGTTCGCGAACATGCTGTTGCGGGTCAAGCCACTCGTCGATGAGAGTGGCGAAGTGATGGGGTGCGTCAGCATCCTCAACACCGTTGGGTCCTAGTTCTTCAAACCGGCGCCTCGTCGACTCAGTTGCCGACGCCGACGGCTTGCTTCGTCGCGAAGCTCTCGATGAACGTTGGATTCGTTTCGGAAAGGATTGACTTCGCCCGCGAGACATCGGCTTGGTCGCCGTGAGCCATAACCAGGAAGTTTCCGGCCTTTAGCGCCGTTTCATATTTGACGACGCTGTCCTTCGGAATCCCGATGCCGGCCAGCGCGGCGCCGAGCGCGGCCAGACCCCCGCCGACGACGGCGCCTTCCAAGATGCCCACCAGCCACCCTGCGAACATCAAGGTGCCGAAGCCGGGAATGAACATCATCGCCGACCCGAAGAAGAGGCCCCAGATAGAACCCCAGAACGCCCCCAATTTGCCCCACGAGAGCATTCGGTCCCCAGTGTTGATAAAACCGACCGGCTGCTCCTGCGTGGAGTAGTTCTGACCGACGATGCTGAGGTTTTGAAGGTCGTAACCCGAGCTGCTGAGCTTCTTGATCGCCGCCTCGGCGTTCTCGTGGGTTTCGTACACGGCTACTGTGTGATCTGTAAATGCATGCATGTTGGTAATAGCCTTGCCGATTAGGGGCATGCGAAACCAGTCCCGCACTTTGTGTCTAAGTATTGGTGGACATCATCGGCTTTACATGAAAGCGAAGACATTCGAATTCGTGTCCCTCATTACACACTTGCGATAGGTGAACTTCCTCAACCGGCACCTCAAGCCGTCGAATGATGGCTGGCGATCCCGGGTTGGCGCCTCGACTAGGTACTACCTGGCGCTCCTCTTCGCGTGGATCAAGAGCTAGCACCGGTAGTCCAAGCCGAAGGAGTCCGCGAACTCCTTGGGCAAATCGCGTCACTACGAGTCGAGATGGAGCGTCTCAACGCCAATCTCGAACGCGACGTACGTTCGCGGGGCAGTTGGAAGATAGCCCTTCGCAACGGCATCGTCGGCGCCATCGGAGGACTCATCGCATCCTCGGTGCTAATCGCCATCTTGGTGCACTTCTCGAAGCCCCTACAGCAGATTTCCGAGCTGAGGCCGACGCTGGAGCGGTTGGCTCAACAGCAGTCAGGGCGGGCGCGGTGATGGTTGCCGGCGGGGTTAACCACGCTGGGGCCAAAGCGGCTGACGAAACAGCGGTAGCCGGCCTCGGACCGGGCCCCGGCTAGTTGTAGTTCGCAGCGTCAAGTTCGTCATCAACCGATCCAGCAAATCAGGATTTGGTGCTCACATCCGCGACTCAACTGGAATCTAGTTTGTCCCCGGTTTTCGGGACACGCAAGTGTTGACTTGTGCGGGCCAGGTAGTGGTCGTAATCTCATGGTGTCATGTTGTGGACGGTCGCTGTAATTCTCGTCGTATTGTGGCTCTTCGGTTTGGTGACTGCCACAGGCGGACAGCTCATCCACCTTCTTCTTGTTGTTGCGCTGGTCGTCGTTGTATTGAACCTCCTTAGAGGTCGACGGACGGTGTAGGTTTGCACGTTGGGCTGGGAGTATGGCCCGTATCATTCGGCGCCCCCGGTCCAAGAGCGAGGCATAGAAATGGGGTACGTATTCGTTTTCGCGATCGCAATGTCGATCGCACCGTTTTCCGCCGGCAGGGCAGAAGCCCAGGGTGGGTACGCAATCGGCGAGAACGGTGCATCCGCGAACGCCGGGCCGGTTAGGCTTGCCCGCTTTTCCTACTTGACGGGTCCCGTGACATGGAGACCGAATGAAACGACGTCTTGGTCGCGCGCCGGCATGAATCTGCCTTGCCGACAGGGCTCTCAAGTGTGGGTCAAGAGCGGGAGCCGCGCAGAACTTCAGTTCGACGACGGCAGCACGTTGCGCCTTGGGGGAGGCGCAGTGGCAACGCTTCACACGATGTACAGCGATGACCGTGGCGAATTCACGGAAGTCAAGCTCAACGATGGACTGGCGACATTTCACTTGCGGAGCAAGCTGTCCGAGTACCAGATCGATACCCCGCTCTCCTCGGTGAAGGCGAGCGGCCCCGCAGAGATTAGGGTCGGGGTCGGAAGTCTGGTCGAAGTTGCCTGCACGGGAGGCACCGCCGAGGTACTGGGGAAGCAGGGTCAAGCCGCGCTACGACCCCAGGAACGACTCGAGATTCATGACCAGGTCGCCCCGTATCAAGTCACGGAGATTCCCAGCTCCGACCAGTGGGATCGCTTCAACTGGAATCGGGACGTCACCTATCGGCACCATAACAACCACGTCCCGCCCAACATCGACCTGGTCGCGGGGAACTTGGACACCTACGGCACTTGGCACAACGACCCCCGGCACGGCTATGTTTGGGTGCCGCGCGTCTATGAAACCGGCTGGCGACCGTATCATAACGGCCATTGGGTTTGGGTCAGCCCATGGGGTTGGACCTGGGTCGGAGACGAGGCTTGGGGTTACGCTCCTTACCACTACGGCGCCTGGGCTCACGAAAGCTACGGGTGGGCTTGGTGCCCAGGTCCGGCAGTGCAGTACTGGTCGCCGGCAGTTGTCGACTATGTGGACAACGGGAACTATGTCGGCTGGGCGCCGCTGGCTCCCGGGGAAGTCGTCTACCCCGCCGCAATCAACATCGGCTTCCGCTCAGGAAACTGGTGGCTCAACTTTTCCATCGGTGGCGCCGCCGCGTACTATCCGACCGGCCCGACCCGGTGCGAGGCGAGGCCATGGGACAACGTCTACGCTAACCGAGAGGTAAACGTCTACAACGTCACGAACATCACCAACATCTACAACAGCGCGGGACCCGGCACGAACGGCGTCTTTGTTCGAAACAGCCGGTTCATACCGGAAAACGGCTCCAGGTTCGCGGGAATGACGACTGCGACGAGAACGGCATTCATCGGTTCCGGAGCCTTTCAGGCGCCTCGGGCCGACCCGCGGGGGACCGCGTTTCGTAACGGTCGCAGCTTCGCCGGCACCCCAACGAATGCCCAAGTCTTCGGGCCGCCGACCGTCCGTCCCAGCCGAACTTCGTTCGCACCGACTCGAACGTTCGTACACGCGGGCATCCCGCCGCAGACCATCCTGCAGCGTTCCGTCGTTCGCCGCGGAGTGCCAAGTGCGATCGCGAGCAACAGCCCGCCAATCCGCGGGGCATTGGCGCCCTCAACGCTGCGGGCGCCCGTCGTGCGGGCAGCATCCCTGAACCGGGTGCAACGGCCGGTGGCCGCGGGGGTCAAGCCTCGAGTTCCGGCACGGACCAGCCCGAATGTTATCGCGGCCAAGCGGACGCAGGTGCCCACGACGCAGACGCGGTTGGTGAGAAGACCCGTGGTGGCTCCGAGCAATCCTCGGACGGTGTCCACACCAACCGTGCGGACTACTCCGATTCCACGCGGCAATCCCCAAAAGGCCGTTCGACCCAGTCAGCCACGAGTTGTTACCAGACCGAGTGCTCCGGTGCGTCAGCCACAACAGAGAATCGCAACCCGGCCGAGCGCTCCGGTGCGCCAGCCGCAACAGAGCAGGCCGGCACAGCCGCAAGCCCCCGTCCGGAACTGGCATGTGACCGAGCGCAGGGCGCCAACGCAGGCGGCGCCGCAGCGAACACCCCCGAAGCAGGCGGTAGCCCGATCGCGTCCGCAGAGCACGGGTAACCCGCCCAAGCAAAACGGTGGCAATGGAAAGGCCAAGCGAGGCGGCTAGGACGCTGAGCTAGGGCACGGGTCGGCAAATGACTCGCGTGAACCCTCTTACCCCTAAACGTGGGGGAGAGGGTTCACTCTTTGACCGCGAGTAATAACTGAGATCGCGTGTACCGGGAGGCCTCACCGACACGCCCATCTCGCATCGACTTCGGATTAGCGAGGCTACGGCCGGAACCTACTGGGTTGCCGATGAGGCTTGCGCCGCCCCTTGGATGGCCTTCCACCGCGTGTATTCCGTACAAACGACCATCACGTCGTCGTTGTCCTTGGTGGAGGTGAGGGCGATGGCAAGGGTCGAGCTAGTTCCATCGGGTCGGAGGGCAACGATGCCGGGATGGCGACCCAGCTCACGCCGGCGGTCGCTCGAGAGGAAACCCAAGCGATACGCTCCGTGAATCGATCTGAGATTCACTGGCACCAGTTCCTCGACCGATAGTCCCTGAAGCTCGCTCCGCGAGCGGCCGAACAGCTCTTCGGCCGGGCCGTTGGCTTCACGAATAATGCCGCTTCGACCATCCACGACGAGGACCGCTTCGAGCGCCGTCTCCATCAGGGCGTGGAACCGAGCTTCGAGTGAGCGCACCATCGCCTCGGCTCGGCATCGCAAAGCCCGCTCACAGAGCGCTTTAGGCTTGCTTGCGTCGACGGGATCCGAGACGAACGAAATGAGGCGGCGAAGCGCTTGGTCGAACTGCGCCTGAGTGAGACGGAGCTCATGGCGGACCGCGATATCGGTTGCGCCGGACCCGAGGAGGGCTGCCATCGCTGCGTCCGTTTGCGATAGCTTCGGGGTCGGCATAGCCCATTATCCGCGTGAATCGATCTTCTTCACACGCGGTTTGCACAAGAATGAAGGGGAGCGATATGCACGCGATGGTTCTTAACGCGGTACGGGGCGCCCTCGAGTGGACCGAACTCAAGGAGCGGCAGCCGGGGTCGGGTGAGGTTCGCGTCAAGATCGGGGCTTGCGGCGTCTGCCGCACCGACCTTCACGTGGTTGATGGAGAGCTGCCCAACCCGAAACTTCCGATCATCCCGGGTCACGAGATCGTCGGGCGGGTCGACGCAGTCGGCTCCGGCGTCGAAGGCCTCGAGGTTGGGCAGCGGGTCGGTGTCGCCTGGCTCGGCCAAACCTGCGGGGTTTGCCCCTACTGCATTGCCGGCCGGGAAAATCTCTGCGATCGACCGCTCTTTACCGGATACACCCGCGACGGCGGATTCGCCACCTCGGCCATCGCCGATGCTCGCTACGTTTTCGCTCTAGGCGAGGCCGGCAGCGACGTTTCGCTCGCCCCGCTCATGTGCGCCGGCTTGATCGGTTGGCGCTCGCTGGTCATCGCGGGCGAGGGCAAGCGGCTCGGCCTCTACGGCTTCGGCGCCGCCGCCCACATCATCGCCCAAGTGGCCAGGTGGCAGGGTAGGGAGGTGTTTGCCTTCACGCGCACCGGCGATGTGGCGACTCAGGCTTTCGCCCGCCGGCTCGGCGCCGTGTGGGCAGGCGGCTCGGATGAGCTGCCCCCCGAACCGCTCGATGCCGCTATCGTGTTCGCCCCGGTGGGTAGCCTCGTGCCCGTGGCACTTGGAGCCTTGCGTAAGGGCGGACGAGTAGTTTGCGCAGGAATCCACATGAGCGACATCCCTGCGTTCCCGTACCGACTGCTCTGGGAGGAACGGCAGCTCGTTTCGGTCGCCAACCTCACCCGGCAAGATGGGATCGACTTCCTGCGTGTCGCTCCGGAGATCGGAATCGCGACTGAAACCACGACCTACCCACTCAACCGGGCCAATGAGGCGCTTGCCGACCTGCGCGCCGGCAAGTTTGAGGGTGCGGCGGTCTTGGTGCCGGAGACGCCCTTAGACACACCTTGACAGCTCTAATCGAGACGCTTTCTGAACATGACCACCGCGCCGGCGAAGATCGCGAGGCTCAGGGCGGTCAACGACCAAATCTCAACCCGCAACTCCGCGTAGCCGTTGCCCTTCATCATGATTCCCCGAACGCACGTCAAGAAATAGCGCATCGGCATCACATAGGTCACCGGCCGGAGCCAGTCGGGCATGTTCGCGATCGGATAAACGAACCCCGACAGCATCATGTTGGGCATGAGCATCAAGCCGGCAAGTTGCGATGCCTGCATCTGGGTCTTTGCCAGGGTCGATACGAGCAGCCCCAAACCGAGCGACCCAATCATGAACAAACCCGAGATTCCGAACATGAAGTGGAACCCGCCCCGCATCGGAACGCCGAGCATGAGCAAGGCTATCGTGAGAATCACCGCGATGTTGATGAAGCCCATGAGCATATAAGGGATGAGCTTGCCGAGCATCAGCTCCCAGTTTTTGATGGGGGTGACCAGGAGCTGCTCGATATTCCCAAGCTCGCGCTCCCGTACGATCGCGAGCGCTGACAGAATCATCGTCAGATTTCCAGTGATCACGCACACCACTCCGGGCACGAGCGAGAAGCTGCTCTGGAGGGTCGGGTTGTACCAAACCTGAAGGCGATCGTCGACGCCGGCGCCCGCGAGCCGAGACCGTCCCGCGGTCTGAAGGCGCTTCATCAGAATGCTCGATGACTCCGCGGTGACGATCTTGGCCAAATAGCTTCCGGCGATCGTGCCCGCGTTGGGATCGCTGCCGTCCAGAAGAACCTGAAGGCCAGCCGGCGCTCCCGTGCTGACGTTTCGGCT
>Ga0209060_10003162_pt1 | contig 14135 bp, 12 predicted proteins | sample Coa_R1_8_FD_187155 | JGI IMG/M metagenome (GOLD analysis project Ga0209060, IMG submission 187155) | Surface soil microbial communities from Centralia Pennsylvania, which are recovering from an underground coalmine fire - Coalmine... | ecosystem: Environmental > Terrestrial > Soil >...
GCGCGCGACTTCGCCATTGTCTACAAACCCCCGCGCTCCCTTGGCGATAAAGAAGGTGCCGTAGATGACCACGCACATCAAGACAAAGAGGCCCCACTTCCACCATGCGCCCTGAAGCGCTGGGACGGCGGACGTGTTTGCCTTTGCAGATTGTGAAGCCGCGCGCTCTGTGCGCGCCGGTGACGTTGCCATGTTTAATCTTCCCACACGTACCGAAACATAAAGCCTGAGACGGCGATCAGCAGGATGCCGTAACTGAGCAGCCCGCCCACATTTTTCACATGCTGTATGGCGGCGACCTGCTCTCCGTAGAGCGAATGCGCCGCATTCAGGAGCAGCATTAGAAATACGGTAATCAACGGCAGGCCGAGCGCGCCGAACAGCGCCCCGGTTCCCCGCGCCTTGGCCGTAAGCGCCGCGACGATGGTCGCCGCTCCGCCCAATCCCACGCACCCGCTGACCATGGTCATTACAAATACGAGCGGCGGGCCGCTGTGCATTCCCGTCATCAGCATATAGGCCGGAGTGACCACCAGGGCGACCGCCAGCAGCAGGATCCCATTGAACGCCAGTTTGCCCGCATAGACCGCACCGGACGAGGTGGTCAGGCGCAGGGCCATCACCGTTCCGGTCTCCTCCTCATGCACAAAGGAGTGCGACAGTCCCGCAAAGGCCGCGAAGCAGAGCAGCGTCCAGAGCAGGCCCATCTTACTGACGTCCGTCCAGGCCGGATAATTCTGATTGCGCAAAAAATCCCAGGCCTGGGTCTCTTTTAGCGTGGCGGTCGCCAGGCCGATCAGCAGCAACGAGGCGAAGGCGAACACCCCTACGGCACTGACGGCGGTTTTGGTCCGAAGTTCAGCGCGGACGTCCTTGCGCAGGAGCGCCAGGGCGTCCCGCAGCCACTCCGCTTCGGCACTGGGAACGGTGCGTTCCGGCACGCTTGCTATTCCGGTTCCAGCCGAACTACCGTATCGCCCCATGTCACCTCGCGCGGCTCGTTGGTTCCCAGGATCGTCAGGCCGCCGCCGGGCCGCGTCCGCTGCGCGGCGATGATCCGCTCCACCATGGCGATGCCATCCACATCCAGGTTCGCCGTCGGCTCGTCCAGCAGCAGGATCGGCGGTCGGGCCAGCAGCGCAAAGGCGTACTTCAGGCGCTGACGCATTCCGGACGAGTAGGCGCTCACCAGATCGCGCCCTCGCCCCCGCAGCCCCACCTCCGTCAGGCGGGCGATCAGGTCGTCGCGCGTTAAGGCGATGCCACGGAAGCGGGCAAAAAACTCCAGGTTCTCCGCGCCGGTCAGCTCCCGGTAGAGGGTCAGGTCCGGCGCAACATAGCCCAGGTAGCGGCGGCGCGCCACGGCGTCGTGCGCCTGCCCATTCACCTCTACGGTGACGCTGCCCTCGGTGGGCGGCAGCAGACCAGCGACGACACGGAGCAGTGTGCTCTTGCCCGAGCCGTTCGCCCCGGAAATAACGCAGACCTGCCCGGCTTCAGCCGTCGCATTCACTCCGGCAAAGACGCGGCGCGAGCCGAACCGATGTCCCAGGCCCGTGATCTCCACCCGGACGGAACCCGGCGTCACCATAGCTGCGTTCTCTCGGCTTCCGGCTGTCTGCGTGGTTCCCACCTGATTCGACACCTATACGCGCCCATTGTTACGCGCTTTCGGTCCTGAGCGGTTTGCTCCGAAACGCTTGCGAAAGCCGCGCATCCAGGGTGATTATACCACACCAAAAGGGGTAGGGCGTCCTTAATGGCGTTGGGGTTCGATGGGTTCGGCGAGTATCGGGTCCAGCGGGGAGATAAAGATCTCGCTGGCGATGTCGTGGCGGAGGTTGCGGTGGTCGCCGGTGACGTCCTGCTGGCCGCGTTTGGCCTTATCCAGGTCCTTGCCGGAGAAGTCGCCGTTGTTTGGGTCGATGTGGATGTCGTAGCGGGCGAGGGCCGCCGCCGCCGCGGTGCGGACCGGAAACGCGATCCGCTTGGTTCTGCCGTGGTCCGCACCGCCCGGCTCCGGAGTGGAGAGCAGGTAGGCACGATCCTTGGCGAGTTTCTGCAACTGCGCCATGCTGTCCTCCTCTCCAACCAGCCCCAGCGCCAGCGTCGCCGCCGTGCGGATACGGAACTTATCGCTGGCGATGCCTTCGCGGATCTCGCGATCGATCAGCCTGCGCTCGCCGGACGAGATGCCATACTCTCGCAGGGGGGTGGAGACGATGCTCAGGGGCCAGTTGGGCGGGTCGCCTGCCCTGGCCTGGTAGCCGACGATGCCCAGGCCGATCAGGGCGCGGCTCCGCAGATAGACGTCGTCGCTATTGGCGAGGTGGAGCAGAAAGGGGAGCAGTCGGGGTGAGGCGCGATACGCGAGCAGGTCGGCGGCGGCGTAGTAGTAGGAGGGCAGGCCGCGCAGATGCTCCGGCGCCTGTAGGATGCCCAGCAGCAGGCGATCCACATCCACGCCCAGGCGCTCCAGGTACTGGATCTGCTTGGTGGGCACGTTCGGCGGGTCCATGCCCGGCTCCAGCAACAGGGAGACAGCAAACGCAATCGCTTCGCGCCTCAGTCCGGCGCGTTCGGCGGCGATGAGGGCCGCTTCCCGAAAGCGGCGGTTGGCATCGGGTACGTTGGAGAGCGTATGGACCGGCTCGAAAGGGGCGGATAAGATAGGAAATGCCTGCTCCGGCTGCCCCATGGCCAGTAGGCTATCGCCTATGGTCTCCTTCAGGTTGACGTCGCAGCCGATCTCGTCGAGGGAGAAGTTGGCGGTCGCCGTCTCGACCGCACTTCGGTAGTCATGCCGCTGGTAGAGCTGGTCTATCGCTCCGATCAGGGAGGCATAGCTGCCCTTGCGCTTGCCCAGCGTGGGCACTTTCTTGCAATCCCCCCAGCCTAACGAGAACAAGTGGTCCTTGTCCCAGGCCAATTCCCACGAGAGGCCGCTCAGCGCGACGGCATAGATGGTATCTTCCGTCAGGCGTTCGCCCCGCCATTTCAGGTTGGCTGCTGCTTGCTTCATGTCGTCTCGAAATAGCCGGTCTATCTCTTGAGAGGAGCGTTGTCGGGGTACGCCCGGCTCTCCGGCGCGGACACAGACCGGGGTCAGCAGCGCAAGCAGGACAAAGAACCCCGCCGACAGGATGCGGATTCCGGGGTGGGCAAGCGGATTGGGCATAAAATGACGTTCCTCTACCGGTCAACAGCCCGGCGTTATACATGCTCCGGAAGCGAACCAGCCGGGGTGGCCTGTGCCCGAAGCGTTCGATAGCGCATGGTGAAGAGGGGGGCAGCTCTCACACTTGAGACGATGGTTTGTGGGGAAAGTTTCTCCTTTCCCAACGTGTTCGAGGTCGGGGCGTGACAATCCTGCTGCTCGCCCGTTTCCTGCTACCGGAATGCACTTCTTTGCCTGCCTGCCGCAATTTTGCCTTGACAAAACCCCCTCCCTCCGGTACAATAGGGCCGTTTCCATAGCGCGCCGCCTTAGCTCAGTTGGTAGAGCAGTGGACTGAAAATCCACGTGTCACTGGTCCGAATCCGGTAGGCGGCATAACCTGAACAGTTGGTATTCCTTGACAAACGTTGACAGTTCCTGTAAACCTGGAATTGTCCTATTTGTAAAAAGGAATCCAATGGTCACGCAAAAGTACTCCGTTCCCTGGGAAGAAGCCGTCAAAGGCTTCTTCCTCCACAAGCGCGCCGTTCGTAACCTCAGCACCGCGAAATGGTATCGCGCCTACACCACCAAGCTCAGGATCTGGGCTGAACCTCAGGGCATTACCCTCGAAGACTTCACCAAGCGCAATCTCGACGCCTATCTTGCCCATCGCAGCGATGAGGGCAAATCCCCGACGACGCTGCACCACGACGCGCTGGCGGCCTGCCACTTCTTCGAATGGTGCTCCCGAAACGACATCGTCAGCCGTGATCCCCTGGCCGAGTACAAGGTCAGGAACGCTCCCAAGACCTACAAGTATCTTCCTACCGAAGAGAACGTGCGGGACTTACTGGATGCGGTGCTCAACTTCTACGACAAGACCCAGAACCGCTCGTCGGCGAAGGGACATTCCGCGAATAATCGCACGTTCCACCGGGATCGCACTTACGCCATCGAACTCGTCAAGCTGGATACCGCCTGCCGTATCGGCGAGATCATGAACTTCAAGGTCAGTGATTACGGCAAAACGGAGAAGGGGCGACAGCTCACCGTCCGCCAGGCCAAAGGGCGGCAACCGCGGGTGCTTCCCGTATCGCCCAGTTGCGCCGAGGCGATTGACGAGTGGATGAAGGTGCGCAACCGAGTGATAAGCAAAGTGCCGGAAAGCCAGGACGAGGGCTGGCTCTTCATGTCGGAGACCGGGGGAAGGGGCAATGAGGGCAACTACCTGCGCGGTCTCAAGAATATCATCCGCTGGGCCGGGCTTCCTGATCAGATGAACAACCACTCCCAGCGGCGCTTTAGCATCACGACGAGCGCTAAGGACGAGAACGGCGGATTGTTGTTCGCCCAGCAGCAGGCGGGCCATACGGACCCGAAAACGACGATGATCTACGTTACGCTCGACAGCGACTACCTGCGGGATCGGCATGAGAGAGTCGCCGTAGTCAAGGGATTACTGACGAGTACGAGGGCCAAGAAGAAGCCACGGTTAGTATAGTTCGAGCCCCTTTCCGCACAGGAGAGGGGCTTTCTTTTCGGGGGTATTCGTCAAATTCCAGTCTATTGACTACCCCTAAGGTTCACAATACTCGTCCGTTCCGCTCGCCCTAATGTATCCCAGAATTGACGATCAGGGATTGGAATGCTCAAGCCTGCTTGCGAGACACAGTGAACATACCTACGGACTGCTGATCGGCCGACGTGAAAGCTGTGAGCTTTCTCTCGTTAAGTCATACATCAACAAGACCGTCGTCTGCTTGTTCGCCAATGACCTTACGTATCTCTTGAATCCTGTTCCGCGTATCAGCCTCTCTAGCCCGCTTTCCTTGATCCCTGAGAACACTTGCCAGCGTCCCCAAGGTCTGGCACTCCCACGCCAAATCGCCAATATGCGAGGCCCTTTGTACGGCTTCCTCGCATACTCGCTCAGCTTCGGTGAGCTTTCGCTGCCTCCGCAATGAGATCGCCAGGTTGTTTCGTGACTTAATGAACCCTTCGTCTGAGTTGCTCTTGGATGCTGCTTCAACAGACTTTCTTAAGGTCGCCTCCGCAGTGCTCCACTCCTGGTCTTGCAGGTACATAACGCCAAGCGAGTTAAGGCTAGCCCAGTCCAAGTCCGAGTTTACCTCTACTATTGACACAAGCAACTGCCGGATGGACAACGCCTGCTCTGCACATCCGTGGTCTACCAGCAGGTGCAGTAGATTGCTCAGCGATCTCGCCAACTGAGAATGAGTTCGGATTGGCCAATCTGGCCCCAATCGCTTTTTTATCATTCTCTCAGAGTCCAGGAGGGCCTCGACATCCTTCAAACCATCCTCAATGGAGCCATTATCCAATGAAATCTGGGCTCGATTGGCCCGTGCGATCGATCCCAAGACGCCCGTCCTGGCATTATAGCCAAAGAGAGCGTCGCACTCTTCTAAAAGTTCAATGGCGGTGGTGTAGTTATCGGTAGCACTGAGCCGTTCTTGCCTTGTTGAGAAGGTGTTGCCGAGATTGAGATAAGCACCAGCAAGAAGCATATGAAGCGCTGCCGTCCAGGTAGAGGGGCTCGTCTGACGGAACCCCGTAAGAAACTGTATAGATACGATGCACGAGCTTCGCGCGCTCTCAACCGAATCACGATGGGTTAGATTCAACGCAGAGGAAACGAGCGGTATGGTCAGCCCCATAACCTCATCCCTGCTTGCTGCAATGTCCCCATCGTCCGACGCTAAGGAGCGGAATACGAACACAGTGTGCGGAACGATCTTCCTCAGCTTGACCTGATCCTCCCCGGCCTCCTCCACCATCCCTTTCAGGCACGCGGCCAATTGTCTCTGGAGAGGGCCTCGCTCGCCGACCTTAGTCTTTACGAACGCCCTGATTAGGCTGTGCATTGTAGGATCCGCGTCCTCATCGAGATCTACCAGCGATAACCTATTCAGCTCGGTGACAGCTTGATCTGCCCGCGCCGCAAAAATGCCCTCAATTTCCCCCTGAGCCAACTCTCTCCGAAGTAAACTTCTTGGTACAGGCATGGATTCCACCAGAGACATGATCTTCAAGACATCCTGTGATACCTGGGATACCAGGTCCCAACTTATCTGGAACGTGGCAGAGATGTCCTTCTCATGGCCCGTCGGCAACTCGTCAGCATAATCCCTGGCAAATTCTGACAGGGCTTGCATTTCGCCGACACGATCAATCTCGTCCAGAAGCTCCTCCACGCTTATCTCTGGCCTCAGATTCAAATAGCTTTTAGCCAGCTCAATAGCAAGAGGTAAACCACCAAGGCGCCTCAACAGCCATCTAGCCTCATTTCCGAACCGCCGGTCAGAAGTGTTCAGTAAGGCGAGGCCCTCTGTCTCTGTCAGGAAATCAAGAGGAATAGGGGTGACATGTAAGTCCCGCCGTCTGGAAGTAATCAGTACGTGTATGTTTGTTGCGGGCGGCAACCAACTTCGTAGATTCTCGTCCTTTGGGAAATCGTCTAGAATGATGAGGACGCTTCCGAGGGCAGCTATTCCATGCCAGAGACGAGCCACCTCGTCAGATCCAGCGGATTGCTCAATGATAGGAATTTCGTCCGCGAACCCCTCGCTGAGTTGTTTCACAAAGGTCGGTCTGCCCTGGCCCGCGTCTATCCAGATAATGCCCGCCGGATAATACGTGGCGAATCGATGCGCATACTCAACGGCTAACTGGGACTTGCCTATCCCCCCGGCGCCGATTACGGCGCCTACACCTTCGATGACGGCAGCGCCACCGTCGCTCAAGCTATCATGGATTCGCCAGAGGGCCTCCGTTCTGCCGACGAAACCGTTACCGAGCGATCGGTGGGGTAATCTACACGTCTTGGGTAATACGACCGTGGGCGGGAGTGCTTCCCGATTGGATACAACGATTTGGTTTCGGGGAGATGGCAGCCGATCACCATGCGGTACGGCAATTTCGTCATCTAATGCATGGAGGAGGGACAGCAACTCATCCCCCTTTTTCCCAACCCTTATACGAACCAACTCTACCCAGGGCCAACTGGAATCGCGTCCTGGCAGAATGATACGCCATGCACATGTTTTCCTTACAGGATCATATATCCCGACCTGGCTTATGGCTACCCTCAATAGACCAATCTGACGCTCTGCATCTGTCTCCGCAAGCGCGGTTTCCGCGTCTTGCCAGAACCGAAGCAAGTCGCACTCGCAATAGTCCGGTAGGAGCGACATTTCGTCGTCGCCCCATCCTATCGGGTACTGCAGTGTGTCGTTGCGAGGCAGTTCCTGACCATTTCGTAAGCGTCCCTCATGAAGATTTATGTTCCGGCGCCGCTGTATTGGAACCATGTCCCTGTCTTTGAAAACCTCCGTGCCAATTACGTCCTTTCTTTCGCGAAGCTCCTTGCAACACGCAAGATAAGCCATCAACTCATATGGCCTGTCGTTCGGAATCGGCCGGTTTTCACCATCATCTATGCGCCAAAACGACTGCCCAATCACGGTGAAGGTCAGTCGGCAAGGCTGGCTGTTTCGGTTCATCGGAGTTTCACCACTGTCTGAAGATTAAATGACAATCGGATTGGCTACAGATTGGCTGGCAATATGTTGAATTGCATATAGGATGCAGCCATCTGCTCTCCTCAATGGGTGCAGAAGTTCTTGATAGGAGAAACAAGATGGCTATGGACCAAGAAGTGGTCGCATCCTATTTGCCGTCGCTGCAAACTACTTTGCGCGACGATCGCTCCCTTGAGACTGCCTCCCCCAGGCAGTTCGATCCGCGTGCGGGTCTGCGTCGGTTCCAGTTCCTCGATCAGAACTCTGAGTCGGTTCCGCGCGACATTTCCACTATTCGCGCCGACCAGGCAGAACTCCTTCTGTTGGCGTCCGAGAAGAGAATCGGCGGGGCGGACGTCATGCGCGGGCTGTTCGGCGAGATGGAATATCACCGACAAGACAGCTCGGTATTCCGCGGCGAAGAGATGCGCTGTGATAGCTATTCGCTGCCCAAATACTTCGAGCGCGGCTATCAGAAAATGTGGCGACCGGTCACGCCCCTACTCGTCACTCTGGCGCTCATGTTCACCCTGGTGCTGACTAGCGCTCCCAGCCATGCGGATGGCCCGGCTTTGTTCATCTGGCTGTACGGTCCGGGAACCGCCTACTACGCTTCCAGTTACAGCGTCATCGGCGGGGGGCATGTGACTGACCCTCTGGGTGAGGATGTGGGCACAGTTGATGCGCAGGGCAATATCTACGACAATCAGGGCAACCTGATCGGATTCGTCACGACCAGAGCATAACTGGTCTGGTTCGGTTCCGTAATGGAACAAGCTGCGTACGCCGCCGATCTCAGAGATCGGCGGCGCTTTGAGTCTGCCCAGAGCCAACTGAACCCCGGAACGCTCGGTTTGTCCTGATCGGCCTTTTAGCAGATGGCAGATTTAGAAGCGTTCGATGTCCATAATCCATCGCAAGCTGCTCATAAGGCATAGCACTGCCGTTGGCGATGACTAATAGGGCAATCAGTCCTCTGGCATTCCGAGAGCCGAATCCTGCGACCTCAACGCCATTCTGAAGAACACGGAACTGGCCCAAAAGACGAATTCCCAAATTCGATAATGACTCCTCCGACATATCTCCTCCCGTCCTGGATAAAGCGATTCTACCTCACTCCGCTGTATTGCCTATCTCCTCTTCGCATCGCAGAGAAATATGCTGGAAAGGGTAATGGAAGGGTAATGTAGGTAGGGGATCTTAGGACAGCTGACGTGTTATTCTATTAGGGTGACGATCTGGGTAATGGAGCCAGCCATGCATGTGATGCTGAGTCAGTTGAGCATGATTAAGAGCCTGCTGAAGCCCCACCAAATTTTCTGGTGAGAATGCAATAAATAAACAATACATAGAGAAAATGGACTTGTTTCGGCATTGCCGGATTCGGCTATTACTGATTCATCCCGGCGTCGCTTGTTACCCACTGGATAGACTCTTGCCACCACTCTCGCAGTCGTAGTTATTATGCCTTAGATCGCCGGACGAGGCGGTGGCGACACTGTTGCATCAATCAGCAACACTACCACTGATAATCGATCTTGTTATAGGTCTGGCCACATCGCCGTAGATTGTTCAGAGGGTTTAGAATAAGTCCAACACGACACTTTTCTGACGCCTGGAATCGCTAAATCTTGCCTCTTTACCTATTCGTCTATCTGACATTTAGGCGAAATGCGAAGGCTTCAGGAACTTATTCTAAACCCTCTCAGAGATCTAACACGACTCAACCCAACACAGTCCGATGCGAAACTCACATCGCATCGGGGCACACGATGGATCAAGGCTAGTTACTCGCTCTGTTCCACCTTGCTACCTCGTTCTAAGTTAAGACAAATTCTTAGATCGCGAGGCTGCTCAGTGAGTAGATTCAGCTTACTAAGCTGATCAAGTGAGGGTTGCCCTATGAAAAAATCTGACCCGCTAGTGCGCTGGCTGCTCCCCATTTTGGTTTTGGCGGTTTTCGTCTGCTTATGGCTCTGCGTTCCTTCCAACCATCGGCTTGGGGACGCTTTGTTCCGAAGTCTGGACTTCACCGGGGGCGTCCGCCTCGAGTACCGCATGGATCCTGCCGACGCCGTGCGTCGAGGAATTGACACCGATGAGCGCCGCCACGAGGCCATCGCCCAAGCCGAACGTGTTTTCCTCTTCCGTCTGCGCAACTTCGATCTCACTGAGAACGCCGTGCAGACGCTCGGCGACGACAGCATCATCGTCGAGGTTACGGAAACAAAAGGAGTCCAGGAAGCGATAAACCGAACGGGTGTTGTAACGTTCCGTGCTGTAGAGGGAGAGCGCGCGGGCGGTTCACCCTTGCTGGGCCCGCCAGAGATAACGGCGGAGGACATAGACTACACGCGTACAACAGCGGAAACCGAACCCGTGTCCAACAGCTCGGCCACTCCGGAGAATTATGTCCACCTGTACATGCAGCCGAAGTCTGTCGAGAAGTTCAAAGCCTTTACATCGAAGTACTACAAAAGGGAGGTAGCGATCTGTATTGACGATACGGTCCATACCAGAGCAATCGTGTCGGACGCCAATATCGAAGATCCAATTATCACAGGGGGTGAAGGGAGCGGGAAATTCACTCGGGCTGAGGTGGACGAACTAGCCAACATCTTGTCAGCTGGCTACTTACCTGTGTCATTCCAATTCAAAGGGCCTCCGGACGAGACTGGCCCACGGTTGGGTGCGGAAACTCGCTCCGCCGCCACATGGATCTTGATAGGTGCCATGTGCCTCACGCTTGTGCTCATGCTGCTCCGCTACATAGACCACCTCGCGATGGTGATCATCTGCGTGGTTAGTTACGGTGTTGGGCTGTTCGCCCTGCTGTGCCTTGTACTAACGCATTTCCTGACGCTGAACGCCGGGACCGTGTGTGCGTTCGTTACGCTGGCTGCTATGTCGGTAGACAATATGATCCTGGTGTTCGAGCAGTTCAGACATCAGACTGCTGGTAAGGGACAAGGTGCCGAGAATGCGACCGGCTTCATTGTAGAGGCGTACGACAGCGAGAAGTGGATCATCCTTTCCGCCAACTTCACAATGATCCTGGCGCTGGGCTCATTGTACTTTGTGCCCGGACCAGTTAGAAACCTTGCACTAGCCATGTGCTTCGGCGTCGTGGTCACATGGATCGCCACGGTGTACTACCCGAAGTGCTGGTACGGTTGGAAGCACTTCGTGCTGTATATGGAGGACAAAAGCCCAACAAACAAAACGAAATTTCCATGGGTAGACTCCAAGTCCGGTGGTGTCTTCCGGACCAGCGTCCAACACGGACTTCTTTTTGTTTACATCGTCGCATTGGTGGCTTCGGCCATCTTGTTGTGGCAGAGGCCCCTTAAGCCCGGCTTGGACCTGCGTGGGGGAAGTGAGATGGTGCTGGTTGCTGACGAGGGGATGGCCTTGGACGAGCTTCGCAGCACATCAGAAGCGTATTTTGGGGCGCGCTCCGAGGTGTATCGGTTGGATTCGCCAGAGGGCCACCTGGGTGAATTCCGATATGTTGTGCGTATCTCTAGCGGCACGCCCGATCAGATAATTCCGGGACCTGGGTCGAGACGGGGCACGTCGCCGTTGCCTCCGTCCGCGATCCCCGCAGGATTCGTGGAGCAATGGAAAGTCAAAGTTCCCACGGTCAGGCTTGAGAGTGTGCGAACGATTGGTGGCAGGGAACTTGCCCTGGACCAGTCGATGGCCATTATCAGCGTGGTCGCTGGCTTCGTTCTGGTCTTGGTCTTCGTCGGAGTGTTTTTCGGGAGGGCTGCTGCCGTATCGTCTACACTGGCCCTGATCTTCGACGGAGTGATCGGGTTCGGATGTGTATCCTTGGCTGGGATTCCACTCACCCTGCCCATCATCGCCTCCATCCTGACGATGATTGGTTTTTCGATCAATGACTCCATCATTCTATGCGGCCATATCAAGAAAGATAAAAAAGATATACTCAAAGTGAGAACATCAGGTAACGACGAAGAGCGAGCCATAGAGATGCACAAAAACCTTGAGAAAGCTCTGCAACCCCTCTCGGCGCGTATCCTTTTCACTACCATTACGACGGGGCTTGCCGCGCTCATGCTCGTTTTGTTCGGCCACGGTGTGATGAGGGATTTCGGAGTGGTCTTGACCGTGGGAGTGGTGTTTGGGCTTATGTCATCCGTGACCGTCGTCGTGATGGGCGTGGAACATTCCCTTCGGAAAGAGCTTCCGAAGGCTCAGGGAGCTACCGATGATATTGCTTGAGGTGGCCAGCGCAATTCTAATAGTGGTCGCGTTCGGCTACATGGTTCGAGGCGTTAGGCGGCTGGGTCCAGGGCAGCTTGACGCTAAGTCGCTGGCAAACCAGTTGTACCGACATCCCGATAGGTTTTTCCTCATTGTGCCGTGGTGCCTTGCGGAGTGCAGCAAGCGCGGCCGCGATGCCGGTGCACTCCTTACTGACATAGCCAAGGAGTGGTGCTCCCTCGGGAACTTTCAGAGCCAGTCAGAAGTCCTGATGGCGTTTTTGAAGCTTAAAGCGGAGCCAACCCCCCCGCAGCTCATCCAATTACTAGATCTGCTCCTCACATGCCAGGATAACCCCCTTGTGCGGGAAGGACGCAGTGGCGTAGCGGCATCTGCAGTTGCGTGCCTCGACGCCCTCAAGGTAGCGCGCATGTTGGCAGATGGGACGCCAAAAGCCCACACGGTCGGGATGCTCCCCCGCGCCGGCGAGGTGTTAAAACAGTACGAATCAGTGCAATCACAGTACAAACTTATACCCAAGTCGTCTGACGGAACCCTTGGAAAATACGATGACTCTCAGGTACTGAAGGAGTGGCGCAGGTTGTTGGTAGTCATATGCAAGCGAATCCAGCCAGAATGGGAGGACGAGTGTGACCCTAGCGGGAACCTTCTGACGCAGAAAGAGGCGAAGGCAAAGCAAAGACAAAGGAAGGCCAAGAAGAGGTCGTCTGTCAGGTCGAGCGGCCATAAAGGTGTGACACACGAACCGATGCTGCGATGGCATGCAAGGCAGTTTTTCTACCTCGGGTTCGTCTGGCTTGCGGCAGCGGAAATGCTTGAGGGAGCGGATATCAGTCATGCATGAAGAGAAGAGATTGCCAGCACGCCTGTATGCGGTGCTGCACATCGTTGAGATCGCCTTGCTGCTGTACCTGGTATGGAACGTATCGGCCTCAAAAAACCCATGGGAGGGCATCTATGCTGACGTCAACGAGGCGGTCGTCGAGGTGGACGCGCCCGTGGACGCCGGGCTTAACTCTTCCGGCAGTGGATTTATTTTCCAGCATCCGTCGGGCCGTCTGGTCATTGTGACGTGCGGCCATGTGGTTGGCGATGCGACCCGGGCGAATGTTACGTTCTATGACCATACGACTGCGCGAGCGACCGTTGCCGCCATATCCTCTGACCCGGATCTCGCGCTGCTTGACCCGGCCAGGGTGGACTTTGCGCGCTTCCCGTCGCTTAAGCAAGGATCTTCGGGGTCGCTCAGAATTGGTGACGAAGTAATGACGATTGGGCGCCCCAGGGGCCAGCCTCACCACATTTCCATCGGCTTCTACTCGGGCCTAATCAAACGCAATGACGGTCCGCCCCTGCTCCGCCTGAGCATGGGAGTGGATCCGGGCAACAGTGGTGGACTTGTGGTGGATCGCAGCGGCGCTGTCGTTGGCGTCGTCTCAGCTAAAGTGCCGGACTCGGCGAACGTGGCCTTCGCAGTGCCAATCGAGGACATCAACCGAGCCGAACTGAAACTGCGTTGACATGCATCTGCCAGATCAAGCTGCGTGAGATTGGGTAAACTCGAGAAATGAGACAGAAGGGACATAGACTCCGACATGAGGGCGCTCACGTAAATATAACTGCGCCTTCTTTACCGTATCAGTCAGAAGCTGCTCTCGTGTCCAATTGTACTCGTTCGGAACGTGTATCACTTGCGTCCTCTAGGCGGCCCACCTCCTCGTACAATATCGCCAGATTGAAGAGGGCGGTCTTCAATTGCTCCACGAATCTCCCTGGATCCGCCTGTTCCAGTTTCCTATATGCATCAACGCACTCCTCCTGCTGAGCAAGCCCCTCTGGTAATCGATCGTTCCTTGCTAAGGCTAGGGCAAAACTGCCCTGAATGAGCACATAGGCGGGCAGGTAGGCACCCGAGTGCGCTGTGGCGAGGCGTCGGTAGACATTCGCAGCTTCCTGCATCTCGACCAACTCACCCGCAAGATCGCCAACACTAAACTTGGCCAGACCGAGATTGTGTCGTGCCATCCCATAGCGGGGCCAGAACTGGACTCGACAAACGTCACCCAATTCACCGAAAATGTCTACAGACTCCTGGGCGGACAGGAGAGCTTCTTCGAAGCGACCGGCTTCGAGTTGATGGCTGGAAAGAGTAATCAGACCATCACCCAACGCAGCATAGGAGT
>Ga0209060_10003163_pt1 | contig 14132 bp, 20 predicted proteins | sample Coa_R1_8_FD_187155 | JGI IMG/M metagenome (GOLD analysis project Ga0209060, IMG submission 187155) | Surface soil microbial communities from Centralia Pennsylvania, which are recovering from an underground coalmine fire - Coalmine... | ecosystem: Environmental > Terrestrial > Soil >...
AAAGATGGCCTGCAGTTGCTATTGCGATGATAGACAGGTCTACACCCGCATCATGCACTAACTTCGATAGGCTCGACGGCGGAGATCACCCGGACGTCGGCTAACGAACAGACGGCGCGACCGGAAGTTGAGTCCCCCGACCGCCTCGAAGGGTTTTGAAAGCGTCTTCGTGCCCGAAGGCGTCGTTTTTGCGCCACCCATACGTCCATCGAGAAAGCTTGTCAGCCCAGCTCGGCACCGGGCATGCGAGGTCCGCGCCCTCTCCGCGTGTCACTTTGACGAGCCGCTGACGGTCTTTCACGTGAGCCCCTTGGCATAAGGGGTCAGCGGCGGTGAGCTGCCCCATCTACGAATCGACTACACGACCTCAAGCTGGAGGGCCAGGAGGCGTTTCTAATCGATGTCCATGGCTGTTCAATAAGATCCGGTGACGTGCACGCTGATCTTCGCCGGACGGTAATAGCGCAAGCAAAAAGTTCTGGAGCACGCCTCGCCGCTTTTTCTGCTCGGTCGCGGGCTTGGCATAGCCCCCGACCGTCTGATTGAGTCTGCGGGTGGCCCGTCGCGTTCGGCACTGCATGGAATATCCCCGGGATTGAGCATCTTTTTGTGCGTTTTGCGGGGGCTCCGAAAGCTTCCACGTCCGATAAAGTCTCCCCGAGCGATGGTATAGAGCGGAGACGTGGCTGCCTTTGGAGCAATGCGCGAAAAGAGCAGCTTTTTCGTCACGAACGACGGATTGCTCAGGACCGCCCGTCCGTTACAGTCACTCGAGGGTCACCTACGTATCAATCCACGGAAAAAGATCACTGGCTCGGGCTTCAGCCCACCGTCGTTTCGAATGAATAGAGCCGAAACATTGCTTGATCCGCCACGACGCATGACAGAGAAAGCATGAAAGAGCGCGCACTATATTCCATCTCCGAGGCTCGAGAGCTCCTGGGCGGTATCTCGCGCAACTCGATCTATGCCCTTCTCCGCGATGGACATCTGCCGAGCGTCGTGCTGGGCTGCCGGCGATTCGTCTCCGGCGCCGCCATCACGCAGCTCATCGACCGATCCACGACGACGGTGAGTCCGGCCATCGACCACAGCCGGTTGCGGCGTTCTGCTCAGCAAATGCTGCCCTTAACCCTGCCCGATACTTCTCGTCGGCGCCGCGCCAGGACAGAAGCTTAAGTCACCCTCTATGCGCTCCTTGCCGCTCACCCTCCGCTCGCTGCCTTCGGAATCATCGACGAGGACAGTGGAGTTGAAAAATTGGGGTGCGTGTGGAGTGGATGGCAGGATAGCGGCTTGTCCGCGTTTGCCGCACAAGGGGCGGCGGTTACGGTGAGCAGCCGCACGGAGCGTCACCCGCTACCCTCGATCACCGTGCGCGTCTCGGCGGCGGAGAAAGCCTGCTTCGCGATGCTCGCGCGTGCACGTGGCATGTCGGAGTCGGCCCTCGCACTTGAGGCCATCCGATCGATCACAGCGCCCGTCGCCGTGGATATGAACGTGGAATCGCGAACCACACCGGCCTCTGATCGCATCACCATCCGGCTTCGACCGGGCGATGGCCACGCCATCGCACGACGTGCGCGGGAGCGAGGTATGAAGTCCTCCGCGTACCTCGCTGGGCTCGTCAGGGCGCACGTCGCCACGAATCCGCCGCTCGCCACCCAGGAGCTGGCGACTCTGAAATACAGTCTGCACATTCTCGTGAAGTTGGGCATCGCCTTGCTATCGGCGGGCCGCGATCCGGCGCTCAGCGGGCCGGCGCTCGAGGACTTGCGCCGGGACATCAGCCGCACCCGGGCCGCGGTGGCAACTGTCGAGGGACACGTGCACGATGCCGTAAAGAAGGCCCTGGCCGCGTGGGAGAGCCGCAGTGCCTAAGCCAGGGCTCCGCCTGCCCCGAAGCGCAGCGCCGTTTCTGGAGCTTTCCAGCAGCGGACGCGTCATCCCGCAAGAGTCGCTGCGCTTTACGTCGGCGCAGCTCCAGGACATCCGCCTCACGGTACGACGAGTGCCCGAGGTGATGGTCAAGGTCACAGGCGGTGGTAGAAGCGTCGGGGCGGTTCGGGCTCATCTAGGCTACATCAGTCAAGGCGGTAAGCTCGAGCTCGAGACCGACGACGTCAAGCGTCACGGCCGAGAGGAACAGGAGGAGCTCATACAGAGCTGGCATCTCGACCTATCAGCCGGCCAGCAGCGACACACGGGCGTCAAGCTCGTCCACAACATCACGCTCTCGATGCCCTCCCCGACGCCACCGGAGGCCGTACTCACGGCAGCGAAGGCCTTCGCCCGCGAGAAGTTCGCGGCCGGGCATAGCTATGCCATGGCCCTGCACACGCATCAAAAGCACCCACACGTCACCTGGTCGTGAAGGTCGAAGGGCTCGACGGTCGGCGGCTGCACGTCGACAAAGCACTGCTACGCGCGTGGCGGCAGGACTTTGCCCGCCTGCTGCGAGAACAGGGCATTGCCGCCAATGCGACGCCCCGGTCCGTTCGCGGACAGACGAAGCGGTCCACGCGAGATGCCAGTTATCGGGCGAAAAATCGGCGCGGATCGGAGGTCCTGCAGCGGGAGGTCGCCAGCATCGTCAAAGACCTGATCGCGCATCGAACCGTTCGCGATCCAGCGCGGCCGCGGCTCGTAGAAACCCGCAAAGCCATCGTGAAAGGCTGGAACGAGGTCGCGAGGCGGCTCGATGCGCAAGGCGAGATCGAACTTGCGGGTGATGTGCGGTACTTCGCCGCGCATCTTCCTCCGGTGCGCACGGATCGAGAACGGCTTGCCGAGAAGATCCTGCGAAACATACCCAGCAAGGGACCCAAGCAGCCGCTGCTGGACGAGAGGAGACGGGACCGCTCGGACGAACTCACCCGGTAATTGCCCGCCCGTCGCTAGAAATGCTTTGCGAGCCCTGCCTGCTTCAGAACCGCGTTGGCGGTGTGGCGTGACTTGATATCCGAGTCCACCGGGAAATGTTGCTTAGAGAGCGGGCTGTACCAGATCTCGTGGTCGCCCTTGCCCGGACGTACGTAGTGACAACCGTTCTGGGTGAGGATCTTTTTTTTTTCGCGTGTAAAGCCGGCCATGCAATCCCAGCACCTTAGCTGGTGACGGCAAGCCGCTCCTGATTCGTGATCAGCGTGAACGTGGGCGGTGCGCCTGCTTGAATTGCACTTGGCAGGTTGAGCTGCAGCAACTCGGGAATTCTCTTGTCGAGGAGCGTGCCCATCGCCTCGACCGTGGGTGCCTCAGCGACGAGGCCTGGAACGTCGGAATCTTCGACGTACCACACGCCGGCATCTCCGTCCCAGTTGCATCGCACGGTAAATGTCATGATCTACCCCACTATAGCAACGGCATGAAGTGAGTCAATCGAAGAGGTCTCAGGCCAACTTCCTTACATTGCTTCGCTCGAAGCCGAAGGATGGCAGCTTCTTTCTCACCACATTCGCCACGGTGCGATTGAGCAGATGCGCATAGGCGCGGATGGTCATGCGCAGGTCCGCGTGGCCCAGGAGCTCGCGGATCACCTCGGCATCGGTACCGCGATTGATCAGCAGGCTTGCATAGCTCCGACGAAGGTCGTGGAACGTTGCCGGAGGCTTGAGCCGCGCCGCCGCGGAGGCGCGGGCCATGTAGCGTGAAGCGTCCATCCGTTGCCAGGAGGTGTCGTCCGCTCGCTTGAAGACCAGATCATCGCCCTCGCGGCCGGCCGTCAACTCATCGAAGAAATCTTGGCCCTCGGCGCTCAAAGGAACGAAGCGCGGTCGTCCGGACTTCGAATGCACGACATGCACCTGACCGTCGGCGACATCGACGATCCTCAATGCCGTCAGCTCGCCGAGTCGAAGACCCGTGTAGAGCGCGCCTCTGGCGAGATTTCGAAAATCCGGCGGCATCGCATTGAGCAGCCGCTTCGACTCGGCAACGCTCAAGAACCGCGTACGGGGTCGATCGACATTGCGGAAGGGCCGCACACGGCGCCAGGCATCGTCTGAGGCCACCTTCCCCATCATGAACGCGTGGTTGAGCGCGGCGCGGAGGATCGACCAGTTGCGATTCGCCGTCACCTGGCTGCGGCGCATTCTCTCGGGGTCTTCATCGGGGATGACGAGTCCATCGCGCCAGCGCAGCAACAGTCGCGTGGTGAGCGAGGAGAGCTGAACCTTGCCGAGCCTGGGCTCGATCATGGCCTTGGCCTTGCTCCGGTCCGTCGCCACCGATGTCGAAGGCGATTTAACCTCACGGTGCTCGAAATAGTCGCTTAAGGCCTGTGAGATCGTGTACGGCGAGCCCACCTCGGTCTCGGCGGTCGGACGCCGCTCGCCAAGGGCGATTGCGAGTGCCTGCGGCCAGGAGATGATAGTGACGCCGTCGGCGTCGAGCTCATCGTCGGCCCTACCCAGGCGTCGCTTGAAGTACTGCATGTCGCGGTACTCGCGCAGCCACCAGACGGCATCTCGAAGGCCTTTCCGATACCCAAGATGCAGCCCGCGACGCACCTCGTGCCAATACGGTTCATGATGCGTGGCGAGCTTGCGGCGGGCGTCGCGCGTCTGCAGTCGGGCATTGCTTTGCTGACGGGCCATTACAAGGCCATCTTACCTAAATACGCCCCCTTTAGGTAAGTTCCGGTTCAGGACGACACAGGACGCCGCTGTACAAAAAATGACTAGTTTCTTGAAGTACGCATTATTATCAATGGCTTATGAGGATACTTCATTGAACATCGTGGGACAATCCAGGGAAGCTCTCAAGGCTGTAACACCGGTTCGAATCCGGTAGGGAGCGCCATAAAATCAATCAGTTACGGTGGCAGATAACGGCGTACGAAACTGTACGGAAACACTGCCGGAATTTCCGTCCACATGTGCTCGAAGTATCGACATCGCGGCGTTCGCCCAGCACATAACACGGGGGATTTCCGGGATCCAAAACCTCCGGAGCGATCAGGGCGATCGTGCTTCGTCATTGCGGTGCGTGAGAAGGCACACGCGGCCGCGTTCCCGATGGCGCGAGGAAATGTGCCCCAAACCCTCCACCACAACCACTGCCGGTGCTCTTTATTTCCTGATTCGCTCCTTTACCGACCTGGCTCCCAATTCCCCGAGCGACATGCGTCGTCAAACCTTCAGAAGCCTGCGCAGTCGGGCTACTACTTCGGGGTCAATTTATCGGCCAAGACTTGGGCGCGACGAATTTCGGGGGCCTGGGCCAACAACTCCGCCGCGTGCTGCATCAGTGCCGCTGCGATAGGCCCTTTGAGATGCGCCTCCCTACCCTCATCGGATTCGAAAGCATCGAAGATACCGAACGTTCGCGAATCGAAACGCACGGCGAACCATGTAGTTGTCAACGGCTCTGCTACGGCGAGCGCTCGCGCACCTGCCAGGAAGGAGGCGACTTCGGCCTCTTTGCCGGGTTTCGCCTTGAGCTCCACAAACAGCGCGACTCGAGTCTGAAATGTCATTTACATCTCCACAATAAAATACGCGTTTCGCGAGTGATCGATACCCGCCGCAGCATCGAGTGTGCTGCCCACACTTAGACCGGTCTCGAGACGTGGTTATTACGGGCCTCGAATGGCAGCGGTGGGCGGCCTGCCGGCCGACTCGGGTTTGGATGGATCGCGGCCGACTAGAGGCCAACTTGCGAGGCTCTTGAAGGGCCGCGAATTCGGCTCTCGTTTGTACCTCCCGGCATTCAATACATCACCGGACGTACTCAAAGAGCCTTGTCTTTGACTGCCGGCCATTTGCTCTCGGCATTGGTGATTGTGCCGGATGGGTCCTTGTTGAAAATGTCCAGGACGCTCCGGTTGTGATTGAGATAGAGTTTGCCGTTCACAACCTCGCCGGTTTCCGGATCGACGTCGACCTTCTCGCCGAACGACGTGCCAACGGCGCAGAATCCGCCAAACTCTGGAACATACTTCTTGGGGTTCGCGAGAAACGCGTCACGATGTGCCGCAGTTGCGAATAGGTAACGCGCTCCGGCGTAGGACGCAAATATCGCCGCGACCCCTCGAGTGGGCTTGCCGCCGTCGAAATAGGCCACGGGGTCATAGCCACCCAGTGCCACGCCATTGGCATCGAGGTTGAGTTCCGAATGAGAGCCGGGAACGCCCGCGCTCGCCGGCATCGGCAAGACCAGTCCCGCCTGAGTCGTCACCACAATGAGCAACGCGAGAAAAGTTCTAAATATCGTATCGCGCATGTGACTCCCGTCGTCCACCGTTGATCGCTGGCCTATCTCTCAGAGCTGGAGCTGCAAAAGAATATCGTGATGGGTCGTTCCAGAACGGAGCTTAACGCTCATTTGACGATACTGGGACGACAACCGCGGCGTGCGGCTCGGTAATCGAGCGACGAATGGCAGCAAGCGGCGCATGGTCATCGAAGACGATTTTGCCGTCCCGCTCCGCCACGCCGAGCGCTTCGAAAACGGCATCAAGATCCATCGGCACAGGCGTCCCTTTCATCTCGCTATAAAGCGCCGTCAGTACATCCGTTCCGGTAGCGCGGTCCCCGGTGGCAGCGAGCTGATCGACGGTCCAGCGGGCCGTGTTGCCGCCGCTCGCTCGATTGATCACGCGCAGTGCGTCCTGCACACCCAGCCGGTTCTCAGTTCGCTGACGAATTCGGATGTCCGCGAGTAGCCAGAACATCGCACCGCCCCAATAGGTACGCCCCCAGGTGGGAGTGTAGTCCAGGCCTTCATCACCCGGCTGTGGTAGCCCTTTCGGCATGCCTTCGAGTGACCAGCGCCAAACGTCGGTCGGGTCCAGCTGTCCCGCTTGCGCACGAGCGATAGGCTCGACGTAAGTGGCATTGCCCTCGAGCAGCCAATCGCTTTTGTTGGGCACCGTCGGCAAGGCGAGGTGAGTCATTTCGTGCACAAGTATCCAATCGTTCTGAAAGACTCGCGTGTCGGCTGAACGGCCGACCGTGATGTGAATTGCCGAACCATCAAAACCATATGTTGTACCTGAGCCAATTCGCGAGCCGTCGCCTGCAACCACGAGAAGTCCCACGTGGCGGACCGGGAAGCGACCGAAGTACGTCGTAACGGCCCGGGCACTCGCGTTGATCCAGTCCAAGATGCGACCTCGGTCAAGACCGGGGGCGCCATCAGCAAAGACCACATCGATCTCCCCACCCCCGATCGACAGTCGGGTGTGCGGCTGGGTCCGCAACGCCCCATAGAGGGCATCAGCTTCTGAGTACCGGTCAGCGGCCTTGGTGCGTTCCCTGAGCATTCCGGCAGCGCCAAACCCCAGGATCAGCACGCCGAACGCCGCGGCCCTCGCAGATCTCTTCACAAGTAAATTCCAGACCCCAAGGAAAGTAACTTCGAAGCAAACCGGTCGTGGTCAGAGAGATGACCTTCGTCAGAGCCTTTTTGTTTCGTTGGGAGTCGAATTACCGCCGGCGCGGTCGTTCCTGTTCGGGCGCCGTCGAGTCCGAGTAATTTTTGACTGCGCGACCCGGTCTTCTCGACAACGCAGCCTGCGAGTCGACTTATGCGCACCACGATCGTTGCAGCTTGTATCTCCGGCGGCCTCTTGTTCGTATCCGGCGGGCTGCGCGCGCAGCAGCGACCCGCTGTCGTCGAGCTCTTCACCTCGGAGGGCTGCAGCTCCTGTCCGCCGGCTGAAACCTATGTCGGCGAGCTTGCGCAACGGCCGGACGTGCTGGCTCTGTCGTTTCACGTCGACTATTGGGACGATTTGGGGTGGCGGGATCGCTTTGACATTCCCGAGGCCACACCGCGACAAAGACGGTACGCCCAAGCCCTGAGCCTCTCGTCCGTGTATACCCCGCAAATTGTGGTGGACGGGTCCGAGGATTTCGTCGGCAGCGACCGGCGCAATATAGGGCGATCACTGAGCACTCCCCGCACAGGTATTCCCGTATCGATTGCGGTCAACGAGGATACGGTCATAGTGGATCTTGCCAACGCCATCGGAGGGCCCCGGGGCGACGTCGTGCTGATCGCCTTCCAGCAGGTGGCCATCTCTTCGATCGGACGCGGCGAAAATTCAGGGCGCACCCTCACCGAGTATCACATCGTGCGCGCCGTGCGACACCTTGGCTATTACGACGGTGACGCCAAGCGATATGCGACCGATATCGGCTCCTTGCCGAAAGACGCTACGCACGTCGCGGTGCTGGTGCAGCTCGCGGGTCAGGGCCGTATCGTGGCGGCGAGCAGCCACGCGCTTCGGTGAGGGGAGGTTGTGACGTGAGCCCGGGTGATCTCGAGGCACGCGTTGCAGCCCGAATAGGAGCTCTCTGTTATGCGGCCTGGGGTATGTTCCACATCCATGTTGCTCAAGACATCTACCGCCTGGGTCGACCGCTGACAGGTATCGCGCAGGGAAGAATGGATCAACTGGCCGCCTACATGCTCACCCTCTCTGTTTTTGTGATTGGTGTCGGCCTGGTACTCAATTGGCGAAACTCCCGCGTCGGCTTTTGGCTGAATCTTTGTGTCGCCGGCTGGGCGGACGGGGTATGGGTCCTCGTCGTCGTGCTCCCGGGTTACGTGGCCCTCGCGCGCGGACTCATACCCCCCGCCATATTCATCGCCGGTGCCGTTGCCACAGCCATTGCTCAGCGCACGCTCATAAGCGCGCAGCAATCGGCCGTCAAATAGGAGTTCGTGATGAAAACATTGTTTGATTGGGTGCTCAATTGGCCCGAAAGGATTGCGAAGCATCTTACCTGGCTCGCCCCACTATTCGCTCGCATCGTCGTCGGGTGGGTTTTCATGTGGAGTGGGTGGGGGAAGCTGCACAATCTTCCAGCGATGATCGAAAATTTCCGCGGGTGGGGGATACCCTTCCCTCAGCTCCTCACACCGTTCGTCTCGGGAGTTGAGTTTTTCGGCGGGATTCTCCTGTTGCTCGGACTCATGACGCGTATTTCCGCTGGCGCGCTCGGCATCACCATGATTGTCGCGATCAAATCGGCCAAATGGGGCGACGTCGATTCCCTGGAGACGCTGCTCGGCTTCGACGAAACCGAGTATCTCGCCCTGTTTCTATGGCTGGCGATCGCCGGTGCTGGCCGCATTTCCCTTGACTACGTCCTGCAGGCACTTTTGGGCCGCTGGCGGTACGAGTCGGAGTTAGGTGCGAGGCGGTCTATGGCCAACCGAGCGCTCGCTCGTACCTGACTTCAGGAGATCGCGCCATGATTGATGTTTATTACTGGCCTACGCCGAACGGTCACAAGATCACCATGTTTCTTGAGGAAACGGGGATGGACTACCGCCTCGTGCCCGTCGACATCAGGAAAGGGGAGCAATTTAGGCCGGAATTTTTGGCGATCAGTCCGAACAATCGAATGCCCGCCATCGTGGACGACCAGCCGGCGGCGGGGCGGGGAACGCAATCGGTATTCGAGTCCGGCGCGATTCTGCTGTACCTCGCCGAGAAAAGCGGAAAACTATTACCGAGCGACGCGCCGGGGCGGGTGTCGGTACTCCAATGGCTTTTCTGGCAAGCCGGCGGCTTAGGCCCCATGGCGGGGCAGAACCATCACTTCTCCCGATATGCACCCGAGAAACTGCCCTATGCCATCGAGCGCTACGTCAAGGAGACGAATCGTCTTTACGGGGTCCTGGATCGACGCCTCGCGAAGAGCCCTTATGTCGCCGCCGCCGATTACTCCATCGCGGACATTGCCATCTATCCCTGGATCGTACCGTGGGAAATGCAGCAGCAGAACCTCGAAGACTTTCCGGCCCTGAAGCACTGGTTCGAGGCCGTAGCCTCGCGACCGTCGACCCTTCGCGCGTACGCTCGAGAGAACGAATTCAGCAGAACCCCCGTCGTTAATGATGAGAGTCGCAAGGTACTCTTTGGACAGACCGCGCAGTCATTGTCATCAACATATGAGGCTTGAGCATGATCCAGTTTTACTATCATCCGTCCCCGAACCCCGCCAAGGTGGCCTTGTTTCTAGAGGAGTCGGGTCTCCCGTACGAGATCGTTCCGGTCGATACGCGCAAGGGCGAACAGTTCAAGCCGGAGTTCGTGGCCATTAATCCCAACGCGAAGACGCCCGCGATCGTCGATGACGGGGTCCGAGTGTTCGACAGCAACGCAATACTGCTCTATCTCGCTGAGAAGACCGGTCAATTTCTTCCAAGAGGCCAGTTGAAAGCTCGGGCCGAGCTCCTCTCCTGGCTGATGTTTACCGCAACTGGGATCGGCCCCTACTCGGGCCAGGCGGTGCACTTCAAACACTTCGCTCCTAAGGGTCTTGACTATGCGGTGACTCGCTATCAGTTCGAGGCGAAGCGCCATTGGACAATTCTGGATACGCAATTGAAAGCAGGTCCGTACCTCTTAGGATCCGAGTACACGATTGCCGACATGTCGGTCTGGGGTTGGGCTCGCGCAGTTCCCTTCGTGCTGGGAGATGCGGCCTGGGACTCGATGCCGCATCTCAAGCGTTGGTTCGACCTGATCAATACTCGGCCCGCGGCGGCCAGAGCAAACGCTCTCAAGGAAAGGTACACCTTCAAGACCGAGATGGACGATGAGGCGCGAAACCACATGTTTCGACACATTGCCGCCGTTTGACAGTCTCGGCACCCATTTCATGCGCGCATCGACAAGTTTGGCCGCCTGGGAGCTTAGCAAGGCCCGCTGCGAAGAAACTTACTCGAAGTCGAAACTCACTACTCCACCAACGAAGGAATGGGCCTCCCGAGCTGGCGCTCGAGCCGAGTTTTTGAGACAAGACCTCGAATCAAGCGCACCGCATGGGATCTGCCGGGCTCCATCACCAACATGTGGGTATAAGGTTTCGAGGCAAAGGCTGACGCCACATCGCCCGCGGTGGCGCGCATCATCCAGTCAAGTTCGAGTGTCTCGAGTAATCCGAGCCGTGTCATGATGTCGCCTACGGTTATCTCGACTCGCTTGCAGGGGTTGCCGGCACACAATGGGCTTTGAAGAAATTTGATGGGCTTCTCACCCAATATATCTGCGGCCGTAATCAAGCCGGTGACTTCGTCACGGGTCGTGACGATGAGCGCTCGCACTCCGGCGACTATCATGTCATTCAGTGCCGCGTCGATATGTCGATTCGCCGAAACTGTCGCCGGTGGGATAACTGCAAAATCTGTCATGAGATTCAACGCCGGAGCATTCTCCGCGAGGGCAAGAGCGGCGACGGGCGCGACGAGCAAGGCGTGGGCGGGGGACCTGACAAATCGGGCCGTATGCATCGGGTGTTCTTCCTTCAGCTGAACTGTCCCTGGGAATCGGGGGAGAGGATCAACTCCCTCCCCCGCTCGCCATTCAAGCTAAGATTGCTGGGCCGCCTTGGCTGCGTCGCATTCCTTTTGGGTCATTTCCTTAAAACCTTGCCCCTTGCAAGCGTTCTGACCCTTGCACGAATTTTTCGAACTCTTGCAGGAAGATTGGCCCTTGCACGAATTGACACCGTCGCAGTGAACTTTCGCTTCGTCCGCGAAAACGGTCGTGGCCGTGACAGTGCTGAACAAGAGAGCTGCCGCCGCCGCGAGAGCCGCGCTAGAAACTGATTTGGACATCGACATTTTGATTCCTCATAGAGTTTGATGATGGGGTGTTATCCCCGCGTATATAAGACCGTGGAGAGGTACCCGATATTTCGCGGGCAACGGATAGCTTCCACTTGCCCTCCTCTATCCTTGTGTATTGCGTGCGCAAGACTCGACCGCAGACTTGCACACACCGTAAAGACTCTGCTGTGCGAGCCGATGCCCCGAACTCTCCCGCAGGGCCGCGGTCCGCGACGCTCGCGCGACCTACGATGAAGAGGTGGCGAATTACCGGCGAGCGGTACTAACGGCTTTTCGGGGCGTTGAGGATGGCGTTTAGTTATGGAATCATTTGCGGCAGCAGACACAGGCTTACGTCAATATCTACCAGCGCACCCAGGAACTGTTCGACAGCTCGCGCACGCAATGCGAAGTCCGTACGGCGAGCCGGCGCAGCCTGCTGAACGAACAGCTCACGCTGCTGTCACAAAACAGAAGCTGCGGGACAGCCAAGCCCCGCCCACTCAGAGCAGCGTTAGATCGATCAAAAACCGGGGGCTGCCAATGGGATCAGTCCCGCGAAGCTGCCGCCGCCTTCACCTCGACGAATCAACACACCGGCATCAGCCCGAAAGAGAGTCTCGCTGCGCAGTGAGTACCGCAGCTTGGACAGCGATGATGCTCAACCACGGTTCAAACAGTATTGGAGTTCACCCTATGAAGCCACCGCCGCAGGCGTTGTTGCCGTGTCTTGTCTTGTTTGCGCTCGCTGGATGCGGTTCTGGCGAGGCACCTCCCCCGGCGGCGCCGCCCAAGGTCAGCACAGTTAAGGCCGAGCAGCAAACGGTTCCGCTCACAAGGGACTTGGTCGGCCGCCTGTCGGCGTATTTCAGCGCCAACGTCGTCGCCCGCGTTTCGGGTGTCCTGGTCAAGCGCACGTATAAGGAGGGTGGTGAGGTCAAGAAGGGGCAAATCCTGTTCCAGATCGACCCGACCTACTACACGGCAGTCCTCAACAATAAGCTGGCTGTCCTGGCCGAAGATCAGGCCACGTACATTAACAACCGCGTGACCGCCGAGCGCGATCACAAGTTGCTACCCATCGGCTCAGTATCGCAGCAGACGGTAGACGATGCCGATGCCGCGGAGCGTAGCGCCGCAGCGAAAGTCCAAGCCGATAAGGCGGCCGTCGAGACCGCCCGCATCAATCTGGGCTACACCCGGGTCGCCTCGCCTATCAGCGGCACCGCCAGCCAGCAGCAGGTCACGCAAGGCGCTTTGGTGGGTAGTGCCACCAGTGACACCGGCTCAGGCGGCACACTGCTGACGACGGTCGAGCGAATCGACCCGCTCTATGTGAATTTCACCATCAGCGCCGCCGACCTGTTGACCCTGCGCCAGGCGCAGAACGTCGCGCTCGCGCACCAGAGCGACGCCAAAGTACAGATTACCCTCCCCAATGGCAGCCCTTATGGGCAGTCCGGCGCATTGGATTTCGCCGATGTGGCCGCGAATCCAATCACCGGCACCGTGAATCTGCGCGCGCTCGTGCCCAATCCGAAGCACGAACTGCTGCCGGGTATGTATGTGACGCTGAGGATCACGCTCGGCGAGCAGAGCCAGGTGTACCTGATTCCGCAGCAGGCGGTGCAACGCGACACGGTCGGCGCCTATGCGTTGGTGGTGGGGAAGGACGGGAAGGTTGTACGCAAGGATGTAACCACCAGCGAGAGCCACGGCAACGACTGGATCGTCACCGGCGGCCTGGAGAACGGCGACCAGGTGATCGTCGCGGGCCTGCAGGGTGCGCACGAGGGTGGGCAGGCCCAGGCGGCTCCCTGGCAGCCGCCACCACTCACGGCGAGCCCGCCACGAGTCGGCTCCTCCGACACCGCGAGCGCCGGATCGCCGTAACCCATAACCCGTAGCCGCCTGCAGGGCTTTGCAACCAGACGCAGGCTGCTTTTTCAGTCGACCAGGAAATCCCCGCCGTGCCCAATTTCTTCATCGATCGCCCGGTATTTGCATGGGTCATCTCCATACTGATCTGCCTCGGTGGCGCCATCTCCATGACGAGGATGGGAATCGCGGCGTATCCCGACATCGCGCCACCCCAAGTGACCGTCACGGCCACCTACCCCGGCGCCAGTGCCGCCACCATGGAATCGACGGTCACCCAGGTCATCGAGCAACAGCTCACGGGCATCGATAATCTTTTGTATTTCACCTCGACATCCAACAGCAACGGCACTGCGACCATTACGCTCAGCTTTGCAACCGGCACCAACCAGGACATCGCCGAGGTACAGGTGCAGAACAAAGTCGCCCTCGCACAGCCCCTGCTGCCCACCGCGGTGACGCAGCAAGGCATCATCGTTGCGAAGGCCAGCCCCGACATCCTTCTGTTCGTGGCGCTGTCGTCCAACAACCCTTCAGTCAATGCGGGCCGCCTGAGCGATATTCTCGCCTCGCAGATTCAACCGGTGCTGGCTCGCATCAGCGGCATCGGCAACACATTCTTGCTGGGCTCCGAATACGCGATACGCATCTGGCTGGATACCGACAAGCTGCAGGGTTACGGGCTC
>Ga0209060_10003164_pt1 | contig 14131 bp, 11 predicted proteins | sample Coa_R1_8_FD_187155 | JGI IMG/M metagenome (GOLD analysis project Ga0209060, IMG submission 187155) | Surface soil microbial communities from Centralia Pennsylvania, which are recovering from an underground coalmine fire - Coalmine... | ecosystem: Environmental > Terrestrial > Soil >...
CATACTTCAGCCCGGTACGCTGGATGGCCTTGATTGCGGCCTCCAGCGGCATTTTACGCAGGGAATAGGAGGCCACACTCACTTTCAAACCATGCCAGGAATCCCTTTTCTCCTCCGATGGCGCTTGTGCTTCCGTAACCGAGGCGGCCAGCGGCAAAGCTGCGGCAGCCAGCACACCCGCCTTCATCAACTCACGCCGGGAATATTCTTGCGATCTCTCCAAATCCATCCCTCTCTTACTTTCATGCGTTCGCGTTGGCGCGGCGTCGTTGATACGCATCCAGGACCGCCCCCAGGCAGATAATGCCGCCCTGGATCATCTTCTTATAACTCGGCTCGTGGATACCCGAAAGGTCCAACCCGAGAAAGAGGAGCGCCAGCAGCAGCATCCCCAGCGCTGTCCCGGAGACGCCTCCGCGCCCTCCCGTCAGGCTCGTCCCACCGATCACCACGGCGGCAATCGCGTTCAGTTCCAGGCTATCGCTCAGGGCGACCTTCGGATCGGCATTGCGATTGAGGCCGATCTGCATGATGGCGGCGATCCAGACGCAGACTGCCGAAAGCAGATAAGCCGTCAGCTCCACCCGCTTCACCGGGATGCCGCTCAACCGCGCCGCCTCCCGGTTCGAGCCGATGGCATAGAGATGCCGCCCGAATCGGGTTCGGTTCAACAACAACGCCACCAGCCCATACGCCACCAGGACGACCGGCAGCATCATCGGATAGTCTTCGTGCCCTACCGAAAAGCTCTCGCCTCCCAGCCAGAGCAGCGCCTTCGGCAGGTGGCTGATAGACTGGTTCTGGCTAATGACCAGCGTGACGCCATATGCTGCCACCATCACCGCCAGTGAGATGATAAAGGCCGGTATCCGGGCAAACGCTACCGAGCCGCCGATGACCGTCCCCACCAATAGCGCCGCGATCAATCCCGCCCCCATCGCCAGAAACGGATTGATCTCCGGATGGTCGCGGATCAGGCCCGCCATCACGAACATGACGAACATCATGGCGTAGCCAACCGACAGGTCGATGCCGCCCGTCAGGATGATGAGCGTCATGCCCAGCGCCATCATCGCCAGCGGGCTGTAGTATTTGAACATCTGCGCGACCGTTCCGCTCGTCAGGAACAGAGGCTGCCGCGCGGCGAAGAACCCGGCCATCAGGACGATCACCAGCAATAGCCCCAACTGCGGCAGGCGCTTGAGCAGGAAAGCTTTCATGATGAATGCTCAAGCAGGAATCCAGGAAGCCAAGAACCCAGGAAACCATGCTATACTCATGCTTTTTTCCTGGATTCCTGCTTTCCTGGATTCCTGCTTGTCCCTTCTATTTGGCGGCGCGCAGTTGATCCGCCCACAGTTGCCCCTTCTTCTCGTCCGCCTCTTTCTTGGTGATGAGGCTGTGGGGGATGGCGATGTAGTCTTTGTCGGGCTTGCCGCCGTCCACCACCTTCTTCACCTGCTTGACGCACTCGCTCCCCATCTGGATGGGTTCCTGGGCCACCGTTGCCTCGATATCGCCCTTGCGGATGGCCTCGATGGCGGGCTTATTGCCATCGATGCTGACGATGAGGATACGCTTGGGGTCGGTCGGCGCTTCCCGCTGTTTCTTGATGTCGATGATGGCGTTGAGCGCCCCGATGGCGTTGTCGTCGTTGTGGCAGTAGACCAATTCGACTTCCGGATGCGCCCGAAGCAGGGGCCCCATGACCTCCTGCGCCTTCTTGGCATTGAACTCCCCAACCGCCTTGAGGACGTTGACGCCGGGGGTATTGGCGGGATTGAAGACCTTCTCAAAGCCCTGCGCCCTGTCCTGCGCCGAACTCGCCGCCTCCAGCCCCCACAGATGCACCACCGTGGTCTTCAACTTCTTGACATCGTCGGGCTTGGTGGAGTCCAGTTTACGACGGTCACAGAGGAGCTTGAGGGCGTACTTGGCGGCGTCTTCCCCCATGCCCACGTTGTCGGTCTCGATGGTCGCCGTCACCCTGGCGTCCGCGGACTTGATACGTCGGTCGATACAGAAGACCGGGATATTCGCCTTGTTGGCGGCGGCGATGGGCGTCGCTGCCTGCTCGGCGTCTACCGGGACCATGATGATCGCCTTGACGCCCTTGCGGATGAGCGTATCCACCTGCTGCTGCTGGGTGGAGGCATCGTTTTCGGCGACGACCGTTTCGGACTGCAGTCCCTCCGCCTTGAGTTCGTCCTGGACGCCCTGCTCCATACCCAGGAAGAAGTTGTGGTTGCGCGACGAGAGCGACACGCCGATGAGCGCCCCGCTTCCACCGGCGGCGCTGCTTGTGCTTCCGGAGGAGGAGGTCCCGGCGCTCGTTCCGGCGCTGGTGTTGGCAGGCCCACCCGAGGAGGGCGGCGCGCCGTTGTTCGGTTCGCTGGGACCACAGCCGAACGCCAGGAGCGCCAGCATCGCCCAGCCGGTTGCAAATGCGATTTTGCGAAACATGTCCTCACCTCTTTGTGTTTGCCCCTACCCTCTACTGCTTATGGCGGGAAGGGCTGCTCTCTTAGCGCGGGTCTCCCAGGTCGTATGCCTCGGTGACGTGTAGAGTCACGCGGAAACTGCCCACATTGTTCTGCCAGTGGCCGTTGTCGTTGACAGCGAAGTAGAGCCGCCCCTTGCCCGGATTGGTCTTTTCGACATGATGCCCGGCGAACCAGCGCGACCCCGCAGCGCCGACGCGTCCGACGAGTGCGCCGAAGGGAAACCCCTCCACCAGGTTGGTCGTGTAGTTGGGACCGGGCTTGCGGATGCCATCGGAATCCGAAGCCCAGCCATCTATATCGAAGCTGAGCCGAACAAAGCCTTTTGTACTCTCCTCCAAGCTCGAATTCGCGCTGAGGGAGATTCCTGTATCCAAAAAGGCGATCGGGGTGCAGTTTCTCAATGCCTGGACATCGAATACTTTGGCGATCTCCGGGCGACGCACTGCCAGGCTTCGGATCTCCGTACCTGCGATGGTCTGCACTCCGGCAGTCTCATCCGTGATCTTCACGGCTTCCAGTTGTAGCTTGCCGCGCAGATCTTCTCCATTGGCAAGGCGCACCAGGTCGAGCGAGCGGTCGAGGCTGTCGGCGTAGCCATCTATCAGTCGCCCATAGAGGTGGTAGAGCGGGTTCGGCTCGTGGAGATCCGTATCCTTGTAGGTCTTCAGCAGGGGCGTCAGCACAGGCAGGCCGATGCCCTCCAACTCCTCCACCGCCTGCTCGATAGCGACATGATTCCCCCCCGCAAAGAGCGCCAGATCGTCCGCAATCGTGTGCCCTTCGGTGTCGGAAGCAGGAGATCCCGTATTCAGGGAGAGTAGGTCGGTAAGGGGAATGTCGCGCCGTTTGCCGTCTACTACGAGAGGCAAGGACTTGATGTTGAGCGTTCCTTCAAAGGTGCGCCCATCGCGCATTCGCAACCAGACAGTGACGGGAGATTTCGGGGATTTCGGTGGTGCAGCGTGAGCCGGGCCGAACAGGGCACAGGCCAGCGCCAGGCAGAGCGCCGGACGTGTCCAGAATGTGGACGCATTCAAAAAGGTGTCCTCCGATGGTTTCTACCTTGAAATCAGATGCTCTGCAATTATTCGCTCCGTTGACGGCATTCTCCTGCTTCTTGACTTGAGCTTCGCACTCCTCTATAATGAGGTCATGGGAAATCTGCCGAAGCGGGCAGTCAGGAGGTAGCATGGTTGCGGACATCGGGCGTCAGGATACGGAACAGAATGCGTTACACAAGGTAACGGTACGGTTGATCCCGTTTCTGTTTATCCTCTATATTGGAGCTTATCTGGACCGGATCAATCTGAGCTTTGCCAAAACGAGCTTTGTGAAAGACCTTCACTTCAGCGATACGGTATTCGGGTTGGGTGCGGGAATCTTCTTTCTCGGTTACTTTCTGTTCGAAGTGCCCTCGAATATCATCATGGAGCGGACGGGCGCCCGTATCTGGATCGCCCGCATCATGATCACCTGGGGCATCATCTCCGCCGCCATGATGTTCACCAATAGCGTGCCGGTGTTCTATCTGTTGCGGTTTCTGCTGGGCGTGGCGGAAGCCGGCTTCTTTCCCGGCATGATCCTCTACCTGACCTACTGGTTTCCCACCGAGGAGCGGGCGCGCGCCATCTCCCGCTTTATGACCGCCACGCCGCTATCCGGGGTCATTGGCGCCCCGCTCTCTACCTGGATCATGGCGAAAATGCCCCTCATTGCGCGAAACCTACCGCCCGCGCTGGCAGGATTGAGAGGCTGGCAATGGCTGTTTGTCCTGGAAGGATTACCCTGTATCCTCCTCGGCCTGGTGGTTCTGCTCTACCTCACCGACAGGCCGGAGCAAGCGCATTGGCTAACATCGGAGGAGCGCGAAGCCCTGCTGGAACGGTTGCGGGTGGATCGGGAGCAGAAGGCGAAGAAGGGCCACTTTACTCTCAAAGATGCCTTTCAACATCCCCAGGTCCTCCTGTTGAGCGCCATCTACTTTGCGCTTCAGATCGGCTTCTATGGATTTAACAGTTGGCTCCCCTCCATTTTGAAAGAGTTCAAGTCGCTCAACGAGTTCAACGCCAATATGCTCTCTATGATCCCCTACTTTTGTGCAGCGGTGTGTATGATGGTGATCGGGCTGCACTCGGATCGTACGGGCGAGCGGAGGATGCATGTCGTCGGCTCCTGCTGCCTTAGCGCCTTCGGGATGGCACTCGCCGCGTACATGCACTCTCCAGCAATGGCGGTGCTGGCCTTTACCGTCGCCGCGATGGGCCTCTGGAGCACGCTCGGCCCCTTCTGGGCCTTGCCGACGGCCTTTCTCAGCGGCACGGCGGCAGCAGGCGGGATCGCCTTCATCAACTCCGTAGGGAACCTGGGCGGTTTCGTCGGTCCCTATACCATGGGGGCATTGAAGGATAAGACCCACTCCTTCGCCGTTGGCTTGCTGGCGCTGGCAGGCTCCATCTTCGTGGCGGGCCTGCTCTCCCTGGCCCTGCAGCGCGAAACATCGCACCCTCCACAGGAGGGGCTTCAAAACTACGAGGAGCGTGCGGGATGAGCGGTCTCTTCTACAAACCACAGGACGCCTGGGCGGCGGACTTTATCCCCTTCTACACGGCTGGGCGCTTCTGGCTGTTCTACCTGCTGGACTGGCGCGACAGAGAGAAGCATGGGGAGGGAACGCCCTGGTATCTGGTGAGCACGGCGGACTTCGTCCACTTTACCGAACATGGGGAAGTCCTGCCACGGGGAACTGTGCAGGATCAGGATCTCTATGTCTTCACGGGCTGTGTGGTGGATGGCGAGGATGGCTACCACCTCTTCTACACCGGGCACAACCCCCACTTCAAAGCGCTGGGCAAGCCGGTGCAGGCCGTCATGCATGCTGTAAGCGAGGACCTGCTCACCTGGACCAAGATCCCGGAGGACACCTTCTACGCCCCTCCCGGCTATGAACCCGACGACTGGCGCGACCCGTTTGTCTTCTGGAATTTCGAGGCGAAGGAGTGGTGGATGCTGCTGGCCGCGCGCTTCACCGAAGGGCCCTCCCGACGGCGCGGTTGCACCGCCCTGTGCGCCTCCAAGGACCTTAAAACCTGGGAAGTCCGGGAGCCGTTCTATGCGCCCGGCCTCTTCTACACGCACGAATGCCCCGACCTGTTTCGGATGGGCGACTGGTGGTATCTCGTCTTCTCGGAGTTCTCGGAGCGCCATGTGACCCGCTACCGCATGAGCCGCACACTCGCCGGTCCGTGGTACTACCCCTCCGGCTTCGAGGACACCTTCGATGGCCGCGCCTGGTACGCCGCAAAGACGGCTTCCAATGGCGAGCGCCGCTACGCATTCGGCTGGAATGCCACCCGCGAGGGCGAGAGAGACTACCGACCCTGGCAGTGGGGAGGCAATCTCGCCGTCCATGAGATCCTGCTGGCCCAGGACGCCTCCCTCGCCGTGACCCTCCCGGAGACGCTCGACGTAGCCTTCAACACTCAGGTTCCCTTCGAGTTCGAGCCAGGGCTGGGGATGCTCCTGGACGGGCAGAAAACCGCTACGGTCGGGGCCACCAGCACTTTTGGATGCGCCGTCGGCGGGCCGATGCCGAACCCCTGCAAGATCGAAGCGACCATCACCTTCGACATATATACACGCGGTTGTGGCCTGATGCTTCGCTCCAGCAACGACTACGAGACCGGCTACTACATCCGCCTGGAGCCGCACCGGAACCGCCTCGTCTTCGACTCCTGGCGACGCCCCGTTGACATCGGGCATATGGCCGAACTGGAGCGCCCCCTCGCCCTCACTCCAGGCCAACCGGTCACGCTTACCGTCCTGATAGAGGATACGGTCTGCGAAGTCTATGCCGGTGGTCGCGTCGCCCTCAGCGCCCGGCTCTACGACCACCCCACCGGCAAGTGGGGCATCTTCGCCACCGAAGGCGTCGCCGGCTTCCACGACGTGAAGTTATACACCCGCACTTGAACCACAGAGGCACAGAGACACAGAGAAAAGCGATTTATCCACAGATTGACACAGATTAAAAGCACAATAAGAGATAGCGTTGTCGCGTTCCTGTATCGATGCAGCCAGCTTGCCCTCTTCTGTTGTTTATAATCTGTGTTAATCTGTGGATCGTTCTCTTGTTTTTCTCTTATTTCTGTGGTTTCTCTGTGAATCCTCTGTGTCTCTGTGCCTCTGTGGTTCAAAGGTCTGCAAGGAAGTCGAAGATACGGTCTGCGGAGCCGGGCAGGCCCTCGTGTCCGAAGTCGGGATAGATGAGCAGGCTCTTACGAGACGTGATTTTGTTGTAGGCGGCGAACTGCGTGGAGGGCGGGCAGACCGTATCCATGAGGCCGACGACCATCAGGATCTCCGCGCGAATGCGATGGGCGAGGTGCTGGTTGTCGATGTAGCCCAGGCGGGTAAAGATCTCCTCTTCACGCTCGTGCAGCGGGTCGAAGTTGCGGAAGAAGGTCTTCAGCTCTTCGTAGGCGGCCACAGCGAGGTCCATCTCCCAGATGCGCTGATAGTCGCAGAGGAAGGGGAAGACGGATGCGGCCTTTTTGATTCGGGGTTCTAAGGCAGCGCAGGCGAGCGTCAGGCCGCCGCCCTGTGAGCCTCCGGTCGCACCAACGCGGGTCGGGTCCACCTCGGGAAAGTTCATCACGATGCCAGCGAGTTGGGCGGTATCCAGGTAGAGCGAACGGTAGAGCAGTTTTTCGGGTGCATCGTCCAGGCCGCGGATAATGTGTCCGCGCAGAGTATTGCCCTTCACCCCTCCGGCATCCTCGGAGAGCCCGCCCTGCCCCCGGCAGTCGAGTGCAGCCACGGAGTATCCCTGCGAGACATAGTTCAACTTATCGCACCACTCCCCGCTGTTGCCGGAGTAGCCGTGGAACATCAGAACAGCAGGTTGCGGGCCTCGGTGATGTTTCGGGCGCAGGTACTTGGCATGCACTCGCGCCCCACCAACACCGGTGAAATAGAGGTGAAAGCAGTCGGCGAAGTGCGACTTGAGTGGGTGGGGAACCAGTTCTACCTGGGGATCGGTCGCACGCATCTCGGCCAACGCGGACTCCCAATACTCCTCCATATCGGAGGGGCGCGGGTTGCGCCCCTCATAGTGGTGCAGCTTCTCCAGCGGCATGTCAACCAGCGGCACGGCGGCGTTCCTCCTTCATCTTCTCCCCTCTCCTTCATAAGGAGAGCGGGCAGGGTGAGGTACTGTTCTTAGTGTTGTTCGGGTTCGAGTTCCAGCACGGTAATATCGTCCGCATATTCGATTTTGGGTCCCATTCCCAACAGCTTCATCTCGTAGGCCAGGGTCTCGCGGAGCCCCTCCTCCAGGCTGCGGGGAGAGAAATCCAGATCGCGCTTCGCTTTTTCGTTCGCGCCCAGATAGGTCGTTCCGGCCATGGTGCGCAGCGCCTCCGGGCTATAGTCCTCCGGCAGAGCCATCATCGCCCCTACGGGCGTGAGGAGGAGGGAGACAAAACGGAGCAGGCCGGGGGAGAGTTGGCGCTTCGGGGCGGGGATGCCGGTCATCTTGGATGCTTGATCTACCAGGTACGTGATGGTGTGCGCCGGACCGGTGAGGAAGTAGTTCTCGCCGATCTTCCCCTTCTTCATGGCGGCGATATGGGCGGCGGCGACATCCTCGACGTGCGCCCAACAGCGGGCGCTCTTCTGCGGAACCGACTTGAGACGCTTGGTGAGGAACATCTCGATCAGCGTATGCACATAGCTGTTATCGCCGGGGCCGTAGACCGTTCCGGGCTGGACGATCACCAGCGGCAGGCGCTGCTCCCGCATCATCGGCTCGGCAACCTCGAAGTGGGCCACCCAGCGCGTGCGCTCGTACTCCGATAGCCAGGGACCGCGATAGCGATAATTCTCCTGCAGCATCCGCCTCTTGGTGTTCGAGTAGACCGACATGGTGCTGGTGAAGACGCCCTTGGCGATCTTCAACTCCTTCATCAATTCCAGGACATTGCGTGTGCCTTCGACGTTGATCCGCTCGGCGATGGTCTTCCCTTGCGTCGACTCCTGTTTCCTGGCCTCCCGCAACTCCTTCAAGGTCTCTTTGAGGTTGCGTTTGACCTCGACGTTGAGCCGCTCGGTCTTCGGCTTGCTCTTGGCATTGATGCGCGTATAGGCCGCCAGATGAAAGACGCCATCACACTCCCGCATCGCATCCCGCATGCTGGGCTTATCGTTGATATCGCCCAGCATCACCTCCACGCCATTTTCCATCAAGTCACGCGCTCGGTTCGGTTTCTTATCTACCGTGACCACCTCATGTCCGGCTGCGACAAGCTGCCTGCTGACGGCACGGGCGATAAACCCGGTCGCGCCTGTCATAAAGTACCGCATGGTCTTACCTCCTTGGACAACCGTTCGGGACATACACAGGTCGCCTTCCCACCCCATCCCGAACGCTCAACCTACTGCCTCACTGCAGGAACTACCCCATCTAATGATGAGACGTCGTATGCACCATTAGACGGTCGGACAGGAGGAAGGTTTCTCTCTGCCGAAAAATGCGCAGGATGAGAGAACAGCACAAGGGGCACTATCCTCCCATCATCGTTGCCATCGCCAGAATCTTATCGGCGACCTCCATCGTCTTCAGGGCATCGGAGAAGTTCGAGGCGGGCTGCCGCCTCTGCTTCACCGCTTCAATAAATTCTCGGTTTTTCGCCTGAAAACCCCCATAGACAAACAGTTGATCGCTGCCGGAGACTTCGCGGGTATCGAACACCTGCCCCTTGGTATCCCCATCGGCATAGAGCGTCCCCAGCCCCTCGTGTTCGGCTTCGGCGCAGATGCCCGGCGCATGCATCTCCACCCGAAAGATGCGCCGCCCGCTGGTCCAGGAGTTCATCATGATCCCGACGGCGTCGTTGCTGAACTGCAGGGTGGCTGCGAAGAAGTTGATGTCCGGTGTGCCCACCCGCCGGGTGACGCTCTCGATGTCCTCGACCTCGCCGCCGCACATCCAGCGGAGGGTATCGATGGCATGGACGCCGTCGTCCAGCATGTGGTCTCTGGCTTCGAGGTAGGGCGTCGGCTGACACTTATAGAAGGTGCATACGGCATGCACAATGGGGCCGCGCTGGAGGCAGGCGTCGCGCAGTTGCACCACCATCGGGCAGGTGCGCCGCTGGAAGCTCACCTGGGTAATGCAGTCCTTTTTGGCGGCGAGGTAGGCCAACGCGCGGGCCTGGTGGAGGGTAATGCCCATCGGCTTCTCGATGCAGAGGTTCAGTCCTTGCTGCAGACACCAGGTCCAGATGTCGTAGAAGATATGGGGCTGTCCGATGGCATAGACCGCATCGGGCGCGACCTCCTCCACCATCTTACGATAATCGGAGTAACGCCGCTCGATTCCATACTTATCGCCCGTCGCGTTCAGGCGGTCGGAGTTGATATCGCAGAGCGCGGCGATCTCCACGTCGTCGAAGGAGGCGAGGGAGGGGTAGTGGACGGAGTTTGAGTGGCTGCCCGCCCCAATGTAGGCGATGCGCACTTTGCCTGTACTCGCCATTATCCCACCTCCGTAAAGAGCGATTTCGCGAAGACGATGTCCTCCGCGATGAGATGATCCACCTGCGCCTCCTCGGTGTATTCGGCGGTGAGGCAGATGACGCCCTGATACTGCCGCTTCTTCAGTTCGGCGGCGACGCGGGGCCAGGAGGCGAGGCCATGCCGCCCGTTGGTCCAGTAGGGGCTCCAGGTCGCGACCGTCGCCTCGGTCCCCTCCTTACGCTTCCAGAAGGCGTTCTTGAAGTTGACCATGCAGAGGTGCGACCAGATGATGTCGACGGCGACCTCCGGTTCCTCGCCGTTGAGGGCGTTGTGTGCGCAGTCCCAGATGGCTCCGACGTGCTTTGCGGGGAAGGTCTCCATCAGGCGCAGCAGCCCCAGCGCATGGCAGACCATACGCCCGCAATGGTTCTGCACGCCCACCTGCATCCCATACTTCTCCAGCAGTGGCAGAAGGGAGGCGGTCTCCCGTTTGAACTTTGCCTCGGTCGCCAGATACCCCTCCGCTTCGATGCCGACCATGATGCGGACCGTCGGGATGGACAGTTCCGCACAGGCGGCGAGGGTGGCTTCATCGGTCGGCCCGGCAACGCTGTAGATCTTCAGCCCGCAGTCGGCCAAAATCTTTGCAGCCGCCGGCAGGCCTTTTGCCACGTCGTGCGGCTCGACCTGGAAGCCCGGTCGCACCGGCAGTTCGATCCCGTCAAAGCCCCACGCCTTCACCCTCTTGCCCAACTCCGCCAGTGGCTGCGTCTTCCAGGGCTTGGTAAACACCGAAAATTGTACCTGTTCCTTCTTATCCACCACACTGTGTCCTTTCTATACTCCTGATCTAAGAAACAATGGGGCAGGCGATCATTCCAAGAGTTTGCAGCGTTGCCGATAAAGTCTCTATGAACTCACGATATGCCTTTAATCCCTGCAAATTCTGCAAGTCTATTTTCGCCGCTAAATCCTCATAGAGATCCTTTAAGTCCATTCCCTCCCGGAATTGCTGTACTATCTGTTGAAGCCGTTGTTTGGGGTCAAGAATACTTTCAATCTCATGGATGTGGTCAGGCAGCCCTAAGTTTTCTGTGGATGCCGAAATACCCAGGACACTTCGCAATGCCTTCTGGTCAGCAAGCAGCCAAGCCTCTGTCTCTCGTATCGGAATAACCGGAACAATATCAGTGCAGAGTTTTCGGCCTCTTTCCTTCTCATCTGCCACTCGTTTACAGGCAGGCCGGATGTACTGTCGTAGAGCCTTGGCAGTTGTAGAATGATCCGCATCGTGGTGTAAGAAGAGAAGATCATACCCATGCGCGAACGTCGCCGCTTCCACAACGCAGTTGATATATCCGATTGTGCACACGTTAGCGTTCAAAATCAAGGGAGTATATACTTCGACGGCATAGCGAGCTCTCTCATTGACAACGCTCTGGACAATACTTTGAATGAGCAACGGAAGCATGAGGACATCAGAATTCCCCTCAACATACAGTCCTGAGATTAAGGGCCTCACTTGCGAATCGCTTCTAGCAAGTAGTCACGGGCCTCTGTCATATCCGCTTCGTTCAGATATTCCAACGCCCGTGTCAGCGAATAGGCTTCCTCAGGAGAGCGTTCGGAAACTTCCGGTAGAACAGGAACAATACGCGTGACCTTTGTAGTGGAGACCCCAGGTACCACGCGGGTCGGCATATCCGCAAACAGCAACTCTCCCTTTGCAAGATCGAGTTGTTTAACCAGTACGGGCGAATGCGTATTGATCAATAGTTGTCGAAGAGGTCGCTCAGCCTGCTTTGGGTCCTCAATATCGGACGCCATCTCATGCAATCGTCGAACCAGCCGTTCCAGTTGCGCTGGATGGACTCCATTTTCCGGTTCTTCAATCATGATCGTTCCGCGCTGCTGCGTATCATTTTTCATTGTCATCATCGCCAATAGACGCAGAGTTCCATCCGAAAGCAAACGCACAGGATAGTTCAAACCATCGTTCATCTTCGCCGTAAGATAATACTCTCCGCGTCTATCGTCTCTCTCGACATCAATTTCCCGAAAACCAGAAACCAGCGTTGACATATCTCGCGACACATCCCTAAGTGGAGAAGGATTTTCAGATTTCATACGAAACAGAACGACAGGCAGACTGCTTTCGAGGAGGCTGCCCATAGGATAACCGTTGACTGGAGCAGGTTGCCGTAAAGTATTCGGTTCCAAATCCAACAAACCCCAATGCTGCATTTCCTGTCTTACTGCTAAGGCTTGAGCAGAATCGATAGTATTGAATCTGCTGAGAGCCGAGCGGAGATAAAGACGCAAGACGGGATCTTTGCCCATTGTTTCTTGGATTTTGGTGCCAGACGTTTTCCTACCACGTACGAAGACGAGTGCAGGCAAAGTGTTAAATCGAGCAGGACGAATAAATATTTCGGGTGGCTTCTCGCCACTCCCACCAACGGACGCGAGATATTCATGAGTAACATGAAGTTGATTTAAAGGATCATCCAACCGTTCAATTTCTAGCTCGTATCGCAGGGGTGAGAATTCTAATTCTTCTTGGTCGCCCCATTCGTCGGTAACAGTTGGATCCACCAGCATTTCGACGGCGAAGCGCATTCGAGTTCCATAGTTGCCGTCGGGTTGGAGGGTGAAAAGTTCGCGGGGTTCCCCGCGCAGGCTGCGAAAAGCCGTGTAGAGATCCTGGTCGGCGAGTTGGGAGAGCAAGCGAATGGCGTCAAACAGATTGCTCTTGCCGCTACCGTTCGGTCCGATGATAACCTGAAACGGCTTAAGGTCGAGGCTGAACTCATGAAACGTCTTGAAGCCGTCTATTTCGATGCGCGTAATCATGGACTTGCTCCCCAACTCCTTCTTATCCGCTTATAGAGGCGAGTTTCACTTTGCATGAGTTCGCGTCCGCATGGACGCTTGTTTTTTCCTGCCGGGTGTTTTCAACACCCGGCCCCAGGTTGCAATCACTATCGAATGGTTCTACGCGTTCACCAAAAGACAAGAGCGGACGGAATAGTTCTCTTTACGCAGTTTGCCCCGAGACGATTTGCGCGACGGAGGCAAAGTCGTCCTTGAGATGGGCATAGAGCGACTGATAGACCGCATGGAACCGTTTGTAGGCGGCATGGTTGGGCGTGCAGGTATAGGTAGAATCCTTTACCTGGATATTGGCGCGGCAGGCGGCTTCGACGGAGGGATAGACGCCGGTCCCGACGCCTGCCAGGAGCGCGACGCCCAGGGCGGGGCCTTCGTCCACGTTGATCGTGACGTGCGTATAACCCGTAATGTCCGCCTGGATCTGCCGCCAGATGCCACTGCGCGCCCCGCCGCCGGAGGCCCGTACCTGGCGGATGGGGAGCTGCATCTCCTCCATGATGGCGAAGGAATCGCGGAGGCCGTAGGCGACCCCCTCCAGCACGGCGCGGGCGACGTGGGTGCGGTCGGAGCGGCGGGTAAGGCCGAAGAGGACGCCGCGCGCGTTGGGGTCCGGGTAGGGCGTGCGCTCGCCGGTGAGGTAGGGCAGGAAGATCAGCCCTTCGCTGCCGACGGGCGCGCGGTCGGCTTCGGCGCAGATCAGGTCGTAGGGGTCGCGCCCCAGCGCCCCGGCGACGACCTTCTCCGGTTGGCAGTAGGCGTCCCGATACCACTGCAGGGAGCCGCCCGCAGAGAGCATCACGCCCATAAGGTGCCACTTACCAGGAACGGCATGGCAGAAGGTGTGCAGACGCAGGGCGGGATCCACTCTGGGCTCGTCGCTGTAGGCGAAGACGACGCCGGAGGTGCCGACCGTGGAGGAGACGATGCCCGTCTCCACGATGCCATTGCCGACGGCGCCTGCCGCCTGGTCGCCCCCGCCGCCGACCACAGGCGTGCCCGGCGCCAGCCCGGTAAGGGCGGCGGCCTGCTCGGAGATCCGCCCGGAGACTTCCGGGGACTCGTAGGCGCGGGGCATCCAGTTCTGGGGAATGCCGATGGCGTCCAGCATCTCCCCCGCCCAAGCGCGCTTGCGGACGTTGAAGAGGGCGGTGCCGGAAGCGTCAGAGACCTCGGTGGCATACTCTCCTGTCAATTTGTAGCGAATATAGTCCTTGGGCAGC
>Ga0209060_10003165_pt1 | contig 14114 bp, 13 predicted proteins | sample Coa_R1_8_FD_187155 | JGI IMG/M metagenome (GOLD analysis project Ga0209060, IMG submission 187155) | Surface soil microbial communities from Centralia Pennsylvania, which are recovering from an underground coalmine fire - Coalmine... | ecosystem: Environmental > Terrestrial > Soil >...
GGACGTGGTGACCGCCACGCCCTGGACGCTCACTCCCGCCACGGTCTCGGCGCGCTCGACCGCCTGCGCCACGGCGTCGGTCGCCTCGTCCATGTTGACGATCGAGCCGCCTCGCACGCCACGCGATTGCACGTAGCCGACGCCCGCGGTTTGCAGCGTGCGCAGCTCGCGGTTCACGCCGCCCGGCTTCATGACGAAGCAGCTGACTTTGGTCGCCCCGAGGTCGAGCGCGGCGACCACGGGCGCGCGGACGGTCAGCGCCTTCAGCCCCTCGCGAGCTTCTCGCCGATCCTCAAGCTTGGACATCATGCAGGCTCCTGGAACATCGCACCCACGCTAGCCGGGCGTGGTCACAGGTTGACTGGCGGCCGGCGCATCGCGCGGGCGCACCGCGACCAGGTCGGGGTCGCGCAGGTCTATGCGGGAGAAGCCCAGGTCGAGGACGCGCGACTGGGCGTCCAGCGCGTCGAGCTGTTGCAGGGCGTGCGCCGCGCCGTCCGCCGGCAACTGGATGATCGCGCCGTCCTTGGTGCGCAGGTCCCAGCGCCGGTCGTCGACCCGCACGACAGCGTCGAGCTTGTCCATCAGGCGCTGGCGCCCCTGGACAAGCGGCAGGAAAGCGGGCGCGGCCTGGTCGGCGCCGTCGCCGACGATGAGCGGCAGGGCGGGGAATTGCGCCGGGTCGGCCTCCGGGATCGCCCGCCCGGTCGCGTCGATGACGAGGTTCCGGCCGTCGTGCTGCCACACCGCCAGCGTCTTGCGCTGGGTGATGGCGATGACCACGGTGTCCGGCAGCAGGCGGACGACCCTGGCGTCCTTCACCCACCCGACGCGCTCGACGCGGCCACGAACGGCGGCGAGATCGAGGTGCAGGATCGGCTCGCCCTTGGCGAGCCCCGCAGCCTTCAGCACGTCCGCCGCAGCGGTCGGCGTCGCGCCCTGGACCGAGACGTCGGCGACCTTGAAGCCGAGCGCGATGAAGCCACGGTCGACGCTGGCTATGACTTGTTCCCGGGCCCGCTCGACGCGCGGGTCGGAGGCCAGCACGGCGGCGGCGCCGCCCAGCCCGAGCAATGCAGCCAGGCTGAGCGCCGTCAGCGGCATCAGCCCCAGGCTGCGGGCGGCGGCCAGCTTGGCCGGTTCGTACCGACGGGAGGCGGGCTTGGCTTTGGCGCGGGCAGGCTTCGCCCTGGCGGCTGTGCGGCTAAGGGCCCCTCCTCGCACCGCCGCGGCCATAGGCGTCCTCCACGATCCAGCCGACCAAGTCGTCAAACGCCACGCCTCGATGCGCCGCCTGCTCGGGGACGAGCGAAGTGGGCGTCATGCCGGGCTGGGTGTTGACCTCCAACAGGACCAGAATGTCGTTAACGTCGTCATAACGAAGGTCGGCGCGGGTAACGCCCCGGCAACCAAGCGCGGCGTGCGCGAGCGCGGCCATGCGCATGGCCTTATCCCTTGCCGCCTCCGGGATTCGCGCCGGGACCACATGTCGCGAACCATCCTCGCCGTACTTCGCCTCGTAGTCGTAGAAGCCGGTGCGCGGAATGATCTCGGTAACCGTGAGAGCCTCTCCGTCCATGACCGCCACCGCGAGCTCGTAGCCGGCGACGTACGGCTCGATCAGGACCTCCTCGCCGAAGCTCCAGCTGGGCGACATCAGCTCGGTCGGCGGCGAATTCGCGCCTTCGAACACCAGGAAGACCCCGACCGACGAGCCCTCGGCGTTCGGCTTGACGACATAGGGCGGCGGCATCACGTGCGCCTTGGCCGCTTCGCGGCGGTCGAACAGCCCCCCGCCCGGCACCGCGACGCCCGCCGCAGCCATCACCGCCTTGGCCTTGACCTTGTCCATGGCCAGCGCCGAGGCGAGCACGCCGCAATGGGTGTAAGGCAGCTTGAGCGTCTCCAGCACGCCTTGGACGCAACCGTCCTCGCCCCACTCGCCATGCAGGGCGTTGAACACGACATCGGGCTGCAAACCGACGAGCACTTGGGCGATGTCGCGTCCAGCGTCGACCCGGCTGACCTTGGCGCCCAGCCGCTCGAGCGCGTCGGCGCAAGCCGCGCCCGAGACCAGCGACACCTCGCGCTCCGAGGAGATGCCGCCCATGAGGACGGCGATGTGGTGGCCCTCGAGACGCCCCGGCATGGCTGGCGCGCGACTCCCCGGAAAGATGGCGGAAAGACGCTGTTAAGCCCGTTCGCGTAGGAGGGAAAGACGACCAGAAGGGCCGCCGGCGATGTCAACGTTCCAGATCGTGAACGGCTACGTCTGCTTCAATTGCAGCGACGTTGCGCTGGCGCAGAAGGGGATCAATCCCGCGCATCCGCCCAACAGCCCGGATCCGGCGCCGCCGTCCGCGACCGGCCAGACGGGCGGCCCGCAGGGCCCGACCAACACCCAGAGTACGCCGGCAGTGACCTTCGGCGGCGCCCTCAGCCAGCTCAACGGCGCGGCGGCGGTGCAAGCGCCTGGTTCGGCGGCCGCGTCAGCCCCGGCGGGACAGCAGCCGCCCGGCCAGACGTCCGGTCAGCTCAACATCCTGGCGTAGCGTCCGCCCGCTTAGGCGGCGGGGCGGCGCTCCAGGATCATCTTCATCCCGTTCACCGGGCGCAGCGTGATCCGCGCCTTCAGCTGGATGTCCTGGCCGGGGGAAAGCTTCGGCCGGAAGCGCTGGGCGAGCGTCGCCAGGATCAGGGTCGCCTCGGTGGTGGCGAGCGCGGCGCCGATGCAGATGCGCGGACCGCCGCCGAACGGCATGTAGGCGAACCTCGGCCGGCCGACGGCCTTCTCCGGCGCAAAGCGGTCTGGATCGAACCGCTCCGGATGGTCCCACAGCTTCTTGTGCCGATGCATGACCCAGGGCGCGACGCCGACCTGCGCCCCCTTCTTGATCTTCACGCCGCAGATCTCGTCGTCCTTGAGCGCGATGCGGGTGGAGATGCCGGGGGCCGGCGGGTAGATGCGCATCGCCTCGTCGATGACCATGCGGGCGTAGACGAGCTTTGGCAGATCATCGAGCGTGGGCGCGCGGCCGGCCAGCTGGGCGTCGAGCTCGGCCTCCAGTTTGTCCACGACGCCTGGGTGCTGCGACAGCAGGTACCAGACCCAGGTCATGGTCACCGCCGTGGTCTCGTGGCCAGCCATGAAGATGGTCAGCACCTCGTCGCGGACCTCGGTGGCGTTCAGCCCAGCGCCATTCTCGGGGTCCTTCGCGGCGACCAGCCGGGTGAGCAGGTCCTTTGGCGCGGCGTCTTTCGTCTTCTCGCGCGAGGCGATCAAGCGGTAGATCGCGGCGTCCATCTTCGAGAAGTCGCGGTGCAGTTCGTCCTGCTTCGCCTTCATCCGCATCCGCCCGATGATGGGCAGGACATCGAGGATGGAGAACTCCAGCCCGGCGGTGGCGCGCTCGAGCGCGCTGCCGGTGAGTTCGATCAACTCTTCCGCGTCCGACGAGAACATCGTCTTGCAGATGATCTGCAGCGTCAGCGCTGTCATCTCGTCCGCGATATCGACCTCGGCAGCCTCGCCCAGCTGGTCCCAGTGCTTGGCGAAGATGGCCGCGGTCTCGGCCATCACCGGGGCGTAGGCAAGGACGCTCCTCGGGTCGAACGCGGGCGCCATCACCTTGCGATGCGAGCGCCACTTGTCGCCGTCGATGCCGAGCAGCCCTTCGCCGAACATGGCGGTGAAGAAGCGCTTCTCCATCTCGGTCTTCGGATAGTTGGCGACGTTGTCCAGCAGCACGCGCCGCACGCCGTCCGGGTCGCTGACGAAGACGCCGCCCCCGAACGGGGATTTGATCTCGTAGACGGGCCGCTCGTAGAGGGCCGCAGGCAGCGTCTCCCACTGGTTCGGCGGCTGCTTCTTGAACAGGCTGAAGAACCCCGCGGGCTTAGCCGGCGGCGGCGCCGTGCCGGCGAGCGTCGGGACCTCGGCGATCTCAGCGACAGACATGGTTCGGCGGGACCTTCGTTGGCGATCGCCGTGAAGCTAAAGGAAAGCCTGGCCGAAGAGGCGTTAATTCGGGTTCAGGAAGCTAGCGGGCTGCGGCGGCCGGGCGGCCGATCCGCTTGATCTCCCACTCGAGCTCGACCCCAAGGCTCGCCTTGACGTCGGCTCGCACGGCCTCACCGAGCCCTTCCAGGTCGGCGGCCGCGGCTTCCCCGGTGTTGATCAGGAAGTTGGCGTGCTGTTCGGAGAATTTCGCCGCGCCGAACGGCCTGCCGCGCCAACCGGCCGCATCGACGAGGCGCCAGGCGCTGTCGCCGGGCGGGTTCTTGAACGTCGAGCCGCCGGTCTTCTCGCGGATCGGCTGCGTGGCCTCGCGCCGGGCGGTGATCTCCTCCATGCGGGCCAGCACGGCTTGCGAGGCCTCCGCACGCCCACGGAAGAGCGCGCCGGTGAAGATCAACGCGCGCCGCGCCGCCGCCTGCGACGTCCTGTAGGCGAAGTCCATCTCCGCGTTCGACAGCACCAGCCGCTTGCCCTCGCGGGTGACGGCGTGAGCCTCGACCAGCACGTCCCTGGTCTCGGCGCCGTAGCAGCCGGCGTTCATGACGCAGGCGCCGCCGATCGTGCCGGGCACGCCGCGATAGAACTCCAGCCCGCCGATCCCGGCCTTCGCCGCTTCACGCGCGACGTTGGCGTCGAGAGCCGCCGCGCCGGCGAACACTTCGCTGTCGCCCCTGACTTCGATGCGCGCGAAGGGGCGACCGAGCCGGACGACGACGCCCTCGACGCCGCCGTCTCGCACCAGGAGGTTCGAGCCGACCCCGATCGGCGTGACCGGGACCGCGCGATCCAGGCCCGCGAGAAAGTCAGCGAGGTCGGCCTCGTCCGCCGGCAGGAAGAGGACGTCGGCGGGGCCGCCGACGCGGAGCCAGGTGAAGGGCGCGAGCGGTTCGTCGAGCGAGATCCTGCCGCGCGCTGCGGGCAGGCGGTCGCGCCAGCTCATGAGGGCGCGAGCGCCGCCAACCTGCCCGGCAGCGCGTTCGCCCAGCCGGTGATGTCGCCGGCGCCGAGGCAGACCACAAGGTCCCCTTCCCTCGCCTCGTCGGCGACGAGGCTGGCGAGCGCCTCCGGTCCGTCGAGCGAAAGGACGCGCCGGTGGCCAAAACGGCGCAAACCCTCGACCAGGGCGTCGCGGTCGGCGCCCGCGATCGGCGCCTCCCCGGCGGGATAGACGTCGGCGACGATCACCACGTCGGCATCGTTGAAGCAGGCGCAGAATTCGCCGAACAGAGCGGCGAGCCGGGTGTAGCGGTGCGGTTGCACGACGGCGATGACCCGCCCATTGGTCGCCCCGCGCGCCGCCTTCAGCGCCGCGGCGATCTCCACCGGATGGTGGCCGTAGTCATCGATCACCCGCACCCCGCGCGCTTCGCCAGCCGGCGTGAACCGCCGCCTGACGCCGGCGAACGAGGCGAGGCCCTTGCGGATGTTCGAATCCGAGACGCCGAGCTCGCAGGCGACGGCGATCGCGGCCAGCGCGTTGAGCACGTTGTGCTCGCCCGCCATCGGCAGCTTCAGGTCGCCGATCGTCGTCAGCGGGCCGCCGCGCGGGGCTATCACGACGTTGAAGGTCGACCCCGCCCCGCCGGCGGCGACATCGACCGCGCGCACCTCCGCTTGCGGATTGAAGCCGTAGCTAACGACGCGCCGGTTCTCGACCCGCGCCGCCAGCGCCTGGACCTCGGGATGATCCGTGCAGAGAACGGTGAACCCGTAGAACGGGATGTTCTCGACGAAGTCCTGGAACGCCCGCTTGACCGCGTCGAACTCGCCGTAGTGGTCCAGGTGCTCCGGATCGATGTTGGTGACGACGGCGATGGTGGACTTGAGCCGCAGGAAGGTCCCGTCGCTCTCGTCGGCCTCGACGACCATCCAGTCGCCGTCGCCGACCTTGGCGTTCGCGCCGTAGGCATTGACGATGCCGCCGTTGACCACCGTGGGGTCGAGCCCGCCGGCGTCCAGCAGCGCCGCCACCAGCGAGGTGGTGGTCGTCTTGCCGTGCGTGCCGCTGACGGCGACCGAATGGTGCAGCCGCATGAGCTCGCCCAGCATCTCGGCGCGGCGCACCAGCGGCAGGCCGCGATCGCGCGCGGCCACGATCTCCGGATTGTCGGGCTTGATCGCCGTGGAGAAGACGACCGCGGACGCGCCGTCGACGTGATCGGCTTCGTGGCCGATGAAGACGGTCGCGCCGAGGGCCTGCAGCCGCGCCGTGTTCGAAGACGGTCGGGCGTCTGAGCCCTGCACGACATAGCCGATGCGCAACATGATCTCGGCGATGCCGCTCATGCCGATGCCGCCGATGCCAACGAAGTGGACGGGTCCGAGATCGAACGGGACCGGGCGGGGGCGCATCTCGGATCAGCCGGGCTTGGCCGAAGGCTTGCCCACGAGGCCGTAGATCGCCTCGCAGAACTTCGTCTCGTCGCCCGCGAAGAAGCGCGCCTCGAGGTCGACACGCTTGGCGGCGCGCCGGCAACGGGCGAGCCAGGCCTTGTCGTTGACCAGCTTGACCGCCGCGCCGACGTAGGCCTCCTCCGTCTCGGCCATCAGCTCTTCCGGCAGGCCCAGGCGGCGAAAGATGGCTAGGTCGGCGTGGCTGTGCGCCTCGGGCCCGTCGAGGCAGACGCCCGGCAGGCCGAGCGAAACGGCGTCAACGATCGAGTTCATGTTCCCGTACGGGAACGGGCAGAGGAAGAAGGCGCACGCCGCGAGCCGCTCGAGATAGACGTCGTGGGGAACCTCCCGGTGGACGACCGAGGACGGCAGCTGCCGCCTGATCTCGCGCTCGAGGTAGAAATAGGCGATCCCGCGCGCGCCGAGGGGGAAGAAGTGGAACTCGACCGGCCGCTTGGCGGCCTCGCCGATCCGCGCCAGAGCCGCAAGAAGGACGGCGTTGATCTTCATCACCGAGGCGGGGATGGCGATCTTGAGGATTTCCTGGGCCGCTGGGTCGCGCGCCTCGGCCAGCGCGGCTGCGATCGCCGGAGCGAGCACCCGCGGCGCGTACGGGAAAGCCTCGGGCGGCAACAGCAGGAGCTGCTCGGAGTAGCAGGTCTTCGATTTCACGAAGTCCTCCGGCAGCACCATGTAGTCGATCTCCGGGCTCATGGTCGTTGCGGTGTGGCCGTAGGAAACGCACTGGATCGGCGCCAGCCGCAGCGACGCGAGCGCGATGCAGGTGACCGTCAGGCCGACGCCGAGGTGGAAGACGATGTCGGGATCCCGTTCGAGGATCGCATCGCTGATGGTCTTCGTCACCGTGAACAGGTCGGCGGATGGGAACCGGATGACCTCGTCGAAGCAGCTCAGCACCTCCGGCTCGGTCGGGTCGCCGTGCAGGACGCCGATCACCTCGAACCGCTCCCTGAGCGAGCGGACGGCGCGCGAGTGGGTGCGGAAGATGGCGTGCCCGACGGCGAAGTGCTCGGTCACGATCACGATGCGCGGCTTCTTGCGCTTCGGCCGCCGCTTCTCGCGGTCAAGCTCCCGGCAGCCGGTTTCCAGGCAGGCGCGCCGCATCTGCGCCATGAGATCCGCCTTCAGGCGGTGCTTGTCGGGATCCAGCGCATAGCTGCAGTGGCAATAGGGCTCGGTCAGCTTCTGGATCAGCACCGAGCCGAGCTTCACGTCGCCGAACTTGCCGGGCAGCCACTTCAGCATCCGCTCGCGAAAGGCGGTGCCCCGCGGTGTCACGCAGATCCGCGCCGAGAGGTAGGCGATGAGCGCCACCACCGTGGCCGCCCGATTCACCCCGATGCACTCCTCGAAATTGATGTCCATGATCGAGGACGACGGCATGAAGAGCAGCAGGAACGCGGTCAGGTTCGTCGCGCTGAGCCGCCACTGTCCGCCGGAGCCGCCGCCGAAGTGCGCCGCCAGATGGTCGGTCGTCTGGTAGCCGCTGATGGCGAAGATGTTGTCGATCCACCGGTGCTGCACGAACAGCACCTCGGCCACCACCGGCGAGATCGCAGGGCCGCCGCTGACGATCAGGTCGCTGAAGCCGGCGGCGAAGCGGGTCGCGAAGCGCTGGTAGAGATCCTGCGGTTCGATCCCCGCCGCCATGCCGCCCAGGCCCAGCGTTTCGATCGAGCCCATCGTGCGGTCGATGACGTCCAGCATGGCGACGACGATGCTGGCCGCGGTCGCGTAGTCGCGTCGGGCGATGGCGAGCTCGAAGTCCACCAGCGACGGCGTTGGCGGCGCCGCCGCCGGCGCCGATGGGGCCTGCTGTGCAGCCGCGCCAGCCGTGTTGTCGAGCGCCACCAAGTGGCCCTCCTTACTTAGCGCAAGCGCTGCGCCAGATCCTCGACCGCGCGGTCGACCAGCGGATCCGACGCAAGGCCGTCGAGCCGCTCGGCCATGATCGCCTGCGCAAGCGCTGCGGCCGCTTCGGCGGCTGCAACCTTGACGTCGGTCGCGGCCTTCGCCTCGGCGTTGGCGATATGGCGCTCGGCCATCGCCCGCCGGCGGTCGATCTGCTCGGCCAGGCGCGCCTCGGCTTCGGTCCTAAGCCGCGCCGCGTCCGCCTCGGCGCTGGCGACGATCTCCGCTGCGGTCTTTTCGGCGCGCTCGCGATCGGCCTTGATCCCCTCGAGCAGCGCTTCGGCTTCCTGGCGCAGCCTGAGCGCCTCGTCCAGCTCGGCCTTGATCTTGGCGCCGCGGGCATCGAGCGCCTGGGCCGCCAGCGAGGGGACCCGCGCGTAAATCAGGACGCCGATGAGCACGACCAGCGCCACCGCGATCCAGAACTCGGCGTTGGTCAGGAGGCTCATGCCTGGCCGATCCTCTCCTGCGCCGCCCGCAACTGGCCGACGGTCGGGACGGCGCCGGTCAGGCGTTCGACCATCGCGGAGGCAGCCTGCAGCGCGATCTCGCGCACGTGCGCCATCGCCTCGTCGCGCGCGGTCAGGATGCGGACGTCGGCCTGCGCCAGCGTCTCTGCCAGCCTCGCCTGCTCGCGGGCATCGCTAGCGGCGGCCTCCTGCTGGGCGCGCGCCCTCGCGTCGGCGGCCAGGCGGTGCGCCGCGGCGCGGGCGTCGGCCATCTCCTGCTGGGCGGCGGCGGCTTCGGCGTCGGCGCGGGCCTTCATCCGCTGTGCATCGCCGATGTCGCCCGCGATGCGGTCCTCGCGCATCGCGATGGTGTTGGCCATGCGGGGCACGAACACGCGCGCGAACAGCACGTACATCACCACGAAGATGATGAGGATCCAGGCCATCTGGCCCGGCCACTGCGTGGTGTCGAACTGCGGCAATCCGCTCGAACCAGCGTCGGCCGGCGCGGCGGCGGCGTGCGTGATTGGGGTCGGCGAAGCGGCCATCAGGAGCTGCGCGGCGTCAGACCTTCACGAACAGGATGATGAACCCCATCACCAGCCCGAAGATGCCCATCGACTCGGCGAGCGCCATGCCGAGGAAGAGCCACACCCGTTCGCCGCCGGCGGCGGCCGGGTTGCGGATGGCGGCCTGCAGATAGCCCCCGAACAAGAGCCCGAGGCCGGCGCCGGCCCCGATCAGGCCGGTCATGGCCAGGCCGGCGCCGATGTACTTGGCGGCTGTAACGTCCATGTCGAAGAAGTCCCCTTTGAGATCAGTTTCTGGTTGGATTCAGTGGGCGTGGTCGAGATTGACCATCTCGTTCAGATAGACGCAGGTCAGCGCCGCGAACACGAACGCCTGCAGGAAGGCGACGACGAGCTCCAGCAGCATCAGTCCGACCACCATCCCGAACGAGACGACGGAGACGCCGAAGCCGAGGCTGGCGAGTCCGCCGTTCATGGCGAACACCGCAAGGCCGACCACGAAGCTTGCGAACATGTAGATGACGACGTGGCCGCCGATCATGTTGCCGAACAGACGCATCGCCAGCGTCATCGGGCGGATCAGAAATGAGATGAACTCGAAGAAGCCGATGAAGAAGGCCATCCCGGGATTCACGCCTGACGGCCAGAAGAGCTTGAGGACGCCAAAGCCGTTGCGGACGATGCCGACCACGATGACGGTGAGGAACGTCATGACCGCGAGCGCGGCGGTGACGGCCAGCTGCGAGGTCACGCTGAACCCGCCGGGGATCAGCCCGACCAGGTTGAGCATCAGGATCAGCATGAAGAGCGCGAACACGAAAGGCAGGAACGGCCGGCCGCGGTCGCCGATCACCCCGCCGGTCAACGTGCCGTCGACCATGCCGTAGAGCATCTCGGCCATCGCTTGCAGGCGTCCCGGCACGATCTCTCTTCGCGATGCGACGAAGAAGAACCCGGCAAGGATCGCGGCCGCGATCAGCATGAAGAGGACCGAGTTGGTGATCGACAGGTCGATCGCCGGCGCGCCGGGAATAGTGATCACCGGCCCGGCCACGATCTTGTGGATCATGAACTGTTCCATGGGCTCGATGGCGGCCATCGTTCGGTCTCTTAGTCCTCGTCCTCGTCACCGTCCGGAGCGGCCGCGGCCGGCGCGGACGCTTCCGCCTTGGCGCTTACCGCAAGGGCCGTTCGCACAGCCCAGTAGATCGAAACGCCCAGGCCGATCAGCAGGCCGCCGATCAGGCCGAGCGGGCTTGTATGGACGAAGTGGTCCAAGGTCCAGCCCAGCCCGGCCCCCACGAACACGCCGCCCAACAGATTCGCCAGCAGCCGATACCCGACGCCCGCCTCGCCCAGGTTGGAGAGCGACGGGGCGCGCGGCGCACGAGACGCTTGGAACCGCGCGAGGTCGCGAGCCAGACGCTCGCTCGGATCTTCGCTCTCAGGCATTTCCTGTCCGAAACGCGGTCAGCGGGACCGGCGCCCGGTTGAATCGCGCCGGAACCTATCGGCGCCCATCTTCATCGTCAAGTTTATGCTGCGTCGCAACAAGTCGTTGCTTTGACGGGGCAAAACGCCCCGCGGCATCACGCGCTGCGAGGCTGTCAACCCATCCCAAAAGCTGATTTGCGGCCGCCCTAGCCGGCGTGCTTCTCGCCGAGAGACTTGGCGGTTGTTTCGCAGCGGACGGGGATGCCCCAGAACAGCCAGGCGTCGGCAAGCTGGCGGCTGGGGCCGGACTCGACGCCGGCCCAGAAGGCGCGGCCTTGCGCGACGGCGGCCTGCCCCTGAGCGGCGATGGACGGATCGGCCTTTTGCGCCGCCTCCATCGCGGCCCCGAACCGGTCGAGCGCCTTGTGCTCGAGCGCGACGTCCTTGGCGTACGGCACATCCTCCTGCACCGGCGAGCCGATCGTCTTGTCGATGTCTTTCAGGTCCGGCAACACCTTGGTGTAGATGGCCAGGTACTCATCGGTCGCGCCGTAGCACCAGCTGACGAAGCCGTAAGGGTCGGTCGGCACATCCGAGGGGACGTCCTCCGTCGGGCTCGCGCCGGCCGGCGCGCTCGCATCGGACGGCTGCGCCGGGGGCTGGCCAGCGGCCGGCGCGTCGGCCTGCAGGATCGAGATCGCCATCAGAAGAGCGAGGGACATCGTCGGGGATGCATCCTTCGGTGCATGCGGTCGGTTTCTTAAGGACCCGGAGGACCGAACCCCCCGCCGCCCGGGGTCTCGATCTCGATCGAGTCGCCCGGCTGGACGGCGACGGAGAAACAGCCGGCCAAGTCCTTTATAGCGCCGTTCGCACGAAGCAAGCGCTGTCGCCCGGGGCAGGCCGGGGCGCCGCCGGCCAACCCCTGCGGCGAATGCTCGCGCCGGGTGGAAAGCAGCGCCACGTCGGCCGCCGCCAGGAAGCGGATCCGCCGCACCGCGCCATCACCGCCCGCGTTCCGGCCGGCGCCGCCGGAGCCCCGCCGGATGCGGAAGCTCTCGACCCTGGCGGGAAAACGCCGCTCGAGGATCTCCGGGTCGGTCAGGCGCGAGTTGGTCATATGCGTGTGCACCGCGTCGGCGCCGCCCGCGGTCGCCGTCGCGCCTGCGCCGCCGCAGATCGTCTCGTAGTACTGCTGCGCCGCATCGCCGAAGGTCAGATTGTTCATCGTCCCCTGCGAGGCGGCCATGACGCCGAGCGCGGCATAGAGCGCATCCACGATGTGCTGGCTGGTCTCGACGTTGCCGGCGACGACCGCGGCGGGCGGCGCGGGCGCCAGCATCGAGCCCTGTGGCGTCACGATCGTGAGAGGCTCGAGGCACCCGGCGTTCAGCGGAATGTCGTCGTCGACGAGAGTGCGGAAGACGTAGAGCACCGCCGCGTCCACGATCGACGACGGCGCGTTGAAGTTGGACGCGAGGACTCCGCTCGTGCCGGTGAAGTCGATCCTCGCCCGGCCCGACGACGCATCGACGCTGATCGCGACCACGATCTCGCCGCCGCCGTCCATCGGAACCCGCGCCGCGCCGTCCGTTAGGGCGCCGACCGCGCGCCGCACGCTGGCGGCGGCGTTCTCCTGCACGAAGGCCATGTAGCGGGCGACCTGCTCTGCGCCATAGAGCTCGATCATGGCGGCGACCGCGGCTGCGCCCGCTTCGCAGGCGGCGATCTGCGCCTTCAGGTCAGCGACGTTCTGGTCTGGGTTGCGCGCCGGCCACGGCCGTGCGCCGAGCGCGCGCCGAACGTCCGTCTCGAGGAACGCGCCGTCCCGCATGATCGGGAGTGCGTCCAGCATGACGCCCTCCTCGCCGATCGTGTGCGAAAACGGCGGCATCGAGCCCGGCTGCACGCCGCCAACGTCGGCATGGTGGCCACGCGCCGCCACGAAGAAACTGGGTCTTGCATCGCCTGGCCGGGACACCGGCATCACCACGGTGATGTCAGGCAGGTGGGTGCCGCCTGCGAAGGGGTTGTTGAGCGCGAACGCTTCGCCGGGCCGAAAGTCCGGGCGCCGGGCGGCGACGGCGCGCACGCTGGCGCCCATCGAGCCGAGGTGGACCGGCATGTGCGGCGCATTGGCGACCAGGCCCCCGGCCGCATCGAAGAGCGCGCAGGAGAAGTCGAGCCGCTCCTTGATGTTCACCGAATGGGCGGTTCGCTCCAGCGCCGCCCCCATCGCCTCCGCCACCCCCATGAAGCGGCGGTTGAACAGCTCGAGCGTCACCGGATCGGCGACGGCGTCGGCCTGGCCGCCGGTACGACGAACGGCGGCGGCGCGGCGAAGGCGGATGAGGCCGCCGGCCTCCCGCTCGGCCCGCCACCCTGAGGCGACCGCGATCTGGGTGTCGTCGCGCAGGATCAGCGCCGGGCCGTCCAGCGGGGCGCGCATCGCATCGGCGAAAACGGCGCCGACCGGCGGAGAAGGGTGCATCCGACCGGTCTCCGGCGGAGCGCTGGCGGCCTCCGCCCTCGTCTCGGCCGCCTCGACTTCGACACCGGCGATCAGAACCGGAAGCTGCGGCTCGACGAAGCCGAACAGGCGGCGGTGCGCCGCCTCGAAGCCCGCGCGCATCTCCTCCGCCGGCGCAAGCGGCGCGACCAGCTCGGCGTCGGCGCCGGCGTACCGCAGGCGAAGGCGGCTTTGGACGGTGTCCGCTGCAGCGCCCTGGGCGCGGAGCTCGGCGGCGGCGGCGTGCTGCAGCCGTTTGGCTTCGGCGACGGCGTCGGCAAGTCCGGCCGCGTCGAGCGGTCGCTCGAGCCCGGCGCGCTTGAGGCTGCGCATCTCCGCCTGGCCGATGCCCCACGCGGACAGCAGGCTCGCGTAGCGCGGGCAGAGGACTTCGCCGATGTCGAGCGCCTCCGCGACCCAGCAGACGATCTGGCCCGCGGCGCCGCCGAATGCGACCAGCGCATGCTCGCGCGGATCGAAGCCACGCTCGGTGGAGATGCGCCCGATCGCCTGCGCCGCCTGCTCGACGGCGACGGCGACAAACCCTTCGGCCGCCGCTTCGGCGTTTTCAGCACCCATCGCCTCAGCCAGCTCGGTCAGGCGCGCGTGCGCGGCGGCGAGGTCTAACGGCTGGTCCTGGTCCGGCCCGAAAACGGCCGGGAAGGCGCTGGCGTCGATGCGGCCGAGCACCAGGTTGGCGTCGGTGATGGTCGGCGGGCCGCCGCGGCCGTACGCCGCCGGGCCGGGATCCGCACCGGCGCTGGCCGGGCCCACGCGGGCGCGCAAGCCATCGAAGCTCAGGATCGACCCGCCGCCGGCCGCGACGGTCTCGACGTCCAGCATCGGCG
>Ga0209060_10003166_pt1 | contig 14109 bp, 12 predicted proteins | sample Coa_R1_8_FD_187155 | JGI IMG/M metagenome (GOLD analysis project Ga0209060, IMG submission 187155) | Surface soil microbial communities from Centralia Pennsylvania, which are recovering from an underground coalmine fire - Coalmine... | ecosystem: Environmental > Terrestrial > Soil >...
TGGCGGGCCTGGGCGAAGTCATCGCCGCCATAACCCTGCGCAGCATGCGAGGCGAGGTCGAAATCGCCCAGTCCCTGCGCGAGCGTGTCGCCATGCTCGCGGGCCAGCCGGAGAGCATCTTGCAGCGCGTCGACGGGCTGATCGAGTTGATGCCCGGCGCCAGGGCGCTGGTGCGCACCATGCGGGCGAATGGCGCCCGCACCGTGCTGGTATCGGGCGGCTTCGATCGCTTCGCCCGTATCGCGGCGTCGGATTGCGGCTTCGACGAGTTCCACGCCAACCGGCTCGAGGTCGCTGGCGGAAAGCTCACCGGCAAGGTCGCGGAGCCCATTCTCGACCGGGCCGGGAAGCTGGCGACGCTGAAGCGGAGCGCGGCCGATCTCGGCCTGCCGCTCGCCGCCGCCGCCGCCGTCGGCGACGGCGCCAACGACATCGGCATGTTGCAGGCCGCCGGGCTTGGTGTAGCCTTCCGCGCCAAGCCCGCTGTCGTCGCCGCCGTGAGAATCCGCCTGGAGCATGGCGATTTGACCGGGTTGCTCTATATGCAGGGCTATCGCACCGAGGAGTTCAAGGAGTAGCGGTATGCCCCTGCCGTCGAAGCCGACGAAACGCCCCGAGCGTCCGTATTTTTCCTCCGGCCCCTGCGCCAAGCGGCCAGGCTGGTCGCTCGAGGCACTGAATGCCGCCTGCCTCGGTCGTTCCCATCGCTCGAAAGCCGGCAAGGCCAAGCTCGCCGAGGTGATCGAGCGCAGCCGTGCTCTCCTGCAGATGCCGGCCGACTGGCGGCTCGGCATCGTCCCAGGTTCGGACACCGGCGCGATGGAGATCGCGCTCTGGTCGCTGCTGGGGTCCCGCGGCATCGACATGCTGGCCTGGGAGAGCTTCGGCAAGAGCTGGCACTCGGATGTGGTCCAGCAGCTCCGCCTGACCGACGTCCGCAAGCTCGAGGCGCCCTACGGCCGGCTGTCGGACCTGGGCGCCGTCGATTTCCGCCGCGACGTGGTCTTCACTTGGAACGGCACCACGTCGGGCGTGCGTGCGCCCGACGGCGACTGGATCCCCGCCGAGCACGAGGGACTCGCGATCTGCGATGCCACCTCGGCCGCCTTCGTCATGGCGCTGCCCTGGGACCGGCTCGATGTCGTCACCTGGTCCTGGCAGAAGGCGCTCGGCGGCGAGGCGGCCCATGGCATGCTGGCGCTGAGCCCGAGGGCCGTCCGTCGGCTGGAGACACATCAACCGGCCTGGCCCATGCCCAAGGTCTTCCAGCTTGCCTCCAAGGGGAAGCTGAACGAGGCGATCTTCCGCGGCGAGACGATCAACACGCCCTCCATGCTGGCGGTGGAGGACGCGCTCGATTCCCTGCGCTGGGCCGAGGCGATTGGCGGCCAGGCGGAGTTGATCCGCCGCACCGAAGCCAACTTCGCCGCCATCGGCGGCTGGGTCGCTGGAACCCCTTGGGTGGAGTTCCTGGCCGAGGAACCGGCGTCACGCTCCACCACCTCGGTCTGCCTCAAGATCGTCGACGGCTGGTTCCTTGGCCTCGATCCTGAGCGCCAGGCGAAGGCCATCGCAGCGCTTGCCGACTCCCTGGAGAAGCCGAACGTGGCCTACGACATCGCCGGTCACCGCGACGCGCCGCCGGGCCTGCGCCTCTGGGCCGGCGCGACCGTGGAGCGAAGCGACCTGGAGGCTCTGTTTCCCTGGCTCGACTGGGCCTACGCCACGCTGCGATCCGAAGCCGGCGCGCCGGCATGACGTCGAGGTAACGCCATGCACCGCGTCCTGATCGCCGATGAATTGAGCCCACGGGCGGTGGAAATCTTTCGCCACCGCGACATCGCGGTGGATGTCCGCACCGGACTTTCCCCTGAGGCGCTTGCTGCCGCGGTCGGCGACTACGAGGGCCTGGCGGTGCGCTCGGCGACCAAGGTGACTGCCGCGATCATCGAGGCGGGCCGCAGGCTCGCGGTCATCGGCCGGGCCGGGATCGGCATCGACAACATCGACCTTGCCGCGGCTACCCAGCGCGGCATCGTGGTCATGAACACGCCCCACGGCAATTCGGTGACCACGGCCGAGCACGCGATTGCCATGATGTTCGCGCTCGCCCGCCAGATTCCCGCCGCCGACCGGTCGACCCGGGCCGGCAAATGGGAGAAGTCGCGCTTCGTCGGCGTCGAGCTCGCCGGCAAGACGCTGGGCATCATCGGCTGCGGCAATATCGGCGCCATCGTCGCTGATCGGGCCCATGGCCTGAAGATGAAGGTGATCGCCTATGATCCCTATCTGTCCGAGGACCGGGCCGAGCACCTGGCGGTCGAGAAGGTCGAACTCGCCGAACTCCTGGCTCGCGCCGATTTCATCACCCTCCATACCCCGCTCACCGACTCCACCCGCCACATGATCGATGCCGCGGCGCTGGCGAAGACAAGGGCCGGGGTTCGCCTCATCAATTGCGCCCGGGGCGAACTGGTGGCGGAGGCCGACCTGAAGGCGGCTATCGAGTCCGGCCATGTGGCGGGCGCTGCCCTCGACGTGTTCGCCGTGGAGCCGGCCCGGGACAATCCCCTCTTCGCCCTGGAGCAAGTTGTTGCCACCCCCCATCTGGGCGCGGCCACGGCCGAGGCCCAGGAAAAGGTCGCCGTCCAGGTCGCCGAGCAGATGGCGGACTTCCTTCTGACCGGCGCCGTCAGCAACGCCCTCAACATGCCCTCGGTCAGCGCCGAGGAAGCGCCGCGCCTCAGGCCCTACATGGAACTGGCGCGCCAGCTCGGCAGCTTCGCCGGCCAGCTCACCCGCACTGGCCTGCGCGCGATCAAGATCGAATATGAAGGCCAGGCGGCCGACCTCAACACCCGGCCGTTGACGGCCGTGGCGCTGGCCGGCCTTCTCGGACCCCTGCTCGAAAGCATCAACATGGTGAATGCGCCGGTGATCGCGCGCGAGCGAAACATAGAGGTGAGCGAGGTCAAGCACAGCCGGCCGAGCGACTACCAGACGCTCATCCGCCTCACCGTGACCACCGACCGCCAGAGCCGGGACATCGCCGGAACGCTGTTTGGCGGCAACCGGCCGCGCCTGGTGGAGGTGAAGGGCATACCCATCGAGGCCGAACTCGGTCGCCACATGCTTTACATCACCAATCGCGACAAGCCCGGCTTCATCGGCCGGCTCGGTACGCTGCTCGGCGACCAGGGGGTCAATATCGCGACCTTCCATCTGGGACGCCTCACCGCCGGTTCCGACGCCATCGCCCTCATCGAGGTCGATCAGCCGGTGACCGACGGCGCCCTGGAGCAGATCCGCGCCATCAGGGACGTGGTCCAGGCGGCGGCGCTGTCGTTCTGACGCGCGACCGCCGGCTCAGGCGAGAGCCGTCAGAGGTGCGGATTGGGTTTGGGGTTTGAGTCCCAACAGCCGGCAGACCGCGGCCGTCAGGTTGCCGCGATTCAAGGTGTAGAAATGGAACTGGCGCACGCCCTCGGCCCAGAGGCTGGCGCATAGCTCGGCCGCCACGGTGGCCGCGACCAGCTCGCGCATCGCCGGGTCGTCGTCGAGCCCGTCGAACAGGGCGGCGAGCCAGTCCGGTACCGAGGCGCCGCAGCGCCGGGAGAAATTGGCGACCTGGGCGAAATTGCCGATCGGCAGGATGCCGGGCACGATTTCCTGATGGATGCCGGCTTTGCGTGCCCTCTCGACGAAGCGCAGATAGACCGGCACGTCGAAGAAGAACTGGGTGATCGCCCGGGCGGCGCCGGCGTCGAACTTGCGCTTCAGGTTGTCGAGGTCGGCGGCGGGCGAGAGGGCCTCGGGGTGGGTCTCGGGGAAGCCCGCCACGCTGATGTCGAAATCGGCGATGCGCCTCAGGCAAACGACCAGGTCGCTGGCGTGCCGCAAGTGCCCCGCCGGCAGGCTCGCGCCATCGGCCGGCGCGTCGCCGCGCAGCGCCACGATGCGGCGGATGCCGGCCGCCCAATAGGTCTCGGCGAGCGCGCTGACCTCGCCCTCGGTGGCGCCGACGCAGGTCATATGCGCCGCCGGCTCGATGGTCGAGTCCCGGCGCAGGCGCAAGACCGTGTCGATGGTGACCTCGCGGGTCGAGCCGCCGGCCCCCGAAGTGACCGATACGAATTGCGGCGCCAGCGGCTCGAGCTGGGCCACGGTGCGCCACAGCAGGTCGCTCGCCGCCGGGTTGCGCGGCGGGAAGAACTCGAAGGACACGCCGACTTTGCCTTCCGAAAGGCAGCAGCGCGGGATTTGCTGCAGCACGGTCAATGCCGCGTCTCCAGAGAGTCCGAGGCGGCGGGCGCCTTGCGGGCCTCGCCAGGGCCTGGACGGATCGCGCTCCAGATGGAAACCGTGAGGGCCCGGCCCCGCAGGTGGCGCAGCCTTGCGGGCTTCAGCCCTGCCTCGACCAGCCAGCCGGCGATTTCCCCGTTGGCGAAGCCGAGGCGCCGATGGGCGTGCTCGCTGCGCAGCGCCTCCAGGTCATGAGGGGCGAAATCGACGATCACGAGCCGGCCCCCGGCCCTGAGCATCCGCGCCGACTCGGCAATCACGATCGCCGGGCGCTCGGCGAAATGCAGCACGTGATGGATGGTCACCGCGTCGAAGGATCCACCGGGCCAGGGAAGGTCGTACATGTCGCCGTATCGCACATGGCAATTGCGCAGGCCCGCCAGGGTCAGCTTCGCCCGCGCGATGGTGAGCATGGCCGGGGAATTGTCGATGCCCACGCCGCGCTCCACCCGGGGCCCCAGGAGACTGAGGATCCGCCCCGTCCCCGTGCCGATATCCAGGAGGTCATCAATGCTGCTCCGGCCCAGCAGGCTGAGCAGGACCCGTTCGATCTCGGCCTCGTCGATGTAGAGCGAGCTGAGCTCGTCCCAGTGCGAGGCGTTCTGCCGGAAATAGGCGGCCGCCGCCTTGGTCCGCCGCGCGCGCACGACCGCGAGGCGTTGGTGATCGCGATCGAGCCGGGCCTCGTCCTTGGGCAGGAGGTGCAGCAGCGCCTCGACGAGCCTGCCGCCGCCGCCGTCATGGGCGAGCCTGTAGAACACCCAGCTGCCCTCGGGCAGGCGCTCGGTCAGGCCCGCTTCGGTCAGGAGCCGCAGATGGCGCGAGACGCGCGGCTGGCTCTGGCCCATCACTTCGGCGATCTCGCCAACGGTCAGCTCGCCCTCGGCCAGCAGGGCGAGCAGCCTGAGGCGGGTCGATTCGGCGGCGGCCCTGAGACCGTCGAGAAGATGGTCGAAGGTCGACATCGCGTATGATAGTGCGCATTAAAATATAAACAAATCGTTATATGCCCGTTTCGGGCGGGCAGGCTCGAGGGAAAGGCTTTGACCTGTATCAAGCCACCGGAACGTCGCCACGCGGTATAAGCCTGGCTTGAACGGCGGATGACGGGGACCAATGGACGACCTCTCGCGCTACGCCAGGCGGCCTTTCGGCTTCTACCTGCGCTACGTCCGGCTCAGGCCCTTTCGCCATGCCGGCATCCTGCTTGCCGGCTTTCTCGCGGCGATCTCGGCGGTCGGGACCCAGTACGCGATCAAGCTCCTGGTCGACAGGCTGTCTCAGGGTGCCGCCGCGCACGGCGCCGTGTGGTTCGCCTTCGGCCTGTTGATTTCGCTGGTCGCGGCCGATCACCTGCTCTCGCGCCTCGCCGGCGTGATCGCGAGCCTTACCTTTCCCCAGGTCACCGCCGATCTGCGCAGCGACCTGTTCCGGCATCTCGCCGGCCACGGCCCGCGCTATTTCGCCGACCGCCTGCCCGGCACCTTGACCAGCCGGATCACGGCCACCAGCAACGCCGTGTTCACCCTGGAGAACATGTTCGCCTGGAACGTCCTGCCGCCCATCGTCGGCAATGTCGGCGCGGTCCTGGTGCTGGCTTCGGTAAGCCTGCCGGTGACGGCCGGCCTGGTGACGGTGGCGCTCGTCATGGTCCTCGTCATCTTCCGCCTGGCCGCCGCGGCGCGGCCCCTCCACCGGGCTTTCGCCGACAAGGCGGCGGCGGTGGACGGCGAGGTGGTCGACGTGATCGGCAACATGGCCATCGTCCGGGCGTTCGGCGGCATCCGCCGGGAAGGCCAGCGCGTCAGGGAGGCCCTCGACCGCGAGGCCGGCGCCCGCAGGCGCAGCCTCTTGTTCATGGACAGGCTGCGCACCTTCCACTCGCTGATGGTGGTGGCCATGATGGTCGGGCTCCTCGCCTGGGCGATCACGCTTTGGCAGCGTGGCGCCGCGACCACGGGCGACGTCGTCCTCGTTTGCACCCTCGGTTTCTCCATTCTCCAGGCAACGCGGGAGCTTGCCTACGCCTTCGTCGACGTGACCCAGCATATGGCGCGTCTGGCGGAGGCGATCGGGACCATCCTCCTGCCCCACGAGATCCGCGACCACCCGTCGGCCGTGCCGATCGCCCCTGGCGAGGGCGCCGTGGTCTTCGAGAACGTCGGCTTCGCCTATCCCGGCGGCACCAAGGTTTTCGAGGGCTTCAACCTGAACGTCGAGCCCGGCCAGCGTGTCGGGCTGGTCGGCGAATCGGGCGGCGGGAAATCCACCGTCTTCGCCCTGCTGCAGCGATTCTACGATCCCGAGGCCGGCCGCATCCTGATCGACGGCCAGGACATCGCGCTGGTGACCCAGGAGAGCCTGCGCGAGCGGATCGGCGTGGTGCCCCAGGATATCTCGCTCTTCCACCGCTCGATCATGGACAACATTCGCTACGGCCGGCCCGAAGCCACGGACGAGGAAGTCGTCGCCGCCGCAGCCGCGGCGCGCTGCCTCGGCTTCATCGAGGCAGCACCCCAAGGCTTCGCCACGGTGGTCGGCGAGCGCGGCGTCAAGCTTTCCGGCGGCCAGCGCCAGCGGATCGCGATCGCGCGCGCCTTCCTCAAGAACGCGCCGATCCTGCTGCTGGACGAGGCGACCTCGGCCCTCGATATCGAATCCGAGGAAGCGATCCGCACCGCCCTCGACCGGCTGATGCGCGGGCGCACGGTCATCGCGATTGCCCACCGCCTGTCGACCCTGCGCGGCTTCGACCGGATTGTCGTGCTGCAGGTGGGACGAATCGTGGAGGACGGGCCGCCCGATCAGCTCATGCGCCGGGCCGGCGCCTACCGCCAGCTGATCGACCGGGAAATCGCCCGCCTGCCGGCCCGCTCGGCCACGGGCGGGCCCGGCTGAGGGGATGGGACATGGCGCGCGAGGCCCAGCCAGCTCTCGATCAAAGGCACCTGACCTTCCGTTTCTGGGAGAGCGCTTCGGGGTTCTGGCGCGGACAAACGGCGCAGCACGCCTGGTCCTTGAGCGCGGCGCTTGTCGCCATCGTCCTGCTGCAGCTCCTCGTGCAGTATGGCCTCAACTACTGGTACCGGAATTTCTTCGACGCCCTCGGCCGCCGGGACGCTTCAGCCCTGTGGACCCAATTCCTGGTCTTCCTCCCCCTGGTGAGCGCCAGCATCGCGCTTGCCATTCTCAGCGTCTGGGCCCGCATGACCACCCAGCGCAACTGGCGGGAGTGGCTGAGCCGGCATCTGATCGAGCATTGGCTGTCGGACGGCCACCACCAGATCCCGGAGTTCGTGGCGGGGGAACGCCAGAGCCCCGAATACCGGATCGCCGAGGACGCAAGGGTGGCGACCGAGGTGCCGGTCGATCTCGCCTTCGGGCTTCTGACGGCGCTGGCGACAGCGGCCGTTTTCCTCGACGTGCTCTGGCGGATCGGTGGCGTTCTCCCTATCCATGTCTTCGGCTGGTCTCTTCTGCTGCCGGGCTACCTGGTGATCGCCGTCCTCATCTACTCTGCGTCGCTGACCACGGCTATGGTCGCCATTTGCCGGCATATGACTCAGGCCGTCGAGGGGAAGAACCAGGCCGAGGCTGAGCTCAAATCCATGGCAAGCCGGCTGCGCGCGATTGCCGACACGCCACAAGCGCTCAGGCGGACGGATGTGAGAATCCGTGGGCTTCGCATGGTGCTGAACAAGGTCATCCATCGCTGGCGCGACTTGAGCGGGCAGATCATGCGATTCACCCTCGTCTCGCATGCCAATCTTCTCATCGCACCGGCGATCGCGTGGATTCTCTGCGCTCCCAACTACCTGAACGGGACCATGACCCTGGGAGAGGTCGCCCAGGCCGCCGCGGCCTTCGTGGCGGTTCAGACGGCGCTCAATTGGGTCGTCGGCAACTATCAGAACCTTGCGGAATGGACGGCTTCGGTCAACCGCGTGTCCGTTCTGCTGCTGCTCTGGGACAGGCTCGACGACGGGTAAATAGCCGTCGCCTGAGACATCAGCTTGCGGCGGAAGGCGCCAAGGCCTGAACGCGCCGATCCTGCGGCTGGACGAGGCGACCTCGCCGCTCGATATCGAATCCGAGAGCATTTTCCGCCGATCCTCCTACGCAGCTGTGCTGCTTCGGAGGACCGACACCAGACCCGCCGAAGCCTTGGCGTAGGCGGGAGTGGGCACCGGTTCGGCGCAGACAATGCGACCAAACCAAGGAATCTAGAGCGTGTTTCGTTCCGATTGATTCGAAACACGCTCTAGGAAGCGATCCGCAGCGCCCTCGACCGGCTGATGCGCGGCCGCACGGTCGTCGCGATCGCCCAAATCCCCCGCCCGCAAGCCAGGAAAAGACGACGGGCGAAGGCCGGGCCCGGCCGGGGAGACCGCGCCAAAACCGCGACAGGTCAGTCCTCGGCATAGCGGCCCCTGCGCGATCCCGGCATATCCCGGGTCAGGTAATGGATCTGGCAGCGATGCAGGCCGATGTCCTTGAGCTGCCTATCGCTCAGGGATTGGAGCTGCCGGAACGCGGCGTCCGCGGCGTACCACCGGCGTAGTCCTCGCAGAACTGTCTTTACCCACCCGATCACGGCCTCCACGGCCCTGGCGGGAAGAGTCCGCCGACGGGTTCCCGCGCATTCCAAACTGCTCATCGTCTTGTCTCTTTCCCTTCGATGCCACGCCGCGAGGCCGGTCCTGGCAGCGGCTGGCGTTGATCGCCGGAGGGCCGGTCCTCGGCCTGGGTGGTTGCCAGAGTTATGATGTTGAAACTTTCATATTATATGTAGTAACTACCACATTACTCACGATCTCCTTGGCGGGACTCCAACACCTGCGCGCTGGCGGTGACATAGGGCGCGCACCTTCCGGCGGAAATGACCGAAACGCTGGATCAATTGACCGACTGACCGGCGGTCGAAAGGAATTGGCACCATGGAAACGCTATCTGCCGTGCTGCAGACATTGAGACTGACGGGCGGCGTGATCCTCGAAGCGCAGTTCACCGCGCCCTGGTGCGTCTCATCCCAATTCAGCGCCGAGGATTGCCGGCCCGTTGTGTGCGATCCCGCCGAAGTGATCGCCTATCACTATGTCGTGTGCGGACGCTGCTGGCTGGAGGTGGCCGGGGAACCGTCGGTCGAGGTGCATGCAGGCGAGGCGGTCATGCTGCCGCGCAACGATCCCCATCAGCTGGGCAGTTCGCTCGGGCTTCGCCCCGTCAACTCCCATGAATTGATGCAACCGGCCGCGGGCGGCGGCCTCGCTCGCATCGTCCATGGCGGCGGCGGCGAGGCCACGGACATCGTCTGCGGCTTTCTCGCCAGCGACCAGCACAGCAATCCGCTGATCGCGACCCTGCCGCGGGTTCTCAAGGTGGATATGGCGCAGTCGGGATCGGACGAGTGGATCGAATCCGGCCTGCGCTACGCCCTGCGAGGGTTGAAAGAGGGTCTGATCGGCGCTTCGACGGTGATGACGAGGCTTTCCGAACTGATGTTCGTCGAGGCGGTCAGGCGCTACGCCGCCACGCTGCCGGCCGAGGAGAGAGGCTGGCTCGCCGGCGTACGCGACCGGTATGTGGGCAAGGCGCTCGCCCTCATGCATGCCAAGCCCGAGCATCCCTGGACGGCGGAGTCCCTCGCCTGCGAGGTGTCGCTGTCGCGTTCGGCCTTTTCCGACCGGTTCACAACCTTCATCGGCATGCCGCCGAAGCGCTATCTGATTTCCTGGCGCCTGCAGGTGGCGAAGGAGATGCTCCGCGAGGGGCGCAAGCCGATCCCGCAAATCGCCCATGAGGTGGGCTATGAGGCGGAGGCGGCTTTCAACCGCGCCTTCAAGCGGGAATTCGGCGCGCCGCCGGCGACATGGCGCCGGCAGGCGCGGCCGACGGAGATCCGGGCAGCGGCTACCAGCCGATGAATTTCCGGAAGTGGCTGAGAGCGTCCTGCCAGATTCCGAACTGGTCCTTCAGACCTTCGTAGGTGCCGCCAGGCGCCAGGTCGACGTCATACTCGACCCAGGGATCGTTCTCCTTGTCGATATAGGCCCTGGCCCAACGATTGTTCTTGTTCCAGTCGTTGATCTTGTCGGCAGTGAACGTGCCTTTGGTATCGAAGCCTTCCGAGAATTGCAGCGAGGCGCAGACGTCGTCCTTGCAGTCGTACATGTAGATATGAAACGTCTGGCCGTCGGAACTGGAAGCGATGTTGGGCGTGCCGTCGCTGCTCTTCTGCATCTCCGCCTTGTAGCCTTCGTTCTGCAGCCAGCTGGCAACCTGTTCGATCGACAGTCCCTTGTCCGGCAGGTCCTTTGCCGGAGCCGCGCTCGCATATAGGGCGAATGCAAGAGCCGCGACGCCGCCGAGGACGAGGTGTTCAAAAGACGAACGCGCGCGCACCGAATCATTCATGGTCTGCCCCTCTTGGTGGATTGGCTGGTTTTCGCCTAGGCAATCTCAACTGACGTTGCGTCTCTTGTGCTCGAGGGGGCCGACCGCCGCGGCCGCGCCGCGGGCTCAATACCCGTTCTGCGAAGCGAACTGCTTGCCGGCCTCGATCTCGCCGATGGCCTGGTTGACGAGCCCGATGGCGTTTTGCCTGTGGCCGCCGAAGATGTCCCGGGCATGCTCGAGCTGGCCTACCGCTCTCTGAAGCGAGTTTTCGGCGCCATCCATGTCGCCGAAATGACTCTGCGCAAGCGCGCCGGCCCCAAAGGACAGCACTGCGATCAACGCACCGACCAATGCCAACCGGGTTGTCGACGTCATGATCTCCTCCCTCGCGGAAAAACTGACTGGCATTCCTCGCGTGATCGCGCGCGGAGCGAAGTTACCATGCCGTCGAGTTACGCGGAAGCCAGCCGGCCGCCGGAGAGTGTCTTGGCCTTGTAATCCTTGAATGCGATCCGGCTCGCCGAGTGCGGCACTGGCAAGGCCGCTTGCGAAGTCGGTGGGCCTTCAGCCGATCAAGCCGGCGCATTGCCCCGCGGCTGGCCCTGCCGGCGAAAGGCCACGATCTCGGCCAGGATGGAGACGGCGATCTCCTCGGGCGTGATGGCGCCGAGGTCGAGGCCGGCCGGAGCCTTGAATGCCGCCAGGCGCTCAGGATCGATGCCCCGCCCGGCGAGAGACTTGCGCAGCGCCGTTGCCTTCTTGCGGCTGCCCACGAAGGCGACGTAATCGGCGTCCGCCACCAGGGCGGCTTCCAGCGCCGCCTCGTCGCCCCGACCCTGGGTCGAGACCACGACGTAGCGGCCCTTTTCGCTTTGCACCGGCAGGGCATAGCCCTCGATGCGCTCGTCCGCCTCGACGAAGGCGCCCTGCTCGGCTGCCGGCGCGCAAACGGTGACGGAGAATCCCATGCGCCGACCGAGGTCGGCGATGGCCACGGCGACGGGGCTGCCGCCGAAGATCACCACCCGCGGGCGCGGCAGCACCGGCTCGACGAACACGTCCATGGTGCCGCGGCTCGGGCACATGTTTCGCGCGAAGCGCACGCCGGCGCGTTCCTCGCCGGCGTTGAGGCCCTGCTCCTGCAGCACGTCGGGCGGCTGGACCGAGACCAGGCGGGGCTTGCCGTCGGCGAGCGCCTCCTTGGCGGCCTTGGCCACCGCGGCCCGGGCACAGCCGCCGCCGATCCAACCTTCGGTCATGCTGCCGTCCGGCCCGATGACGGCCTTGGCGCCCGCTTTGGCGGCCGTGGCGGCAACCGTGCGCACCACGGTGGCGAGCGCGAAGGGTTCGCCCTTGGCCCGCTTGGCCGAGATCAGGTCCAGGAGTTCGTCCGCGTGGTTCCTCTTCATGGGTCAGATCCTCGCGAGATAGGGCTCGAGGGCCGCCAGGCTCTCGAGATTGTGGGCCGGCGCGAACAGGTCGACATAAGGCAGCGCCGCCTGCATGCCCCGGGCCTCGGGCGCATAGTCTTCCCAGCCGATGAGGGGATTGAGCCAGACGATGCGCCGGCAGCGCCGCCGGAGCCGCCGCATTTCCTCGGCCAGCTTTTCCGGCTCGCCGGTGTCGTAACCGTCGGAGACGATCATCACCGCCGTGCGCGAATTGATGACCCGCGCCGCATGCCAGCGGTTGAACGTGGCGAGGCTTTCGCCGATCCGCGTCCCACCGCCGATCCCTTGGGCCATGAGCGACATCCGGTCGATGGCGCGCGCGGCGTCCCGGTCGCGCAAGGAGTCCGAGACATGGGCGAGGCGGGTGTGGAAGACGAACACCTCCGCCTCGCGGAAGGCATCCACCACGCCATGGACGAAGCGCAGGAAAAAGGCCGTGTAGAGGCTCATGGAACCAGACGCGTCCAACAGGATCACGAGGCGCAGCGGTTTCGGCTTCCGCCTGCGCCAGACCAGCTCCAGGGGTGTGCCGCCGTGGGAGATGCTGCGATGAATGGTGCGCCGGAGGTCGAGACGCCGGCCGCTGCTACGCGCCCGCTGCCGGCGCACCAGTCGCGCGCGCATGGCCCGCGCCAGACGCTCGGCGAGTTCATAGGCGGCGGCCATGTCCTCGGGATCGGCGATGTGGCGCACATCGGTGGCAGCCAGGCTTTCCGCCCGCGAAGCGCCGCCCTTGCGGCCGCGCCCGTCCGCCGGGTTGTCCGCCTCGGGACCATCCCGCCGTTCGACGTGATCAGCCATCCCGGCGCCGCTTTCGCCCGGACCCTGGCCCAGCCGGCGCTGGGGCTTCACATGTTCGGAGGGCGTGCCCGAGAGCTGGGTGGTTCGCCTGAGGCCGCGGCCCCGCCAATAGGCTTCGAAGATCTCGTCGAAGCGCTGCCAATCCGAGTGGGTGGCCGAGCAGAGTGCGCGCAAGGCCGGCTTCAGGGCCGAGGGACGCTCCGCCGCCGGCGAGGCCAGTATGCGAAGCGCATCGCGCGTCTCCGCCAGGCCCAGGGTAAAGCCGTTGTCGCGCAATGTGCGGATGAATCCTGCGAGCCGCCGGCGCATGGCGGGGCCGAGGGTCTCGCCCGTCGCGCCGAAGTCCGCCGTGGCGTTCGCCGCCGTCATGCCACCTTGCCGAGAAGCCGGTCCACCAGCTCCGGCGTGACCCGCGACCGATCTTCGTGAGTCTTCAGCAGGCACACGATGGTCTCGTGCAGCGCCTCGGGCTCCTGGCGCAGATCGGCGACGCCGAGCCCGGCCAAGGTCGCGGCCCAGTCGAGAGTCTCGGCCACGCCCGGGATCTTGCGCAGGTCTTCCTTGCGGATCGCCGCCACCATCCGGGCGACCTGGTGGGCGAGAGCGCTGTCGATCGCCGGCAGCCGCGTCAGGATGATCCGGGCTTCCCGATCCACGTCGGGAAAATCGACGTAGTGATAGAGGCAGCGCCGCCGAAGCGCATCGGAAAGCTCGCGCGTGCCGTTGGAGGTCAGCACCACCCGCGGGATGGAGGTTGCCGTCACCGTGCCGAGTTCGGGAATGCTCACCTGGAAATCCGAGAGCAGCTCGAGCAGGAAGGCCTCGAACTCCTCGTCGGCCCGGTCGACTTCGTCGATCAGAAGCACCGGCGGCTTTTCGCGCCGTATGGCGGCGAGCAGGGGCCGCTCCAGCAGGTACTTCTCGGAGAACACATGCTCCTCGACCGTATCCGCGTTCTCGCCCATGCCCTCCCGGGCCTTGATGGCGAGCAGCTGGCGCTGATAGTTCCATTCGTAGAGCGCGGCGTTCTGGTCCAGCCCCTCGTAGCATTGCAGGCGAATGAGCTCGGCCTTGTTGAGATCGGCCAGCGCCTTGGCGACCGCCGTCTTGCCGACCCCCGCCTCGCCTTCCAGCAGCAGCGGGCGTTTCAGGAAATCCA
>Ga0209060_10003167_pt1 | contig 14104 bp, 12 predicted proteins | sample Coa_R1_8_FD_187155 | JGI IMG/M metagenome (GOLD analysis project Ga0209060, IMG submission 187155) | Surface soil microbial communities from Centralia Pennsylvania, which are recovering from an underground coalmine fire - Coalmine... | ecosystem: Environmental > Terrestrial > Soil >...
CGTTCGTGGGCGATGGCGGGCGGGCGGAGACGCTCGGCCTCCGAGCCGATAGCCTTCCAGGTGGCCGCTTCGATGGTAAAGCCGAAGCGGGCAGCGAGCCGAACAGCGCGCAGCATCCGGAGCGGGTCGTCGAAGAAAGTGACATGGGGATCGAGCGGCGTGCGGAGGATGCCTGCCTTCAGGTCCTCCCAGGCACGGCCCGTGAGGTCCAGGACTTCCCCGGTGTGCAGATTTTCGAGCAGGGTATTGATGGTGAAGTCGCGCCGATAGACGTCGTCCTGGAGCGTGCCCTGGCGCACGTCGGGCTTGCGCGAGTCGGGCATGTAGCTCTCGGCTCGCGCCGAGACCAGTTCGACCGCGCAGCCCGCCTCGCCCTCCGCACCCACATGGATCATGGCGGTCCCGAAGCGGGGATAGAGGACCGGGTAGTGCTGGGAGAGACCGCGCGCATAGAGGTATTGCGCCAGGGCGACGGCGTCGCCCTCCAGCACCAGGTCGAGGTCGTTGGTGAGGGGCAGCCCCAGCGCCCGATCCCGCAGCAGCCCGCCCACCAGGTAGAGGCGGTTCTCATAGGGGCTGTTGCGGGTCGCTTCGCGCAGGCGTTCGATTGCGATTTGAGCGTTCCAGGCTTCTGCATGGGCATGTGTCATGACCACAGTATACGGTAGGAAGGTGGCGCGGTCAAGCTTCAGACCCGAATGGGATTTAGTCAGATCTCGGCTTGAATTACCTCTTCCAGGTTTTGCGCGGTGATAATGCGGTCGGAGAGGAGGTCCAGTTCATCGGGATCCGAGAGGGCTTCGATGCGGGCCTGCAACCCTTCCGGCAAATCGCCGAATTTGAGGCGCAATTGACGAAGCAGGGTTTCCCGCTTACCGCGTACGATTCCCTGTTCGATCCCTTGCTCAATTCCTTTTTCGATGCCTCTCTGTTCGTAGACTGAGATCATCTCTAATACCTCCTTGCTCTCTGGGTCCGTTACTAACTGTTGAAACTCGGCATTTTGCTGCGGCGACAGTTTCAGATATGTTTCCACAATATTCGTCAATAGCGCTTTGCGCGCGTCATTTATCTGACTTTTCGCTATGGCGCGAAGGCTCTGATACTTTTGAGCCACTTTACCCAGCCTACTGGCCTTCATCAAGGCGCTCAACGCAGGACCAAGCGGATTGGCCAATGCCAAATAATCGTCTGCCTGCAGATCGGGAAGGCCGACCGCCTGATAGATGAGCAAGTTGATGAGTTGGTCGAACACGCGCTCTTCATATCGTTCGGTCGTGATACCTCCGGCCCCAGGCGACAGGTAGACGACAATCGGATACACCGGCAGGCGACGCCGCAGCCTGAGCATCATGTAATACTCGGACATACGTGGTGGAAAGTCGCCGGTTCTATCGGATTCCACCTCAATGTGCGTCAGGATGATTTCCGGTTGGCCTTCGAGCGTATAGACCTGAGCGACAAGATCAGCCCTCCTTTGTGCCCCTGTCGGCACATCTGTGAAGGTCTCCTTGTCAATAAACGTCACGCGAGTGAAATCCAGGCGGATGGCGACCTCCGGAAAGAACAGTTCCATGAACTCACGAAAAAACGCCTGTAGGAGGTCCTTGAATAACTGATCGTGTGGGATATCTGCTTCCGAATTCCTAGCCATTGTTTCGATCCCCGGTGTCAGAAATCCTGCCCGTTGATGGTTTCTCCCATTCAGTACGATACCGCTCACAAACTCCATTATCCAAATCGGTGCTGGGACTCAAACAATAATAACAGATACCAAGTCTCTCGCCGATCTCATCAAGGATTTCTCCCTGATTACAATCATAGCTCTTTGAGATACGAATCATTTCCAACACCAACTCTTGAGTGCGTGGAAGTTCCAACAGGGTGAATACGCCGCGTTGCTCCATGAGGAGCAACACCTCGTTCAGCATATAGCTTCCAGAATGGTTAGACATCTTTTTCTCCGTATCTATGGTAAGTGCCAGGGTGGTGAGTATTATCCACACATTACTGACTCCAGCGCGAGTGAAAAACCGGAAAGTCGTCCAGCGTGAAGCGTTCGAGGGTTTCGCGGTACAATAGCAGCAGACAACGGAAACGACTTGGGAGAGGAGATGGTATGGGGGGAGACCGGGGAGCGTTGAGAGCACTGTGGGTACGTCGCCTGCTGATCGCAGGTGTGGGCTTGCTGCTGCTCTGGGCGGTGACGGCGCACTCCGGCCTGCTGCAGGAGACCCTATTAAGGCAAGGAGGGGGAGCGACGGGCGCGCGGCGTACTGTGCTGCGGGTCTGGGACTGGTGGTCGCCCGGCACCGACGAGCGGTATGCCACTTACTTCGGGGCGCTCAAACGGGAGTTCGAACAATTGCACCCGGATGTGGAGGTTGTCTTCCAGTATGTCCCCTTCCCCCAATATGAGCAGAAGATGGCGACCGGGCTGACCGGCAGCAGCCCTCCCGATGTGTTCCAGTCGTCGGTCTACTGGGCGGAGGGCTTCTCTGATCGCGGGATGCTGCTGCCCCTGAACGATTTCATGGCGCGGGACCGGGCCGAGCGGGAGCGGCGGCGGGCCGCCGGGCTGCCGGTGGATACCGGGGAGAGCGTGGACAAGGAGGCGTTCCTGGAGGCGGCCTGGCGGCACAACACCAAGCCGGACGGGACCGTCTTCGGCATCCCCCAGATCCTGGACTCCAACTGCCTGGTCTGGAACCTGGAGCTGCTGCAAAAGGCGGCGGAGACCGATCCCGAGATACGCGACATGTTTGTCCCCAGGTCCGACGGCAGCCCGGACTACGGCCATCTCCGCTTCGACGCCATCCAGGACTGGGCGCAGTTCCGACGGGTGGTGAAGAAGCTGACCCGCTACGATGCGCAGGGCAACCTCCTTATGGACGCCAACGGCAATTTCGTCCAGGCGGGCTTTGCGCTGCATGCCCACGGCAGCGGGGCGGAGCCGTTTATGCCCTGGATCGCCGCCAACGGCAGCAACTTCCAGGACGCCGCCGGGACCCGCGCCCTCTTTGCCGAGCCGGCAGGGGTGGAGGCGGTGCAGTTCCTGCTGGACCTCTACTGGAAGGACCACGTCAGCCCGCCCTTCCGCCGCCAACTCTCCGACGACGAGGTATTCAACCAGGGCAAGGTCGCCTGCATCGTCACCGGGACCTGGGCCGGCAAGTACATCATGCGCAACACGGAGGGGAAACTCCGCTTCGACCTGACCCCCTTCCCGCCCGGCCCGCATGGGAGCGGGATGTCCACGCTCACCTGGGGCAATATGCTGGTGATCTCTCGCGCCTCGTCGCACCCCGACCTGGCGTGGGAGTACATCAAGTTCGTCACCTCGAAATCCGGCGCGCTCCGGATCTTGAAGCTGCTGGACTGGAACTCCGGGCGCAAGGACTTCTACGACGCGCCCGACTGGCAGGAGACCTGCCGGAAGAAGCCCTATCAGACGAACGTGCCCGCCATCGCCGCCTGCGGCAAGAAGCTCCGTCACACCCAGATCAATGCCACCAACTACGCCTCCCAGGCCTTCTTCGAGACCCTGTTGCTGCACTATCCTGAGATCGAGCGGGGGCAGGGGAGCTTTCCTTCGGTCCAGGCTGGATTGCAGCAGGCGGCGCAGGCGGTGGACCGGGTCTACGACCGCTACAATGCGCAGGTGGCGGACTGGCACAAGGAGCAGCAGCCATGAGCCGGGGCAAGCGCGCCGACTGGACGGCCTACCTCTACATCGCCCCGGCGTTCGGCCTGGCCCTGCTGTTCAGCTTCTTCAGCATGGGCGTCAGCTTCTGGACCAGCCTGCACCAGTGGGACCCCTTCGCCGGAGGGGGGCGGTTTGTGGGCCTCGACAACTACCGCCGCGTCCTCGCAGGCGTAGATAGCCTCTTCTGGGTCTCGCTGCGCAATACCACCCTCTATGTGGTGATGGTGGTGGTCGGGATGCTGGTCACCGCGCTGCCTCTGGCGCTGCTATGCCGCCGGGTGCGCGCCCTGCAGGGGGTGTTTCGCACCCTCTACTTCCTGCCCAGCATCACGCCCGGCGTGGTGGTCGCGCTGATCTTCTACCAGATCTTCGGGGTCTTCGGGCAGCCTCTGGATAAGAGCGGCACGGCGCTGGGGGCCATCGCCCTCATGGGCCTCTGGAGCGGCGCGGGCTACAACATGCTGATCTTCCTGGCGGGCCTGAACGAGATCCCCACCGACTTCTACGAGGCCGCGCGCCTGGATGGGGCGAATAGCTGGCAGGAGTTCTGGCATGTCACGCTCCCCATGCTCCGCAATACCCTGGTGTTTGTGATCGTGATGACCATCATCGGGGCGTATCAGGTCTTTACCTCGGTCTATGTGATGACGCAGGGCGGGCCGGAGCGGAGCACTCAGGTGCTGGCCTTCGACATCTTTATGAATGCCTTCAGCGTGGCCGGGCAGATGGGCTACGCCAGCGCGGCGGCCTGGCTGCTCTTTCTGGTGATCGGCGTCTTTGTGGCGATCCAGATGCGCCTGCTTCGTAGCCGGAGAATTTACGATGAGTGAGAGAACCTCCGGGAATCCCAAGTGGCAGGAAGTAGGAATCGAGGTGGGGAATGCGTGAGAGAGCTATGGGAGGCTATCGCCTGCGGGGCCGCCTGGCCGCCGCGCTGACCCTGCTCATCATGTGCCTGGGGGCCTGGGTGATGGTCTACCCATATCTCTATGCGGTGGGCAACTCCCTCAAGACGCGGGCGGAGTTCACCGCCGACAAGCAGTCGCTCACCCCGCCCCGGCTGCGCCCTGGCAAATTGGCGGAGCGCTATCTGCTGGGCCGTCCCGATCCGGAGCACGAGAAGTTGATGCAAGAGTGGCCGCCCCTGCGCAACTACCGGGAGGCGATTATCTACGGCGGCATAGACCGCTTTCTCTGCAATAGCTTCCTCTATGCGCTGGTAACGACGGCGGGCAGCCTGCTCTTCAGTATTCTGGCGGCCTACGCCTTCGCCCGGATGCGGTTTCCGGGCCGGGACTTTCTGTTCGGGATGCTGCTCACCACCATGATGATCCCCAGCGTGGTCACCCTGATCCCGCAATTTCTGGTGATCCGCTCGCTGCACCTGGTAGACCACCCGCTGGGCGTGGTCCTGCCCTCGTTTGTCAGCGCCTTCGGTATCTTTCTGCTGCGGCAGTTCTTTCTGAACATCCCGGCGGAGCTGGAGAATGCGGCGCGGATAGACGGCTGCAGCCGCTGGGGCATCCTCTGGCGCATCCTGGTCCCGCTCTCCAAGCCCGCCCTGATCACGCTGGGCCTCTTCACCTTTATGGGAGCCTGGAACGCCTTCGAGTGGCCGCTGGTGGTGCTCAGCAATGAGAATCTCTACCCGCTCACAGTCGGGCTGGCGCTCTTCCGGGATCAGAACACCCAGGACTGGCCGCGCATCCTGGCGGCAGGCGTCATGGGCAGCCTTCCGCTCCTCCTGCTCTTCTACGCGGCGCAAAGGTTCCTCACGCAGGGCATCAGCCTCAGCGGCATGAAGTCCTGACTGGAAGAACATATAATGAGATATGGCGAGGACGATAATTGCCTATTGTCAGTGGGCGCGCTCTAAGGAGCAACCTGCGGATTGCAGAAAGAGCAGTATTTGACTGACAATTTGGTTTCTTTCGCATAGGTATCTGCATCCTCAAAAGTCGCATGATTTTTGTAACCACCTTGCGCGTACTTGTGCTTGCCACCTCGCTTGTAAGGTTGACGACAGCCCGCTAGATGCACGGTGATTTGCTTAATATACTGATTTTCGTAAGTCAAAAAGGACATCTCGCTTCCCTCTTCTGTCGCGATGTTGTATATTCCAACTATGCTTTCCGCCGTGGCGTGTTGATGGTTGAAATATTTTGCTACTTCATCTTCATCTCGCAACCCCACATACTTTGCGACATGAAGGGGGTCCACTGGTCGGCCAATACTTTCGGCATATTTGAATAAGTCCAAGACGGATAACTCGCTGTAAATCACACTGTCGCCGATAAAACCTCCATGGAAGTGCCAGCATCGAACTTTGCCTTCTCTCACAATCTGATGTATACGCTGCCGACTGCAGCCGAGAAGCAGTGCCGCCTCTGACCTCGAAATGGTTCCACCTTTGACCTTTAGCAGCGCCTTGAGAAACGATGGGAAATCGTTGATGCTACCATTACGGTAGTAATCAAACATTTTTCCGACTTGGCCTCGGATGCCAGGTTCCCGATCTCCTTGTTCAATCTCAGTCATCATGTTCACCTTTCTATCGAAGTTACTCGCTTAAACCACAATCGCTTGACATTGTCAAGTATATCATAATTGCTTGACAATGTCAAGCCGCCCGTGAACGAGCGGCCTGCTTCGTCAGCAAACCCGGTGAACCGGGCTGGTTCTTTCGGGAGCGTTCCAACCTTGCTTTACAAGTAGCCTGTCGGCGGTGCAGCCTCGTTCACGCGGCTTCCTCGATAATCAGACAGGTCGTTTACGGCCTGGGAAGAGAAGGTTGCAAATTACGCGATTCAGATGTATCATAATACATCACAAGCAGATTTGCGATGCACATAGAGAATTCTGCATCAAAAAGGAAAACCGATACCATGTCCAAAACGTTAACTCTGCGTCTTCCCGATGAGGATGCGGCGGAAGTGCGAAGGATTGCTCAGAAGGAACGACGATCCATCAGTGAGGTGGGCGCACGTATCGTGGATGAATGGCTTCGCCAGAACCGGTGGCCGCACATCGAGTTTCGCAGCATCAATGGCGAGCGGGTAGCCTGTCTCAAAGGTCGGTTGGAAGTGTGGCAGGTGATGATGGTCGCGCGAAACTATAACAACGATGTGGACAGGACGGCCAAGCACCTGGATCTGCGGCCTGATCAGGTACAGGCCGCGTTTGACTACGCGGCGGCTTATCCGGTGGAGATCGAGTCGGCGCTTGCCGAGAACCGGGGAGGGTTGGAACGGCTCAAGCAACTCTTGCCTCAGATCGTGCATACCAGCCTGACCGACAGCGATCTTGCCCATGTCGAGATGAATACTGCCAATCCCTGACCGCCCATGTCTCTTCACCTACTTCTTGATGAGAACATATCTCAAATCGTGGCAGGTCAGGTGCAAAAGCACCGTCCTGCCATTGTGATCGAGAGCGTCCATACGTGGCAGGATGGAGCGTTTCGGGGACGGCATGACAGGGAATTGCTATTAGCGGCGGCAATGGAGAATTGGACCCTCGTCACCTACGATTTGAAAACGATCCCCGTTTTTCTGGTGGAACTATCCGCCGAGGGCCTATCCCATGCCGGCGTCATCTTTATAGACGATCAGACCATCGCCAATGATGAGTTCGGCCTGCTTACCCGTGCTCTGATCGCCTTTTGGGATCGCCATCAGGCGCTTGAGTGGACGGATCGTGTTCACTTCTTGGATAAACCGTCCCCATGAAGTAAAACCTCATCAACATCCCTTCTAGGGATGCTGCCCTCGGATGCGGCTTGCTTCATGGCAGTGGCCATCACACCGTAGATCTCCTTCCAGGCCGCCTCCATCGCAGGCGTATACGCCTCCCCAAGCTGCTGTGCGAGCGCCCAGAGCAGCGCCTCCCCAACCGTATCATAGTGCGCCGCCCGGACGCCATACCCCCCATGTCGCTTTCCCGATTGCCAGACCACCATGACGATCTCATCCAGGTGGTCCAGGCTCTGCACAACGGAGTGAATCATGTCCACGAATTTGCGCCGCTGCTCTCGGAAGCTGATCTTAAACAGCGAGCGCAGCGAAGGATCGAGCTCAAAGAGCCGGCGATAGAAGAGGGCCGCGAAGGTATCGGCATCCGGCGCCAGTGCCTCGAAAGAGGATCGTATGAGCGTTTTCTGTTCCGGGGTCATCCTGCGTCTCCTGACCGGGTTATGTACTGGATGCTATTCTACCGGGGGACCGTTAGAAAACCGTTAGAAGATCGCCGATTTATCAACGCGCCGCCGCATCTACTCCGCAATCGCCTCTTTCGCGGTGTGTATCGCCTGGTCCAGGGACCACGCTCCGCCCTGCTCCCATGCCCGCGCGAAGGTCTCCGGCCCCAGGATCTGCCGAAGGGATTCGACATCGATTTGGGGGAGAAGCTGGAGTGGCTTCAGCAAATGGTGCGCGAACGTGTCGTGTGCGGTAGCGACGCTCAGCAGCCGTAGAGATCTCTCAGCATGCCCGCGTCTGGCCTCCAGAGAGGCGATGCATTTTAGCACGGCAATCAGATGCGGCGTCATTTCTCCGATCTCGCAGATGCGGATGGCATTGCGATAGTATGTCTGGGCCGCGAAGTAGTCCTCCCGGTCACAGGCCAGCGCACCGAACCAGATGAGAAAGATCGCCTCCCACTCCCTGGCGCCGACCGCAACGGAGACCGAAAGCGCCTCGCGTAGGTAGCCTTGTGCCGCTGTAGGGTCGCCCTGCGCATAGCGTATGTTCGCCAGCCGATACAGACAGTACTGGATTTGCTCCGCATCCTCGATGTTGCGCGCCGTGGCAAGCGCCCTTTCCAGGTAGGAGCGGGCGGTCTCCAGGTCGCCTTGCTCGATCGCACCGGCGCCCTGCCTATTGAGGCAAAAAGCGAGCCCTTTCTTATGCCCACAGATGCGGTAGAGGGTCGCTGCCTGCTCCACCAGAGGAGCTGCCGTCGTAAAGTCCCGCTTCCATTGCAACAGCACGGCCAGGCCGACGAGCGCGCGTGCGATCAGGAACGGCTCGCCCATCTCCTGCAAGAGGGGCAAACACTCCTCAAAGAGCCGGTGCGCCCGAGGGTAGTCTCCTAAATCCCGAACCGCAATGGCGATGCTGCAGAGTGAGCGTGCGATCCCTTTGCGGTCCTCCTGCGCCCGATAGAGCGACAGCGACTCCTCCAGCAGCGCCAACGCCGTCTCTGTGAGCCAGAGATTACATGCCAGACAACCCCCCGCTTCCAGGAGCCTGGCCTTCCGTTCGGGAGCGATGCCCATAAGCTTCTCAGGAAGCTGCCGAACCCAGTGCTCCGCTTCCGCATAGTGGCGGTAGACTTCCCAAAATCGCCATAAAGCCGGAAACAGGCGCAGCCCTATCTCGGGATTGCCTTGTGGAGTTTCGCTGTCGGCCAGGAGGAAGCGTAGGTTCTCATAATCGTCCTTCAGGCGCAGCAGCCATTCGCGCTGATCGGCGCCGGTGAGCAGCGGCGCAGCCCGCTCCGCCAGATCCAGAAAATAGACCTGATGGCGCTGCCTCAGTTCTGTAGTTTCCTCCGAAGAGAGCTGCTCTGTCGCAAACTCCCGCAGCACCTCCAGCATGCCAAAACGCATCCCTACCGCCGTCTCTTCGGCCTGTACAAGGGAACACTGCTGCAGTTGCGCGAGATACTCCAGTGCTTGCGGCGCGTTGCACACCGCCTCCGCTGCTTCCAGGGTCCAGCCCCCATGAAAAACGGCCAGGCGGGCAAAGAAGCGCTGCTGTTCCGGCTCCAGGTTACGGTAACTCCACTCCAGGATCGCTCGCATGCTGCGATGGCGTTCCGGAATGTCTTGCCGGCGGCTTATCAGCAGGTCGAAACGCTGCTTTAGACGCTCCTGCATCTGCGCGGGGCTCAACAGCGCCATCCAGGCGGCGGCCAACTCCAGCGCCAGCGGGATGCCTTCCAGTTGTGCGCAGATTTTGGCAATCGACTCCGCCACATGCGCCTCCAGCAAGAAACCGGGGCGAACGCGCTGTATGCGATTGACAAAGAGCCGGATGCTGGCAAACTCCAGCAGGTGCTCCGGGGTTTGTGTTGGGCTAGGTGTGGGTAAGGGGGAGAGCGGATACTCCTGCTCGCCTTCGATGTCGAGCCGCAGTCGGGAGGTGACCAGGCATTTCAGCGTGGGCACACGCTCTAATAGCGTCCGCACCACCAGACTGCCCTCCTCAAGCATCTGCTCGAAGTTGTCCAACACCAGCAGCGCAGGACGATAGGCGAGAGCGGAGATGGCCTGTTGGAGAAAACCCTCTTTGTAAGCGTTAGGGCCGCAGACGACATCGGTCACTGCGCCTGCGAGAGCGCCGGCATCCTTGTCGGCCAGGGGAACAAACCAGGCCGCGCCCCGGTAGGCCGCCTGGAGTTGGCGCGCTACCTCCAGCGCCAGCCGGGTCTTTCCGCTGCCGCCAATCCCGGTCAGAGTCAACAGCCGTGTTGTCGTCTCCCAGTCTGCGCGCGTGCTCGGTTGGCCCGAAGGGCGCGCTTCCGGCACAGGCTGGAGCTGTTCGACCAGCCAGAGGATCTCCTGCTCACGTCCAAAGAAGGGGGTCAAGGACGCCGCGATCAGGGGCGGGTGGAGGGAAGGATGGCTCTGCCCCTCGGGATTCCGGTCCGGCAGAGAAGCCGTCCTGACCGGTTCCGGAGGGGGAGAGGAGGGCGTTGAGACGAGGGAGTGGGCATTGTACAGAGTGCCCGCGCGTACCTTCTCTATCAAGGCCTGGCTGCTTGCCGAGGGGAGCGCCCGCAGCTCTTTCCAGAGTATCTGCTCCAGTTCCCGGTACTGTACCAGGGCTTCCGCGTTGCGGCCCACACCGGCATACAGCCGGATCAAGCAGGTGTGCGATTCCTCGCGCAACGTATCGAGGAGGATCGCTTTGCGGGCGTACTCGATGGCAGCGGCGGTGTCGCCCAGCTTCCCCAGCAGCTCTGCCAGGTCCGTCAGGGCGCTCACGTAGCTCTCTGTCAGGCGTCGGCGCTCTCCGTTTACCCACTCTTCATAGTGGCCGGGGAGCAACTCCCCGGCATAAAGCCGGGTCGCCTGCAGCAGAGCGTCCGCACGCGCTTGCAGTGTCTCTTGACGCCCCGCGCGCTTCAAAGCGGTTTCAAATTCGGCGACATCCGTCGTGACCCGGTCGGCATCCAGAGAGACAAACGTGCGATCCGCCAGGAGAAACGCATCTCCCATGGCATCTACGCTCTTCAAGGTCTTGCGCAGGCTGGTGAGTACCTGGCGGAAGCGCAGCCGTGTCGCCTCCAGATCTTCATCCGGCCAGAGCATCTCGATGAGCTCTTCACGGGCATGGTGCTTCTGTTTGTAGAAGGCCAGGCAGGCGAGCAAGGCGGCAGCACGGCGCGTCTCGAAATGCACGATGCGCTGATTGTTGTATTGTACGGCCAATCCTCCCAGTAGAGCGATGTGCCATTTGTTCCCGATGCCTTGTGAGGTAGAGTCCATATTCCCTGTGAGTGGACCTTCTGTGCAGGAGCGAGGTCCGCTATGGTAGCGATTCTGGGCTTATATTTTGAACATGGCTGTCTGTTTCCTGCCTCCATCGTGTAAACCGTGAAAACCATGGAGCGACCTTGCGCGGCGCTGTCTGACGACTTTCACCGAAATATAACGGAAATCTCACGCTGGAATCACTCCCCTGTAACGGACGGACCCTATACTGTCTCTGTCAACGCAAAACATACGGTTCATAAGGAGACAGGAACATGACCACGCAACAGAATCTAAGCGAAACCGGGACGTCTCGTCGAGAATTCATACTCCGGTCCACCGCGTCTCTGGTCAGTCAGGATGTGCTTGATCGGCGAGCCATCTCTGCAGATACAAGCGCCGGGATGATGATCGGCGCCAGCGATCCTACCCACAAGGCCATCCACAGCAGGCTTATCTCCCCCCGCGATATTCTGTTTTAGGGGGAGATGGCGATACGAAATACCAGGAAAAGTCATTGCAAAATAGGAGGGTTTGTGGTATAGTAAAGTACTTTGTTATGAAGAGTACTTGCCGATATGGGGTACATGGCGACTTGATGGCGTGATATCCGTCCATGCCCTGGCTGCGAAAATCGGGGGGAATAGGATGCGTAAGAGACTGGCAAAGATCGTCAAGCGACTGGCGCTCCTGCTCTGCGTTGTGGTCGTCGGCACGGTGCTGCTGGTTTGGATTCAGCGCTGCTTGCCAACCAACTTACCATTACCAACGGGGAGCTTCCCGGTAGGGCGGGCGAGCTTCGATTGGGTGGATCCAGTGCGCAACGATCCCTTCGCACCGCAGCCGGGTACCAAGCGGGAGCTAACTGTTTGGATCTGGTATCCGGCCTCCGTCGGGGAATCCTTCCGTTCCTCCGAGTATCTTCCGGCCGCGTGGCGAGCGGCCCTTGCGCGTAAGCAAGGGCCGATATTTACAAATTTCATTTCGCGCGATACCTCGCGCGTCCACGGCCACAGCATGGATAACGCCGAGGTCGCCTCCGATCAGAAGACCTATCCGGTGATCCTGGTGAAGCCAGGCGTCGGAGCGCTGGCGCTCGACTACACTGCCTTATGCGAGGATCTGGCAAGCCACGGGTATATCGTCGTCGCCTCCGATTCCCCCTATAACACGTTCCTGGTCGTCTATGAGGACGGACGCGTCGTGCTGCGAAGTCCGGCGGCCTTTCCCGGCAACAGGGCGTCCAATCCGGCGATCGGCGTTTGGGCTGCAGATAACCGTTTTTTGCTGGATCGCCTCACCCAATTGAATCAAGCCGATCCCACCCATCGGTTCCAGGGGCATCTCAACCTGGAAGAGGTCGGCGTCTTCGGGCACTCCTTCGGAGGCGCTGCCGCTGCGGAATTCTGCCATGAAGACCCTCGCTGCAAAGCAGGAATTGACGTCGATGGAGCGCCCAGCGGTCCGGTCATTACAACCGGCCTGAACCGCCCCTTTATGTTTTTGATGGCGGATCATTCCGGCGCTGGGAGCGCCGAAGATCGTCAGATCCTGGGAGACATTCAAGCGATTTACGACCGCCTGCCCTCCGGGCGGCACTATGCGACGTTGCGCGGCTCGGGACACTTCAATTTCAGCGATACGTGCTTGCTGCTGAATGGCGCACTCCGGCGGGTATCCGGGGCCACGGGAAACATCGGCGACGAGCGCGGCCTTCATGTAGCCGCTGCCTGTATCCGTGCATTCTTCGATGTCCACTTAAAGGGCGCCGACCCATCCCTCATGGATCGGCTGCCATCACAGTATCCCGAACTCACATGGGAGACGAACCCGGTTTTGACAGAGCGGCATTAGCGGAGTAGCGGGAATAGGGGATGCCCAGCTTCCAGACCCCAACGATGTTGCGCGTCGTGGTAATATCAACGCTGGGGTCGCCCTGGATCAGTACCAGGTCGGCGCGGAACCCCTTCGCGATACGGCCCCGGTCGTGGAAGCCGAAAAAGCGGGCCGGCTCGGAGGTCGCTGCGGCCAACGCTTCCGTCGGTTTGAGGCCGGATTGCACCAGCAATTCTAGCTCTCTATGAAGGCCCAAACCATGCGGGACGCCGGGCGCAGGGGCATCCGTGCCTGCAAGGAGGGGAACGCCGGCCCGATGCAGCGCCCTCACTGCGGCCTCGGCATAGAGGATCCGCTCCTTTTTATCAAAACCCGGCGGCATCTTCAGCTTGAGTATCGTTTGCATTGAAGGGGTAAGATGAGAAGCTAAATTCGGCGCCTCCTGCCACCACGACGACTTGGCGGTGGCCGCAGCCATCGAATCGAAGACGGTAAGCGTGGTAAGGACAAACACATGGTGTTCCGCGGCAAAGCGGGCGAAGTCGGGCGCAAGGGGCGAATCGGAGGGGATATGCGCCAGGCCATCCACTCCGGCATCAATGCAGTCGCGCGCCTCGGCTTGCGTATTGATGTGGGCTATAACGAGCTTGTTGCGCCTATGCGCCGCAGTCACGACCTCCTCGATTTGCTGCTTGGTCACGGTCGGGAGCAGATGTTCGTCTATGATCTTGATATACTCCGACCCTTCCGCGATCCGAGCATCCACGAACGCCTGGACATCCGCGCCGGGAGTGAGGGTCGCGAATGGGGTAGGCTTGTCCATCATCTGGGTGGGGTGGCCATCGGGAACGGTGACGCCGATGCCAGCCGTACGGAAATCGGCGAGGTTTGGATCCTCGCTCGCCTGCAACTTTTTTCTCAGTTCCAGAGTGGGTGTGGAACCCCACATTTCGAGTTCCGTCGTGACGCCGAACTCCAGGGCATCCTTCAGAAATCGCTCGACCTGAAACTGACCAAGATGCATATGCGCATCCATGAGGCCGGGTAACAGCGTCTTCCCCTTGCCATCGATCACCTGAGCGGAT
>Ga0209060_10003177_pt1 | contig 14076 bp, 11 predicted proteins | sample Coa_R1_8_FD_187155 | JGI IMG/M metagenome (GOLD analysis project Ga0209060, IMG submission 187155) | Surface soil microbial communities from Centralia Pennsylvania, which are recovering from an underground coalmine fire - Coalmine... | ecosystem: Environmental > Terrestrial > Soil >...
CGTCATGAGGGAAAGGGGACTTATGAACTTGGGCTTCTCTGGCGCCTCCCGCTGGTCGGCGTCGGAGAGTTTTCGGGTGGGTACCTTTTCGACCGGAACTATGGGTACTTTTCAACCGGAGTTGACAGCAGCGCCGCAATAACGATCTGATGAGCTGAAACGGGGAAAGCCGTCTCGTTCCCTGGGCGGGCTCGCGCGAACACACAGTGGGAGTCAACGTGCACCCGTCCATGGGCCACGAGCCGGCGTCCTCGGGCCATCCATCATCGGCCGGTCGCTCGAAGAAAACAGCCGCGCCTACGTAGGTCTTCTTGGGATCTTTCATAATTGATCCACGGCGCCTGCGTCAGATCCTCCCGAAGAACTTAAGCCGCCTTGGAAGTCTTGCTACCCTTCTTCAGGAACTCCAACAAGTCGGCGTTGATTCGATCGGGCTGAGTTGCAGTGATGCCGTGGGCGCCGCCAGGATAATAGATTGTCTCTGCGCCGGGAATCAGCTTTGCAGATTTCTTCGACGCGATCATCACCGGAACCACCTGGTCGTCCTCGCCGTGGAGCAACAACGTCGGGACATCGAACTTCTTAAGATCCTCGGTGAAGTCGGTTTCAGAAAATGCTTTGATGCATTCGTAGATGCTCTTGACGCTGCCCTGCATGCTCCACAGCCAGAACTGATGGAGGACGCCTTTAGAGACTTTTGCTCCAGTGCGGTTAGCGCCGTAGAACATCGTCGCGAAGTCCATGAAGAACTGCGACGGATCGTTGGCGAGACTGGCGCGCAAACCATCGAAGACCTCGATCGGAATCCCCTCTGGATTCTTATCGCTCTTGAGCAGGATCGGGGGGACTGCGCCAATCAGAACGACCTTTTCCACGCGCTTCGTGCCGTGGCGGCCGATATAGCGAGTCACCTCGCCTCCTCCAGTGGAGTGGCCGATGAGTATGGCCTTCTTGAGGTCGAGATGGTTGATCAGAGCGGCAAGATCATCTGCGTAGGTGTTCATGTCGTTGCCGGATGAGGTTTGACTTGAGCGCCCATGGCCTCGCCGGTCATGGGCGATCACTCGATAGCCGTTCTGGGTGAGGAAGAGCATTTGCCCCGCCCACGCTTCAGACGACAACGGCCAGCCGTGGCTGAGGACGACAGGTTGTCCAGCGCCCCAATCCTTGTAGTAGATCTCAGCGCCGTCTTTGGTTGTGACAGTAGTCATTTTGGAAATCTCCTTTTTGATCACTCCATTTCAAATGGAGGCACGCAGCCTTCCAATAGATTCGAACTCCTTGGGCGTGCACTATCAACACGGAGATGTGGCATTTACGCGGATTGTTCGCAAGACCGTCACAGTGAATGCCGACGATATTTCGCGATTCTGCCTGTCATTGGTCTTGCCTCTGGCGAAATAGCGAGACTTCGGTACAACACACTCTAACGTCAGGAGCCTGGACTAATCGACCGCAGCCCACTCGGCTGAGCACAAAAAGCAATTCAGGCGCGGCAAGGCGGGGCATCGGTCTCGACTTGCGTGCGAACCGCGAGGCTGATGCTAATGGTAGGTGAGTAAAGGCGGGTGCGCGCTGTGGGAGCACGCCCCACATGAATAGAAACGACACCAAAGGTCCACTCCTCGTTAACGGTTCAAGAAACGCACGAACGGGTCTTGCACAACGGTGAGCCCAGCCTTCGCTGAACTCAGTTGTGACTTTTCGTGCTTTTTAGGCCTGCGTTAAGCTGAACGAGGAGCATCGAATGGCCTGTTGGCCCTCGCGCGCCATTCCAGCTTGCGTTCGGGGCTGGCTTCCTTCAGTGCTTGGGTTACACCTGCGGCATCGCGATCTACGTCATAAACGGGCGTGCCGGGTTGCTGCCGCCAGGAATCGTCGAGCCCACCGTCGTCAATCGGATCGAACCCGAGTTCGTCCACCAGTTGCATCACGGTCTGCTTCGCGCGTTGGTCGTCGCCTGCTATTGGTAGCGCAATACGCCCGGGAGTCTGCTTGGCGCGCCCACATTCCAGCAGGCGCTTGTAGTTCATTGTGTTGAATGCCTTTATTACGGGCCTGCGGAGCTGGGTTGACACCCAGCGGCTTTCGATCATGCCGTTCTCGATGTCATCGATCCGCCCATCCCTTTGCGGATAGTAATTGCCGGTGTCTACGACGACCACATCCTCTCGGACGCCAGCGAACAGGTCCCTCGGCAAGTTTGGGATCTTCCCCTCAGGAATTGTGACGATGACCAGCTTACCGGCCCTGGCCGCATCGCGGGCCGTTACGGGATTCGCGCCAGTGTCCCGTGCCAAGTCGGCCAATGTCTCTGGTGGTCTCGAGTTTGCTACTGACACGTCGTGTCCCAGTTTGGTGAGCCGGCGTGTAAGCGTGCCACCGATCTCTCCTGCGCCAATGATTCCGATCTTCATGTGTACCTCTTTCTTCATCCCTCCACCTTAGGAAAAGCACGCAGCCGCCCAATGGGGCATCGGACTTTCATGCGAGCACTATCAGCGTAGCGACACGACACTTGGACAGCGATAGTCGTGAGCGTGTAGGGATAAGTGCCGACGCTATTTCGTGAACTCCGCGCGGGCTGTGGTCCAAAACGAGCGAAATAGCGTGACTTCGATGACAACACACTCTAACCTCAAAAAGCGGGTAAATCGATGGAAGTTTACATGGCTCGTGAGCAGCTTTTAACAAGGTCAGTGCCCGCTTCCGGCTCCCGTGAGGTTCACAGAATAGCGGGCGGCGCACGCCGGATTCCCTGCGGATGAATGTGGAGCGCACCGCTGTGATGCCGACGACGAACTCGTCTGCCTCAGTCTCCGAAGTCGTACGGTTCGGTCGTTCCGACCCTCCGAGGTAGTTCTTCAAGACGCTTTAACGTCTCTTCGAGAGTCGCACGCAAGGGAAACTGCAAAGACCTTGCTACACGTTTGCGATCTGATCTTGGCAGCCCTCTCTTGTTCACCGTTTGCCTACCTACCGCCGTTCTCCTTCGGCCGGCAACACGCGATGGGAAACTACAGAACATCGCTACGGTACAATGATTCTCCGAACGGTTCTGCTTTGTCCCTCAATTCCGTTCGATGACTCCATCCCGGATCGACCTTTAGGGCTCGTAATATAGTAGGCCTCCCAATGCTTCACCACAGGGGCAACAATAAAAGTTACCAAGATGCCAGCTCAGAACACCGAATTCAATCGGAGTCAAGTTTCCCAATTCATCCATATTGTCTTCATGGAAAAGTTGCAATACGAAATCCTTGATTTCTTCGGCGTATAGGTGGTCCGTCATTATTCACCTCGAAAGGCTGGGGGCACCGATTTCAGGTGCTAACTCGCCACAGGCGCCTCGACGCCGCGGATCGAGTTTAGCCAAGCCGGCGCGATCCTCTCTCTGGCGAGTGTGTCAAAAACTCGGCTCGGACTCCCGAGATCGGTCCAGCCCGACACGGCATCTCGGATCACCAAAAGGCGCTCGGGCTGAGAAGCCAAGACATCGCGAGAGAAATCAATTGATGGAATGGACCGATAGGCCGAATCCAGATCGTTCTCAAGGATGCCCGAGGATAATGAAATTACTGCACTCGGCGCCGCCTGACAAAGCACGTCGACAAACGTGCTGACGCGTCCAATGGTCACGAAAGTGTTCCAAAGGCAGCCGCGCCGCTGGAGATCTTCGGCGGTTGCGAGAATCGGCTTCTCCCAGAATTGACGAACTCGTGAGGGCGCCAAGCTGGTGCCCCTCCCTAGCGCCTGGACCGGTTCTATCCAACCATATTCCATCTCCGGATAAGTCGCGTCGGCGCCTAGAAGAACGATCGCGTCGGAATTGCTCCGGGCGACGACGATGCCAGCCTCAACGGCGTCCAAAAAGGCGCGTTCGTTACGATAGTGATGGTCGCACGGGAAAGCCGCGACAATTGCTTCAGACTCCAGCTCGCGAAGAGTAAGTATGGCCGTGGCAATCGCGACGCCCGTTCCGCGATTCTCCGGCTGTACTATCACGGCCCTCTTCGGCAAATCGTTAAGCTGCCGTGAGTAAAATCTCTCGTGCTTTTTCGTGACGACGGCGATAACTGTGCCGGGATCGAATAGAGGGCGGATGCGGCGCCGAGTGTGAGTTAAGAGACTCTCATCTCCCAGGATGCGACAGAACTGTTTTGGACGTGTGTCACCCTCGATTCTTCTGGTTAGGGGCTGAAGCCGAATTCCATCGCCGCCAGCCAGAAGAACCCCCCACACGCCAGCGTATGGCCTTTGCCAGGCCACTACGCTGCCCTCCTTTGAATTACCGATTGCAGAGAGTGTTCGACTTTTCTACGGGCACGGAACAATCGCGACTTTGCCGCAGGTGCCGTCAGGCCGAGCTGATGAGCAACCGTTGGGCACGCTACGCCGGCGATCATACAAGGTGCATAGACATCCTTGAGGCCCTGAGGCAGTCGGGATACTGCCCTTTTGTGTGCAGCCTGCAGTTCCCGCTGATAGCAGAGCGCTTCAGGTGTGATGACGGGTGATTCAGGCGCTCGCAGAAGGTCGTCGAGCGCTACCTGCGGTCTGGCGCTGCGTTCCCGCAACTGCATTAGGCAGCAATTCACCACGATTCGCGTGATCCACGTCTTGAAGCTTGATTCGTGGCGAAATTTATTGAAGTTGTAGAAAGCTGCGCAATAGGCAGTCTGTACCGCATCTTCAGCATCCTCTTTAGAGCGAAGCATGTTACGCGCGGTCCGGAGGGACGCCTTATAGTGTTGGACAAAGAGCTCGCTGATCTCATTGCCCTGAGAGGGCAGAGCTTCCTTCGCATTCGGTTGTTGATACATTTCAGTCTCCTCATTAGCGGTACGGCTGATCCGTACAACTTCTGTGCTAGCTCCTAGCAGTGCATGCGACTGCCCAATGCAAACAGGTCCGCCGTGTCCACTGATTCGCCTAGTGGCGAAGCACATAGCAACATGCTCAAACGAGCGCGTTGACGTGCATCGACGTTATTTCGTGAGCCACGACTCGTCGGCGCTCCATTCACCACGAAATAGCGTGCACGCCTCTTCGGCGACCGATCATGCGAGTAATCTGCCACCAAAGATTGTTATGGCCTTCTCCCCCAGACACCCGTCCCATAGCTGGCTGATGTGAGGTCATCGCTCGACAAACGCAGGATGGAAGCACGGTTGCATGGAGAGTAAAACGAAAGGCTCATTCATGAAAAACAAAACGCTGTCGTTGGTTCTAGCAAGTCTGGTAGTCGGCACTGCCGTCGCCCAGGAAGCAAAAGTAACACCCCTCATGTCGAAGGAACTTAAAGATAGCCCCGGCAAGGAAGGATTGATGATCGCCGTGGAATATCTCCCCGGCAGTTCCGATCCAATCCACCGGCACAATGCGAATGCATATGTTTACGTGCTGGAGGGTTCTGTGGTGATGCAGGTGAAAGGTGGGAAACAGGTGACGCTGACGCCAGGGCAGACGTTCTACGAAGGCCCCGACGATATACACGTGGTCGGTCGGAATGCAAGCAGCACGCAGCCAGCAAAAATGCTGGTGTTCCTGGTGAAGGACAAGGACGCGCCGGTAGTCATCCCAGTAGACACGGGGACTGTCGAGCATTAGTGTAACCAAAGCAGCTCGCGTCGGACGCCCCAGCTTGTTCCGACGCGAAGCAGCTTATAGCAATCCTGCTTGAGCGCTGCCCGTGATCTTTTCCCACCCGCCAACCGACGAGGTAGCAACGTACAGCGATGCGTTGACAAAAACAGAGCTCGATCCGGATGATCACTTCGGGCGGTAAACGCGGGTAGCTTACATCGACGATCTGAGGCAATTACGAAGCCGCCCGAGCCGCCCGCTGAATCCCTAGCCTCTTCATCAAACTGCGAAGAGTGCTGGGATGGAGATTGAGGATGGCCCCCGCGCCGTTAGGCCCGCTGATCACCCAGTCAGTTCTCTCGAGAACTCGCAGAACATGCCGGCGTTGTACATCCTCAAGTGAATCTGTGGACTCCCGCCTTGGCATACCTCTCGGCTCTACTCTCGTGCCCGATTCTTCAATGGGTAGGCGTTCCGCTCCGACTTTGAGAACAGAGCCCCTGGACCGATGTGATATCGAAAGCGGATTCGGAAGCACTCCGTTGTCCGATCGGATGACGGCGCGCTCAACCAGGTTCTGGAGTTCACGCACGTTGCCGGGCCAATCGTACGTATTGAATGCATCCATTGTCTCTTGTGGTATCTGATCAATTCGCTTCCCCATGCGCCTGGTGAATAGCTCTACGAAGTGGAGCACCAGCTGACGTATGTCATCACGGCGGTCTCGCAGGGGCGGTATGAGGATAGGAAAGACGTTGAGCCGATAGAAAAGATCCATGCGGAATTCATTGTCTGTGACCATCTGTACCAGGTCGCGATGAGTGGCAGCGACAAGACGGACGTTGATGCGATGTGTACGGCAACCTCCTAGTCGCTCAAACTCTTGTTCCTGTAATACGCGTAAGAGTTTCGGTTGCAGGGCCGGCGGCAAATCTCCGATTTCATCCAGGAAAAGAGTGCCGGTGTCCGCCATTTCGAAGCGTCCCAATTTTTGTGCTACGGCCCCGGTGAAGGCACCCTTCTCGTGCCCAAACAATTCACTCTCCAATAGCTCGGAGGGAATGGCCCCGCAATTCAGCTTCACGAATGGGCGTCCGCAGCGTGGGCTTGTGTTGTGAATAGCGCGCGCGATCAACTCCTTGCCAGTACCGGTCTCTCCTAGGATCAGGACGGTGGAATCCGTTGGGGCCACAAGCTCGACTTCGGCGAGGACCGATTCGAGAGCAGTGCTACTGCCCACAATTTGCTCAAACCCACGCTCTCTTTCCTCTTGTTCATCACACCGATGTCTTACTAGAGAGCTCACTTCTACCTCCCATCAAAATGGTGCCGGCATCCAAGGACCTGCCTTCAACTTTTCAACGCCACTCCGACAGCCTCAAGAAGCGCGTCGCCGTCAAAAGGCTTTGTGAAAAACTTGACCGCACCACCTCGCATTGCCTGCAGTCGCATCTTTTCGTCGCCATGTGCTGTAATGAAGATGGTCGGGATCGGGCAATGATCCGAGTTCAGCCTGGACTGGAGTTCCAGCCCTGACATCCCCGGCATTCTGATATCGGTGATCAGACACCCAGTTTCGTATTGCCGGCCAGAGTTCAAGAAAGCCTCGGCGGAGCCAAATGATTCCACTTGGAGACCTGCCGACTTCAGCAAACGTTGCACTGCAGTTCGATACGATTCGTCATCCTCGATGACGGCAACGAGTTTTTCCTTCCGCTCGCCAACCATACATGTACAGGATCGATCCCCCCGCGGCAAAAGCGCAATTATTGATTGTGATAGGGTCGCTGACAGGTATGCATAATGCGTCAATGATTAGTGGATGCAAGCAGCTTAAGCTTCTCTGCCAGTCTTCCCAGTTCAGCGGGGGAGTTGGCCTGCATCTTGCGCATGACTTGGCCGCGATGGACGGTCGCGGTAATTTCGCTCGTTCCCAGTGTCGACGCGATCTGTTTTGTGAGCATACCGGAGACCATGAGGCGCATGACCTCGCGCTCGCGCGCCGTTAAGTTCGCATATCGCTCTTTCAATTGCGCAAGCTCGTGGTGCTCTCGCCTGGTTTCGCTGTTGGTTTTCAGGGCTTGTTGAATCGCATCGATTAGCTCCTGATCCCGAAAAGGCTTTGTCAGAAATTCCACGGCACCAGACTTCATCGCTTTGACGGTCATCGGGATATCTCCATGGCCCGTAATGAAAATGATCGGGATCTGGGCTCCCAATTCGTTTAGCTTGGATTGGAGCTCTAAACCACTCATTCCAGGAAGTCGCACATCCAGCAGAAGGCAACTGGGGCCATCTGGGAGCTCTTTGCGCAGAAAATCCTCCGGTGTTGCGAAGGACTCAAAATGCAAACCTACAGTCTTCAACAGTCGCCCTGTTGCTGCTCGCATTCGAGGATCATCGTCGATGATGAGCACGGTAGGGCTATCGGAGCAAGTCATACGGAGCCAGCCGTTCTGATGGGTAGTGTGAAGTGAAAGGTTGTGCCTCGTTGAGGGTTCGCGGTGGCCCACACGTGCCCGCCATGCGATTCCACAATGGAGCGGGTGATTGCCAACCCTAAACCTATGCCTTGAGGTTTGGTCGTAAAGAATGCATTAAAGATCTGATCCGCTCCATCAGCAGGCAAGCCCACGCCGTCGTCTGCAACCGAGATCAGCAATTCACCGCCTTCGCTCAACTGCGACTTAATACTAAGCTCCCCGCCATTGTCTTTCATTGCCTCAACACCATTCAGCATGAGGTTCATCACTACTTGCTGCAACTGCACCCGGTCTGCCATTACTTTAGGCACTCCGTCACCTAGATCCGTGCGTATGGTAACGGAATGACGGGTTGCCTCGTTGCGCAGGATAGTCCGCATCTCCGCAATCGTTCCGTTCACGTCAACGAGTTCCAGTTGCGTGCAACCCCTCTGGTAGAGGGAGCGGACCCGATCAATAATCTCGGCTGCGCGTCTGGCGTCTTTGATCATTTCCAAAGCAGCTTCTCGCGCCTGCGGCAAATTGGGTTCATGGTGATCCATTAATCGTAAGCACGCTTCCGCATTTGTGACGGCCGCTCCAATCGGCTGCTTGATTTCGTGCGCCAGTGAGACGGTCAGCTCACCCATGGTGCTCACGCGAGTTACGTGCGCAAGGTCCGCCTGCAGCCGACGCAATCTTTCGCGCTCCTCCTCCGCCTGCTTTCTTCCCGTAATGTCCTCCGACAGCGCCATCACCAACTGAGGGAGCTCCTCCATGCCCGGCACAAGCGAGACGTTGTTGCTCACCCAGATGAGCCGCCCATCCTTCCGTCGGTACCGCTTCTCGATCTGAAATTGCGATCGCTTACCGTCGGTCAATTCGGTCACGAGCGCCCAGTTTCTTTGGCGATCATCCTCGAGGGTGAGCTCAAGAAACGTCATTTTCTTCAGCTCTTCTTCTGAATATCCCAACATCTGCTGATAGGCGGAATTGGTAGCCACGAAACGTCCGGTCATGTCCGTGAGGGCCACGCCTATCGCTGAATTCTCGAAGACCGCCCGCCAGCGTTGCTCGCTGCGTCGAAGGTTCTCTTCTGCTCTCTTCCGTGCGCTGACATCCCGGATGAAGCCGGTAAAAATGCGCCCGCTTTCTGTGATGATTTCTCCGAACGAGACTTCGACGGGAAACTCCTGTCCATTTTTGCGCAGGCCAGAAAGCTCGGTACCTTGCCAGTTGACATGGCGCTGGCCAGTAGCCAGATAGCGCCGGAATCCATTTTCGTGCTGCGTCTGCATGAATTCCGGCATTAATACAGTCAAGGGTTTCCCAATCAACTCCTTTGGCTCATAACCAAAGACGGTCATGGTCGCGGAGTTGACGAACTGAATTGCACTATTTTCTCCTACGCTAACCACAGCATCACTGGCGGCTTCGATCAACAAACGGTAACGTGCCTCGCTCTGTTGCAGTTTGATCTGCGACTGCTTCCGATCGTTGATGTCCTCGAAGGCTACGAGAGTGCGCAATGAGGGCTGTCCGTTCCGTGTTCCTGACACGGCTAACGCCTTCTTGATCAAAAACCAGTGGTACTGGCCATCGGAACGCTGTATTCGTGCCTCGGTCTCGAACGGTCTGCGCGCCAAGAAGGCTATGTTCCATTCATCAAGAAATTTCGCAAGATCGTCTCCATGGACGATGGAGCGCCAGCCAGAGTCTGTCAATCGTTGTAGTGAGCGCCCAGTATACTCTTGCCAAGCGCGATTTACGAATTCAACTGTCCCATCGGGCAACGCGCATAGAACCAGCGCTGGAATGGTTTCAATAACCTTCCGTAAGTCCATCGAATCGCGATCCGGCGGCATCCGCGTTTCTCTCTAGGCTGTGCATACAAATACTAGTTTGACGCAAGCCACAAGCATCATGTAGACCCCTATATTATGCGATCCTTCCAGTGCGAGACGAGGATTGTAGCTCGCGGTCGCAGTAGGGGTTTTCTTTCAGAGCGTTATTCCAAACTGTAAGAGGATGTGTTCCAAATCCCCCAGTCAATAAAAGGCGACCGGACACGCTCTTTACATCGTACATACAAACCATCACACATGGATAGCGGAACGCGAGGGCCGTTATGCCATTCTCCAGTTCGATTGCCTCATCCCTGCCCTTTCCGGGGAACGGGTCGCCGCCCATCCCTAAAGTGCCTAGGAAACGGATGGCCGTTGCCCCAGTCTGAACGGCGGCCCCAAATTGGGCTTCGATGTTTGCAAGGGTTGCAGACGCCGAAGTGTCGCAGCGCAAAATGACGAGACGTCGATCCTCAGGCACATAATCTGAATCGGGAGATGTCTTGCGCAGGACCTCTAACACCCGCTCGGTCGGTTCATTCTGTCCGAAGAGAACGCAGCACTCGGATTTGCTTGCCATCCCCAATTGGAGAAAACGAACTCCAGACTCGAATTCGGCATCGGTCTGCCAGAGATATACAAGGTGGCTCCCCAAGGCAACATCATCCTCGGTGATACCGAGCGGAATCTTACGCTCTGTCATGCCCGTTCTCCTTCGTGTTCGATCCTTTTGAGTGTCTCGGCGCGAGGCCGAGCTGGGAACATGCGGATGTCCTGGATAAAACAAACGGTGAGTCGGCGGAAGTCATCTGGCAACCGCCTCGCTAAGGGGCAGCGCGAAATGAAATGTTGCACCTCCTCCGCAGTTTGGGGTGGCCCAAATGTGACCGCCATGCGATTGGATAACCGAACGCGCAATCGCCAATCCCAGACCTGTGCCTTGAGTCTTCGTGGTGAAGAATGCGTTGAAAATTTTGTCCAGATTCTCGCTGGGTAATCCCACTCCGGTATCACTGACTGAGATTAGCAATCGACCATCCACGGCCGACTGCGACTCTATCTTAAGCTCACCGCCCGTATTCTGCATCGCTTCAATACCATTAAGCATGAGATTCATTAGGGCCTGCTGCAACTGGACACGGTCGGCCATCACAATGGGGAGCGCATGCGTAAGTTCGGTGCGAATCGTAACTCGTTGCCGATTTGCTTCAGCGCCCATCATATTGACCATCTCTTCAATCACTTCGTTCACGTCAATGGTCTCCAAATGAGAAGACCCTTTTTGAAACAGTAGCCGGACACGATCAACAATGTCAGCCGCACGTCTGGCGTCCTTGATCATTTCGGAAGCTGCTTCTCTGGCTTCTGTCACGTCGGGCTCAGGGCGACCGAGCAATCGTAAGCACGCTTCCGCATTTGCAACGGCCGCCCCAATCGGTTGCTTGATTTCGTGGGCCAGCGAGGCGGTCAGCTCGCCCATGGTGCTCACGCGGTTGATGTGGGCCAGATCCGCCTCTAGCTGGCGCAGTCTGTCGCGCGCTTCCTCGGCAAGCTTGTGTTCCGTGACATCGACCATCGTGCCGAGCACTTGAACAAGTTGCCCCGAAGGACCCAAGACTGGGTGACCGATGCCATGAACGTGCTTGACAGTTCCATCGGGGCTCACGACTCTGAACTCGGCGTCGCAAGGTACTTTCTTGAGAAACGTCGTCTCATTCGCGAGCATCAGCTTTTCACGGTCTTCCGGGTGTATTCGCTCCAGGAATTGCTCCCACTTCGGTGGGCCCTGTTGTGGATCGAAGCAGAAAAGTCGAAACATTTCATCAGACCAGTAGACCGTCCCCCGGCTGGTGCCATCAATAGCGCAACTTCCCGTGTGGGTTTGCCTCTGCGCTTCGGCTAGATAAGCCTCGCTCCGCCGCAGAGCTTCCTCTGCACGCTTCTGTTCGGTCAAGTCGAGAATGAAGGCGACCCCTTGGTCGGGCTGGCCTTCGAAGCAAGCTGCCCCGATCAGCACAGGCACACGGCTGCCGTCCTTCCTGAAATACTCTTTCTCACGGGCCTGCATCATGCCGGTCGCCTTGAGCTCCTCTGCCTCGTAGCGAGCGTGCGCCTCTTGCCATTCCGGAGGCGTCATGTCGAACCATCGAAGCCCTGCCCGCAAATCCTCGCGTTGGTATTGGACCATACGGAGAAACGCGTCATTGGCATCGAGAAGCCGTCCGTCCAGATCCCAGATGACGATCCCGATGATATTCGAGTCGATCAGTCGCACGATCTTCCGTTCACGATCTTCAAGATCGCGATAAAGCCGCGTATTCTCGAGCGATATCGCAGCCTGCGACGCAAGCATTTTCAGCACGGCGATACGGTCAGGAGTGAAAACGTAAGGCGTCAGATTGTTTTCAAGGTGGAGAATAGCGATAAGCTTGCCATGGGTGATCAATGGCAAAGCAAGAACGGATCGAGAACGGCGCTGGACGATGTAGGGATCTGCAGAAAACGGATTCTGAGATAATGCATCTTCGAGAATCACGTTCTCGTGAGTGCGCGTCACGTAGCGAACCACGGACTCCGGCAACACCGCTGCGCCGACTGCGACATCTCCCTGGCGCACCGTGATACCATCTCCGCCAGCCGTGGCCTCGGCCCCAATGAGGAGCTGATCACCTCGTGGAATGATCAGGAGACCTCGTTCAGCGCCAGCGTGCTCGATAGCTGCACGCATGAGACTGTCGACCACTTTTTCCAAAACCATCTCGCCCGACACTGTGTGTGAGACTTTGATTACCGTGGCCAGATCCAGGAGTTCCGCAGGCGCCAGGATTGTGCCCAGCGAAGTCGAGACCAACGATTCTTTTTTGAGATGCGGATGTAAACGGTCCAGTTGGGCTACTTTGCCATCGGCGCCCCAGCGCTGATAGCAATATCGGGCTTCGCGCAAATACGCCTCTGCGATCTTTTGGAAACCACGTACTGAGTAGAAACGTGCCGCTAGTTCGTAGGCGATCGCCTCATTATTGACAAAGCCGTTGCTGTGCGCCGAACTTACCGCCTTCTCATATAGGTGCTCGGCATCGAGCGCACGGCCTTCGATCCGAGCAATCTCCGCGCCTACCAGTGCGGCACGGTTCGCAAAGTTTTCCGGGCAATGTTCCGCCCATATTTCCTGCTGCTTCTGGTGAGCAGCCAGAGCCTCGAAATGCCGCTGCCGCGAGTCGTCCGTTGCGGAATCAAGGGCCGCAGCTCGCGAGAGTGCACTGTAAAAGTGATACTCGGCCGTTTCGAAGAAGGCGGGCGATGCCCAGAGCAACCGTTCTGCATTCAAAGACGCCTCAATCGCCGCAGGGTAGTCTCCCGCCAAGAAGCGCGCTTGTAATTTCCGGATCCAATACCAACACTCCGGCAGCGCCAAAACAGGGTCACTTGCTAAATGACACTCGAAGTGGAGCTCGTCGAATTGTTCGTCATCGAACACGCCAGTTTTCGGTGTCAGGCCACGAAGTGTCCGGATGAGCCCGAGCTGCGCTTTGATGCAATCTATGACTAGAACGAACCGGATGCTAGTCGCGAAAATCAGCCCCGTCTCAGCTTCACGCTGCAGCTCGGCTAGAGGGTCTCCCGCCGCGAGAAAATTTGTGTATAAGACGTTCAAGCTATATGCGGCATAAGTGAGATCACCGATCCTGTTCGCAGCGTCGAAACAACGGCGCTGGAGCTCTCGCGCGGTCTTGACGTGTTTCGTCCATGGAATGATAAGAGTTCCAAAAGACATGTAGGTGCGAGCCTGATAGCGACGCAATCCACGCTCTTCCACCAGATCGTATCCAAGCTTGCCAAACCGAAATCCGGCCTGATAATTTCCGAAATGAGGTCCAGCGAGCATACCCAACCATACGTAGGCATAGCACGAGCCGTCGCAGTTGCCATGTTCCAGGCTTAGGCTAACCATCCGGCAAATCACGAGAGCAAGAAATCTAGCATCGATGAATAGCGCAGGTGTCACGATCTCAGTGAAAACATCGAGAAGATCGAGTACTTCCGGATTTGTCATCAAGGGCATATATGGACCCTGCCCGGTTTGCAAGACTGAGCCTGACGACAGTCCTTGGAAAAGACTGCGAGCATATATCCGGCCTCGAAGTTGAGGGTCGTCACCCTCGGGCCCTGATGGAATCTGCGCT